>Ga0129333_10000419_pt1 | contig 34111 bp, 35 predicted proteins | sample CPB6_08_DNA_FD_94474 | JGI IMG/M metagenome (GOLD analysis project Ga0129333, IMG submission 94474) | Freshwater to marine salinity gradient microbial communities from Chesapeake Bay, USA - CPBay_Sum_0.6_0.8_DNA | ecosystem: Environmental > Aquatic > Marine > Coastal | place: USA: Chesapeake... | reverse complement strand
CACATCTTCTACAAGGTCTTTTAGTCTATTCATAAAGTCTTCATCCATTGGAATTAACTTTTCTTCACCACGATCAATTCTATCGCACATTTCCATCAAGTATTCTAGAAACTCTTTGGGATAAGTTTCATCTAGGTTGATGCTACACCAGAACCATTGATAACATTCTTCATATGGATCATCCTCTGGCATTAGAGCATAGTTCTCATAGTTTCCACTGATAAGATCGCGCCACATCTTAAAATTGTTCCAGATTTCTCTCCATCCTGTTTGAAAACAGTGACCGAAGTAATACTCAATCCAGTTTAGTTTCTTTGCCATTTACCTCATAACGTCCGTAACCATTAGTTTCATCATACCCTTCCCAAAAAGAGTTCCAAGCAGCTTGACATTCGGGTGTTGTATCATCCTTATCACATTCAAGTTTAGCAGGACGATGGCCGCTCAACAGTTCATACAAACCAAGACATTTCTGATAATATTCTTTGTGATGATCGAGATTCTCTTTAACTACTGTACGAATAGTAAAATAAATCTCATGTGGTGATGCATCGCCATTGATTGCATCATGTACCCAGTCTTCCAGTTTCTCAAGAGAGTATTTTTTGTAATCAAAGTCCATCAGCATTCATCCATTTTAAGATAATCGACAAGTTTTTCATCGGATTTGTCCAAATAATCCCAGTTCCAAGTGCGAGAAAGCACATCAATATCAAACCCAAACTTATATGCCCAGAATAGAATACCCAGAGCAGTACCACTACCAGAAGTAATTTGAACATAAGGCCAACTAGGACAATCGTTCCAACTTACAGAAAATTGAAACAAACTCCAGCGTTTAATATTCACAACTTGAACATAATATTCATGTCCAAAGTCATAACGATGCTTGAATTGAATTAGGTTCATTGATTTGTAAAGACCTCATAGTCCACTAGTCTACCATACTTAAAGTGAATTTTGCAACTGGGCCAATCTTGCCACTCACCCTCCCAGGTAGAGGGATAAACTTCAATGTATTTTGTGATTGGATGTAACTTTACCTTTCCATGATTACCATTAGAAACCCATTTAAAGTTTCTCCATTGATGAGTATCATCGTAGTCAGGATCATCCTCACCAACAATTACCATGTCTGCAGTATGTGAATAATCAATCAAATACAAATATCCGGCAGGATCTAACCAATAGTGTGACATTGTGCCACTGTAACCGTCTTCAATGTCTTTGGTTTGACACTCTACATCTGTAAATTCTTCTCCAAGATCATATGATGATCGGAAGTAATCGTACATACCCATGGTTACTTATCCGTAATACATGATACTGCAATCGCAGTGGACTTCGTTGCCTCTGCCATTTGTCTATATCCAGTTCCAACATAGATCTGCCCGCTGACTACAGCGGCAGCCATGATTCCCCAGAATACATAATACCAACTGGATTTTATTTGGTGATTCATTTTGCGTTCTTGAATAGATTGTGATAGTATACCACCTCTGGATTATCTAGGTCTTTACAGCGAGGGTAATAAATACCGTCTCGGTAACAACCATCTTTGGGATCTGGTCTATCATATTTTATGACTGCTGCAGGATAGTCTCTGAAATTGCAGAGTTCACCTTGCCGATGTATATAATTATCCAAACACAAAGCACCAACAAATGGTGCAAGGCCTTGGAGCATGTAAAGAGTATACATCAGCGTTTGATTACAGAAACTGCAGGTTGACCTTTGTGGAAGATGGTATCCACAACCGCTTGCACTTTGCGGGAGGTGCTGATACCTACATTATCATAGACAGGCACACAAACCAACCCAAATGTCTTGGATTTATCACCAAGGCGAATGACACGGCCAATGGTCTGGGAGATACCAATGTAGTCCATGTTTCGCATGAACAGCACTGCTTCAAGACCGTTGACGTTGATACCTTCAGACAGGATGCTATGATGCATCACAACAAACTTCTTGGAGGAATCTTTGCCCCATGCGTTGAGTGTATCAAAGAACTGCTCACGATTGACCTTTTGACCATCAATCACAGCACCAGTCTTGGATGTAATCATCATCCAAGAATAACCGCGCTGTTGTAGTTGCACACAGAAATCAGATTCTGATACCAGACCGATGATCTGTTTGGTGGTGCGAGCACAGATCAGAATCTTCTGAACACCTTGCTCATCAATCGTTTCGATCAGATTGTCAGCATCGCGGGAGAAAATCACCTGCTTACCCTTGACCATCGGCAGTTGCTTGACAACAACCTTAGGAGGAAGAATATAACCCTGCTCTACCAGTTCAGGTGCAGGAACCTGACAGATTACCTGACCATAAACTTCAGGCATGTTCATGCCAGGTTTAGAAATGGTAGCGGAATGTTTGGGTGTGGCCGTAAAGAAATAGCAGCGGTCAGCATGAGCAGCGAAGTGCTCCGTAGCAGGGAAAAAGTTACGCTTGACGCTGTTGTGTGCCTCATCAAAGTAGATCGTATCGACGTGAATATCTGCCTGCTGAAGACGCTGCAGAGAGTTGTAAGTGGTGAAGATCAGTTTGTGTTTGGGAGCATCAGGATTAAATGCGCCACTTACAATCGAATCCCACCACTGAATCTCAGAAGGTTTAGTAGTAGAATAGTGATGAGTTTCACCAGAATGGACGTGCATCACAGCAACATTGCTGATATGCTCAAGAAATTCGCTAGACAACTGACCTGCCAGCAAGATGCGCGGCGCACACACTACAACAGTCTTAGGAGTTTCTGATTGAAACAGACGCAGAGCATCATAGATCATTTTTAGGGTCTTACCCCCACCCGTTGGCACCAAAATCTGACCTTTCTTATACTTCTGCATCGCAGCAACAGCGCGGTGTTGATGTGGGCGGAGCGTAATCATGAATTGCGTTTCAATAGGGCCATTATACATCAAAAAGGGGTCCGTGTGGACCCCCTGTGACGGTTCTAGAACTGGATCACTGGCAATAGCAGCGAATATAATTCTTCACATCATCAGCACTTACAGAAGACTTAGAAGTAGGGTTAGCAAGAGCATAGATCTCATCAACAAACTTCTGATTCTTCACATTAAAGAAAGAATCGGTGATCTGACCAGATTTGATCAGATAGTTGTTGACATTATTTGCAGATTTGACAAGATGTTGCCAAGGCTTCTTATCGGTAGAAGTGGAACCCAGATAACGCTTAACAGTAAAGGTGGAGAAGAAATCTTCAATATGAGCGGTCATGTTGAAGTTAATTCCAAGACCACCCATTGCATCATCCAGAAGAGGATGCAGACGCTTCTCAAAGTTATAGAGTCCACGAAGCAGGTAGGAAGAAATTTCCATCTCAGGTTTCTCTTTTTCCCAATCGACAGAGTTGCAGAGAGTTTGCACAATGTCTTTCAGAGTATCCAGAGCATCGTCGTTGGTAGCATAAGAAACCAACTTTTTCATCTGTGCTACTTTGGTGCAAGTAAAGTGTGGATTTGCTACCAGAGGGAAGGGGAATGAAATGGGTTGCCAAGTCAAACCAGGAATGCTTTTGTAGAAGTTCATGGTATTGATGGCATCTACATCACCACATGCAACTTGGTGAGGAAGTGCTTCCCAATCTTTAGTGGCATTGATACCTTTGATTTCCTTATAGAAAACCTTGGATGCTTCAAGGGAACGATCTGTTTGGGAAACAGAAGATTCAAAAGCAACGACACGAGCCATCACTTCAAGATCTTGACCAGTCACTTGTGCAATCGCAGCAATCTGTGCTGTAGTATGTTGCTTTTTGACAGGATTAAATTCACCAGTTACTTCATCATAGAAGAACACAGGAATTTCGGACTCACAGAAATCAACCGTATGGTTATACAACTCAAAGTTCTCAGAACAATACTCAGGGAGAACCAAGCGCACACCACCTTGCTTATAGAAAATTTTAGAAATAGGAACTTTTACCGTATAAGTTTCTTTGCGGTTGGTCTGGTTGTTATAATGCTCATAAAATTTGGTCAGGGACATGAAAGAATCCCCAAAACCAATAGGATACTTTACATTTGCGGAATCAATGTTATCTTGGACAATGGAGCGCAGTCCACGGAAACGAGGTTCCGAAATCATAGTGAGTGCTGAAACAGAACTCATGTTTTTGACTGCACTAAAAATTTCAGCAGTCAGATCTTGAGTGGTAGTCATAAGAAAAAACAAGTAAAAGACAAAACCTTTTAACGAGGGTTAACTCAGTGGTTTCTCAACCATGTGGCCAATATAACCGATTCAGAAGAACTCGTCAAGGCCCCCGACCAGTTCAGCAGTTGTCACAGTGTCAGTCACTTTGTTACCAAGCACTCTCACCATGAGATCCAATGATCTCTGATGTGGACGCCCCTTCCATCCATACCACTTACTTTTCTTACCTACAGCATATGGTGGAAGCTTTCCTACGGAAAGATACTGCTCCGCAGTAAGGTCATAGATGTTATCTCCATTCTGCAACCACCAATGAGTCTCACCACGGTAATCAATACCACTCATCGGTTGTAACTTATCAGTATCCATTAGATAGAACAATGCTTGTGTAGAGTGATAGCAATGTCCATATGTTGGATTTGTTTGATTCTCTGCACGATACTTAGGTGACAAAAGATCTGGTGTGAGATTGCGTTTAATCAATCCCATCACCAGAGCCATGTTGTATTCACAGTATCTGTAAGGTTGAAACTCTAAGCGACGTGTCTTAAAGATCTCATCTCCGTTGTACTTATGTCTCTCTACAATCTTTATAGCCATCTTATCAACCCGGACAAAGCGATTCTACAGGGATTTATTGTGTTCTGTCAAGTACCACAGATATTCTTTATACAACACTTCTTCCATTTGCATTGCTTGGATTTCCCATGGTTGTTCCTCATAATCAAGATCAGAACAATCAATACCTTTCCACAGTCTCTTCTGACCTTTGTCTCTTAAAGCACCTTTGACGTGTTGATAAACATGCCAGAGTTCATGTAGAAGCGTCTTGGTATAATGTTCTGGTGTCATGAAGTTGTGCATCTCAATCTCAAATGCACGAGGACGATGATCACAATCCATCACAGTACACCATCCATAGACACCTTCACGATACAGGCCACGATGATGCACAACAATATCTAATTTGTGTCTGGGAAGGTGTTTCCCTATAAACCACTCTACAATGCGCTCACAGCGGCGTTTGGAGTAGTTATAACCCGAAATATCAAGAAAGAGCATAATTCAGCACCGATTCAGTTACTTTAACACCCCAGTGCAAAAAGTTCACGAATGCACCGATAAAGACCAGTTTTTCGGTTAATGTCAGTCCCATGGACTCCCGTTGACTGTAGCCATTATAAAACCCCTCAGAGGCGATCTGAGGGGTCAGGTGGACAGTTTTTATTTTGGCATACCTAAGTATAGTCGCCCGTCATAAATGTTATTTTTATTTTCTCCATCGGCATTTACATAATGCAAAAATGCTTGCAAGTACCAATCTTGCTCAAAAGGTGGTCTCCAATGATAAAGATCACACCCGCGATATAAACAAAGATCTCCAGGTTCAAGAAGAATTTCTACAGCATCACTGCGATCTTCTTTTGTTGAAAAATAGATCGGATTGATTGTGGTTTCATTTGGAATTCCAAGAGCCAATGTTGCAGATAACTCACATGATGGTCGATCACGATGTATTGTTAATTCATCTCCTTTTCCATATAATCTGGTGTAAGTGTAGGTGGGAAGTAGATTATATCCAATCAGTTTACTTAACGAATTTGCAGCGTTTCCTAAAATAGTATCCATTAATGGATCACCATAAAAAATAAAACTATTCGGTGCTTGTATATCACCAATAACTGCTTGATCTGCACGAAGCCTTGTATAGAAATACGATTGTATAAACTGAACGAAGTCTTTATCTAAAAAATTTCTGACAATTTCATATCCATTCTCTTTAAACATAATTCACCTCAAATTTGGTCCATGAACCCATGCAACTAAGGAATATCTTTCTCCTTTCGTTACTGGTGTAACTTCATGTAAGGTATGTGATGGAAAAAATATCATCATACCTTTCTGTTTTGAGATAATCGTTGGATTATGTGATAAGTGCAGTAACAATTCTCCACCCTCATAATCTTTAGGATCTGATAATTGCAGTGACATACTCAATTTACGATTATGTGGCAATGTCCAAGGTGTTGGATCTGTATGAGCATGATAAGTTCCCTCTTCTGAACTTAAGTAGTGTGTAAATTGAAGTTTTTCAATTTTTTCCAAATCAAAATTCCAAAATTGTTGATTATTCTGCTTTACAACATCAGTTATTTTTCTGAATATCCACTCTGTTTCTGAATTTGCTCCAATCCAGGATACAAAAGATCTTCTATGATCTAAACAATTTTCACCACGACCACCAGTTTGAGCTCTTTTGGGACTCAATCTTTTACCAATTACAATAATTCTTTCAATTTCTTTATCTGTGAAAACATTGGTATTCCAACACCAATTTTCTGTTGAATGATGATTTAAATACCAATATTCTAATCCATTATTATTTGTTGGATCATTTTGAATAATATCACTAAAGTTATAATTATAAGAAAAATATTCAGAAATCATAATTTACATTTGAAAAGTCTGCAATAGACTGACAAGATTCTATTTTTGAGTATACTTCCTTTTCCCACAAATTGCAACTTTCATTATGATCTTCAATTAAATTTGAAATATTGATGATGTCTTCTGCAGAAAATTCATAATACTGAAGACGAAGTTTTAGTGCAAATGTTTTTTCTGCATTTTGCTGCGCTCTTTCTTTAAGAATAAGAAGTTCTAATCTAGTCTCAGAATCTGTGGGAATTTGAACTTGTTTGTAATTAAGTAAAGATTCTTTTTTTTGATTTACTCTTTCGGTTACCAAAACTTTGAGAGTAAGTTTATTCATCTCAAGATTTTCTGGACTTGATTCGTAGTCAGAAATCTCAGGTGAACGAATGTTTATCCACCCAAGATTATCCCAACCAGCCCATTTAAGATCACGAATTTCTTCATCTGAAAGTCCAGGGAGACCAGCAATATTTCTCCAATTTTCTGGAAGTTCTTGTACTTGATCTAATACAATTTTATTTTGTGGGTCAACCAATACATAAAAATTTTTCATTATTCTTCAATTTCTTGTATCTTCTTGTTTCTTTTAGATGATGCTTCTAATTTTGGTCTTTCCATTGAATCTAAATTCGCAGGAGGAAGCACACCGTATTTTTGTTCATTCAATTTTCCCAATTGTTTTTTATCTTTATCATTAAGTTGCCATGGCGCAGCACCTTTCCAATGACTTGCATTTGGTTGATCCAATTCCCAAGATCTCCATGAAGTAAAATCTTGTTTAGGTCTCTTTAAAATTTCTACACCGCAAGCAGATGCTAATTGTTCCATGAATTCTATAGCTTCTACTGGATGTAGAACATACCACAAACTGGCAGCATCACCTCGCATAGAAATTTCTATTAATCCACCAGTACAACTGCCAACTGTACAAGATCTTGCTCTATCTTTATTTTGTGTTAATGAATTGTATTCAAGTTCTTCATGTAATTCATTAATCTTTTGTCTAGTTTTTGATGGTCTTTTTTTCGCAGTCATATTTTAACTAAAAATTAATAAAAATATTTATACCTACCAAGTAGGCCACCAACAGTTATTTTCTGCATCATATCTATATTGTTTCGCATCATCATGTAAGTCATATGTAATTGAAGGGTCGGGTTCCCATTCAAAGGTAGACTCATTTAAAATATATCCTTCAACTGGGCATGGTCGAATAAAAGCATTTTTATTTTCATCATAAATTGCACCATTAGATGGTTGATTTATTGGATCATTTTCACCATTAAATTCAATAAATTTGTATTTTTCAGTGTTTTTAGATACAGTTAAACATAATGAGTTATTTTCAGATATAAATGCAACTTTAGGAAAACAAGTTTCGGGGTCTGTGCTTGATAGTTCTGAAATTAATGAATTTATTTGATTTTCATTCAATCCTTGTTGAACAATTCTTTCACTTGTTAACATAACAAATGTTCCAAATTGAATATCATTTACATAATTTATTACTTCATTGGTTAATTTATCTAAACAAATAGTTTGTTTTATTGTTTTAGTGTTTTCCATCATTGAGAACTCCAACTGATTGTTACAAATCCTGTTCCTGGTTGACCGACGCTAATTGGGTAAGATGTTTGTGGTGTTGTAGTAACATTTGGACTAGTTGTTGGTGTTGCTGCCGATCCCGCACCACCAGCATTTCCAGTTCCGGCATTTCCAGGATTTCCTGGAGATCCGCCAGAACCTGATCCTCCGCCCCCACCGCCACCGCCGCCGCCGCCGAGCTGCTGTCCCCACCAGTGGCCAGTTGGAGTAACGCTAATATGATAACCGTGGCCTCCTTGACCACCATTTCCCCCGCCGTTTCCACCTCTAGAAAACCCAGCATGAACATCAACTTGTGTTTGTTCACCGGAATGAGATCCGCTTCCACCGCCGTTTCCGGTTCCTCCAGGGCCGTGACCGCCGGCGCCGCCACCGCCGCCATGCGTCCCACCACCTCCGCCGTTAGCTCCACCTCCTCCAGATCCAGCCGATCCTGCATTGCCGGGATTACCAGCATTACCAGCCCCAGCATTACCGCCGGCACCGCCAGGAAATGTAATTCCTAAAGCTGTGCTTGATGTTCCAGTTGATCCAGCATTTCCTGGAGTTCCAGCTGTACCAGCATTTCCTGGGTTTGCGCTACCTGGACTTCCTGTTCCGCCGGCATTTCCAGATTGATCACTACCGCCGCCGCTGCCGGGATTTGATCCTCCTCCGGGATTACCACCAGGGCCTGACCCTCCACCACCACCGCCACCGCCGCCGCCTTGGCTTCCAGGATTTCCTGTTCCTCCAGTGCCGGCAGAACCACCAGTGCCAGTATTACCAGATTGTCCAGTGCCACCTTTTCCTTGAACATCAACTCTCAACAATCTAGCTGGAGACGTAAAAGTTCCTGGAGAATTAAATGTAACTGAACTCGCAGCTGTCATATTGCCGCGATAGATTGATCTTCCTGCTGCCATTGTTTTTTTTTGTAAGTTTACTCTAAATTAAACCAACCCGTTACTATATATTTAGATTTTTCTCCATGTACAACATTGCCACGATGAGTATGTGTATAACACGCGGGCCAAATCACTGCTGCATTTTCTTTAGGAACAATTCTTAATTTTTGATATAAAAATTCAGTTTCGCCTGCTTCATCAATATCATTCAGGTATATTGCCCAAACAAGACATCTGTTTGGTTCAGAATTTGATTGCTCACAATGCCAAACATGATAACCCTCTCCTGGAAATGTTTTTTGTATTTTTATATCACTCCCCCTAAGAATTGAACCCTGAAGAATATCAAATTCATTAACATATGCATCAAAACATCTTTGCAATCCATTTCTTAAAATATCAATAACACTCAAACCATTGTATTCCTCCATCATTACATCATAACCATTTTTCATATTTAAAAAATAAAATGATCCATCTTTTTGTGTTTTTTGGCATTTTTCGTTACGCTTTCGCGTTCCACAAAAACCATTTTCAAAAATAATTTCATATTGTTGAATGACATGACGACAAAATCCTTGCGGAAACACATTTTCATAAAAACCAATGAAGTCAATATATCTTTCAGTCAGTTCAGGAATCATCATAGGTCAAAAATTATGAGTAGTTATAGAGTGAAAGGTTGCCAAGCCAACTTGTACCACCATCAGTGGTAAAGAAGGTATAAACGTCGGTTCTGCTTGCAGTGGTTGTTCTGGTTGGAACGGTGGCATTTGGCCACTTGACCGAAGCAGGCCAGGTGATTGTTCTGCCTGCAGTTGCATCATTAGCGAGAATCAGAGTGAATGAATATGAACCAGATGGAATGCCAGTTGTGCTGAACGTAAATGTGCAGTTACCAGTCAGAGTTGCTGTAATCACGTTTCCGCTTGACAGTGCTAAAGTTGCTGCTGTTCCAGTGTTGCCGTGAGCATTAACTGTTTCTGCGTATGCAGTCAGAGTTTTGTTGGTTAATGTATCTGTTGTAGCACGACCAATCAGCGTATCAGTTGATGTTGGTAATGTAAGTGTACCAGTATTAGAAATAGAAGAAATTACTGGTGTCGTTAAAGTTTTATTAGTTAAAGTTAATGTGTTAGATGCTGTTGCAACTGTAACACCTTCAATTTGAACAGTACCAGCAGCAGATCTTGTAATTGTGGTATCACTTGCGTGTCCCAAATCAATCAAACCAACTCCTAAAGTAGCTGTGGTCGATGAAGTAATACCCGTGATAGGCAATCCAGTGCAATTTGTTAATGTACCCGAGGAAGGTGTACCTAATACTGGAGTTGTTAATGTGGGCGATGTTAAAGTTTTGTTGGTTAATGTTTGGGTATCTGATGTACCAACGATTGTTCCTGTAGGAACTGCTTTACCAAGGACTTGTGATGATGTGAGAACTGCAGTGCCATTGATTTCATACTGCTTGCCAGTAACAAGGTTAAAATCTTCTGAAGAAGTCCATGCATCAGTGGCATCTACCCACGTCAAAGTTTTGTCAGTTGTTCCTTTCAGTGTGATACCACCACCGTCAGCTGCAGTATCAGTGGAAGATCCATCCGCAAGTATGATATTTTTATCATCAACACTTAATGTTGTGGAGTTAATAGTTGTTGTAGTTCCATTAACTGTTAAGTCACCGGTAACAGTTAAAGCTGCACCGACAACAACACCACCACCAACAGTTAAAGTATTTGAGTTTGCATCAAATGCCAGATCTGCATCTGTAGATGATGCTGTCATTGTGCCTGACGTTAAACTTGTCAGTACGACTCTCTGTGAACCAGAAGCAGCACTTAACGTGGAACCAGTGTTGCTTAAACCAGAACCATCACCAGAGAATGATGCTGCAGTGATTGCAAGACCAACTGCATGAATACCACCCGAAGTGACGGTTACTACACCGACACCACCAACGGTTCCGATTACAGCCCTGGTAGCAGTTATAACACCAGCACTAACAATATGTCTATTATCATCAATTATATTTGAGCCCGAAAGTTTGATAGCCATTTTAGGGGAAATTTGTCGTGGTTACCTTGAGTTATTTAGTGAGATAGAGGATTAAGAATAGTTATAGATTGACAATATTCCATACCAATCTGTGCCACCATTAAGAGTATAGAAACTGTACACATCAGTTCTGTTTGCTGTGGTGGTTCTGGTTGGAACTGTACCATTTGGCCACTTAACTGAAGCAGGCCAAGTAATTGTTCTACCTGGAGTTGCGTCATTAGTTAAGTGCAATGTGAATTGAATTGCATCAGAAGTTACTCCAGTTCCAAGAGAAAATGCGAATGTGGCATTAGCACTTAATGTAGCAGTCACAAAAGTTCCATTTGCAAGATTAATTGTTGGTGCAGATCCAGTATTTCCAAATGCATTTAATTTTTCGGAATAGTTGTTCATAACAACTTTCTGAATTTCTCTACCAGATGTAATAACATCTGTGCCACCAATTTGATAACTTCCAGAACCTTTTGTGGTATAACTGGTCGCAGATACTACACCAACAGCATTTACACCACTGTCAGTAATCGTTGTTGCAGAACCAACAATCAAAGATGATATAGTTGAAATTCCAGTCGAATTTATATTACCAACAACATTTCCACTGAATGTTCCTGCAGTAATAATTCCTGCAACAAATCCACCGCCAGCATCACGAGCAACTATAGCCGAAGCAGTATTTGCTGAAGCAGCATTAGATGTAACAGTAAATGTTTGACTTGTGGCACCAGTATAGGATGCAGATCCAGATAAACCTGTTCCAGATGTTGCAAGAGTTAATGTTCCTAAAGTTCCACCAAGAGAAATACCCGAAATTGTAGACTGTGCCAGATTGGCAGTAGTAATACCAGCAGAACCACTTAGATTACTATTGGTAAGTCCAGTGATTCCAGATCCAGATCCACTAAAACTTGTCGCTGTAATAATACCAGCATTAATACCCGAAGCATTAAATCTACTTGTTCCGATAGTTACACCAGTTCCATCAAATGTAAAGTTGGAAGAACCTCCAAGAACACCAGCATTATTGAATTGAATTTGAGTATTTGATCCACCAGGAGTTACTGTTCCACCTTCAATAAAGATTGTACCAATACCTGCAGTGAAGTTAGTGAATACTGTTGAAACACCAGATCCACGGAAGTTTAATAGAGTAACACCAGATCCAACGAATCCTCCAGCGGTAGAAATACCAAGATTTGGAGCTGCATTGACACCTGTTAAGTTTGAACCATCACCAAAATAAACAACTGGTTGACCACCATTTGTTGCAGTAATAACTCCAGCAAAAAGTCCACCACCTTGATCTACACTTAAGATCTTAACGTGAGATGCAAAAGTTGTAACACCAGTTACATTAATTCCACCTGAGTTGATCGTAACACCAGTTCCAATAACTGCAGATGATAATGTGGAACTTCCCGTTACATTTAATGATGCTGAAGTTGAAATTCCACTTACATTGATGTTTGTAGAATTTATTTGAGTTGAATTGATATTAGATATTGTTGCAATGCCGGAAAGATTAATTCCTCCATTAGTCAATGTGACTGCAGAACCAATTCTTGCTGAGGTTGATGTAACAACCCCAGTCACATCTATACCTCCAGAAGTAACTGTAACTGCTGATCCTACAATTGCAGATGATAATGTCGAAACGCCAGAAACACTTAACTGTGTTCCAAAAAGTGTATTTTGATGTGTTGCAATTCCGACAAACGTTGAAATTCCAGCAGAGTATACTCCACCAATAAAATCGCTTTGACCTGCAACATATAATCCACCACTAATTTCTGCACGATTTGCGAACGTTGCAACTCCAGTTATAGACAAATTATTGATGTCAACCTGACTTCCTAGTAATTGACTTATAAGTGTTGTTTTTGCAGTTGAATCGACAGTTTGAATTCCAGAAAGACTTACAAGTCCTCCAGAAGTTTGAAATACTGTTGTTGTTCCTACTCGATAAATTGATGCTGTTGCAATTCCAAGTTGGGAATATGTTGATTGGAATTCATTAACTGTAGCGATACCAGTAACTACAGCGTTTGTAACGCCAATTCCGCCCTTAACATTAAAGTCATAGTTTAAGACGGTTGTTCCAACGCCAACTTTATTGTTGTCAGTATTAACTATGAATAGACCACCATTAACTTCAAGACCGTTCTTAACAATGAAGTTTTTAGTAATTCCAGCCATTGAGGTTCACTCTCCCCTCGATGAGTTTTTACTATTTATTATGAATAGTTGTAAATTGAAAGAATACCATACCAGTTGCTTCCACCATCTTTAGTAAAGAATGTGTAAACATCAGTTTTGTTTGCGGTGGTTGTTCTGGTTGGAACAGTAGCATTTGGCCAATTAACATTCGCAGGCCAAGTGATTGTTCTGCTTGGAGTTGCATCATTAGTCAAGAATAATGTAAATGTTGTTGTTGTGGATGGAGTATTTGTGAATGGAGCAAATGTTGCGTTTGCATTCAATGTTGCAGTTACAAATGTTCCATTTGCAAGATTGATTACTGGAGCGGATCCAGTATTACCAAAAGCATAAAGCGTATCGGAAACTGAACCAGTTGCTGCAAAATTACCAGTGACTGTCAAGTTACCATTCAGAGTGGTATTACCAGAAACATTTAATGTACCACCTATTGTAGTATTGCCGGTGATATTTGATGTACCAATGACATGTAAATTGGACGTTGCATTTGCAGTTCCGACTCCAATACTGTTGGAGACAAATGCGTTACCAATGATATCTGCAGCAGCTCTTGGAGTCGCTGTTCCCATACCAACTCGATTGCTATCAGCAACTACAAGAGTGTTGCCTTGACCAGCATGAGCAATGGATAAGTAAGAACCACTACTTGCTGAAGATCCTTGATAGTTATATGTAAGAAGAATGGATTGGAAGTTATCTGTTCCAAATGTTCTTCCAATCGCAATTCCAGCCGAACTTGATACTGCAAGATTTGGTGCTAAGAATCTTGCAAGTCCACCATCTACACTTGTTGAAACGCCAGTCGAAACATTCAATCTTGCTGGGGTGAGTGTTGTTCCAATTCCGACATTATTATTTTTATAAATTCCAGTTCCAAGACCGGCACCAACATTTGACCACTGGGATCCTGCAGGTAAATTCGTCAGTTGTGAGCCATCACCATAGTATGTGACAATACCTGTTGATGCAGTAATAATACCCGAAGAAATTGATGTAATTCCAATGTTTAGTTGATTGCTTCCACCACCACTACCAATGCTTAATGCGCCAACAGTTACGATTCCACTAATTCTTGCATTACCAACAATATCCAGAGAAGATCTTGATCCTGTGGTTCCGATTCCAAGTCCATTTGAAATGTATGCATTTCCAGTAACTTGTAGTTTTTGACTATCAAATCCTGTTGATGTTGCTGCACCAATGATTAACGTGGAATTATCTTGGAATAAAAAGTTTCCATTACCAGTGTTTGTATTTAATGGACTCTTATAAAGAATTTGATTTGCGGCACCAAACACAAGACCATTTGGAAGAGTTCCAATGAATCCAAAAGGTTCCCACTGATTATCTACAGTATAGATCCATCCAAGATATTCATTATGTGCAGGTCTTGCTTTATAAACAACATCACCAGAAGTACCAGCAGTTGCAGGAGTTGTTCCAATACCAACAGTAAACTTACGAGCAACATTTGCATCACCAGCAATAAGTAGGGACTTTGCTTCAATCTCATCATTTGATGTCAGTTTTGTATTCAGAACAACTGGACTATCAAATGTTTCAATTTTTTTACTTGGAGATATATCTGGTTGTTCGCCAGTTACAGTTTCAATAGGAATTTCATACTCTTTTGCATTACGAAACTCTCCTCTGTCATCCATTCCACTGTATACAACAGCGCCGCCATCAAGTTTTGATGAACGACTTAATTCAATTTCTTTATCAGTAAGAACACGATCTTGTCTATCAGGGAATGCAGTTGAATAGTTACCTGGACCAAATCCAAGGTATTCAAAGGTATGAGCTGATGCACGAATGATTGAATTTCTGCGAAGTTCAACTGAAGTGATTCTAATTCTCTTCAGTGCAGTTCCTGCAGTATGATCTTGTCTCGGAGTTCCAAACAATGCACGATAAACTAAGAGAGCACTTCCAAGAACTGTTTCCTTAATTCTAAAGATTTCATCATCGATCTGGAAGTAATCGCCAATTCTGAATCCAAGAATGTCTGCATTACTAATAACAACTGGAGTTGAATCAGAATCTGTCGATAAGATTTGTCCTCCAAGAGTTGTAGTGATACCAGCATACTGAGTTAAGAGACGACCAGCAGAAGCTTCATTTTCTTTTGGATTAATAATATGTACAAAGTTCTCACCAAATACATCGCCACCATATGAAGTTAATGATGGGAGATAAACTGTAATGTTTCCACCAGTTGAAGGTGAAGATGTTGTAATACCTACATTAATTGAAACTGAAGTATTTGAATTAATTTCAGTAACGATAAAGTCATTATTAAACAGTGCTTGATCTGCACCACTAATTCTAACTTTTCCGTTCTTTCTTAATCCATGAGCACTTGTAAATGCAAGCGTTCCGATACCAGTTTGTGCATAATATGTGAAAGTTGAAATACCAAGAGTCTTACCAGTCAGAACTGCTTGAGCGTTTGCAGCTTGAACTGAAAGATCTGAACCAATACCAATAATTTCTCTTGAAGACTGAACATCAATTTGATTGTATGTACTAATTCCAGTAATCTTATAGAGAGTATTGTAACCAGAATATCCTTCCGAAGTTACTCCAGATACACGAATACTTTCTCCAACATGATCATAAATCTTTGTTACGGTTACTGATGCTTGTGTGTATGGTGCATAAGTTCCAATCCCAGAAAGAATAGTGACAACATCACCAACTTTATATGCACCACCACCATCCATAATCAATACATTGGTGATAGTACCAGCGGCACTTACGGTTACACGAGCATTTGCAGCTCTACCAGTCGTTGATAATCCTAATGGTACTGCATAGAATGTACCACTTGTATATCCAGCACCAGCATTTGTAATACTTACAGAAGTAATACCAGATAATCTATGACCATGTGGTGTATAGATTGTATGTGCAGTTCCCGTTGCAGATCTAATATTATTGATTTGAATTACGCCACCAAGATCATATTGACGCTTTTCTTCAGTTTGTTTTGTGATGCTATTTTGAGGATCATCAATATCAACTTGACCAATTACGAAAGAGTTTGCAAAAGTATTTGCTGAAGCAGCATCTGATACTACACTATCTCTATTGGTTTGTGGATATAACTTATCAATTGGTTGTCCAAATCTTAAATGTGTAAATGGATCTGTCGATGGAGCGTTACCGTAGTTAATTAAAGTCAGATAATAAACACCATCTTGAATATTCTGTACATACTTTTGAATTTCTTCGGATTTATAAACCTGATATGTCGTTGCTAATTGTTTTTTCTTAAAGTATGGAAGGCTTGTTGTTCTATTTGTAGTTACGCCAGTGAATGTTCCAGGATTGTTTGTCAGTGAATATGTGAACTGTCTTACACTGGTAATACCAGTAACAGTAAAAGTTCCATTAAATGCTGTGCTTGCAATTCCTGTTGTATTTGCAGTTGAAACAACATTTAAAACTTCTACTTGTGCTCCAACTCTTAAATCGTGAGGAAGTTCTGTATCGATGCTAACAACACCACCAGACCATTGTGCTCCAGAAATAAATCTAAAGTTTCTTAATTCCGTCGAGTTTGATAATGTTGAGGCTGTTGGAGAAAAATACTTTTGAATTTCAGTTGTTCCTGCACCAATGATATTATTAGATTCTTGGAGAATATAACCTTCGATTGGAGCTGCACCAAGATTGACTGCATCTTTAGGAATTACATAGCGAACTTTGTAGATAGTGTCAGAAGAGTCTCTTGTGTCTGGAGTTCTCTTGAAATATGTTCTTGCAGTCGAATCATAAAGAACTGATGATTGCAGTGCTGGATAGATGCTATTTTCGGATGCAGCAATTGCAACCTTAATATACCATTGTGAGTTGCTTGTATCAAAACCGATTGGATGTCCAATGTATCCAGAAACTTTATCAGATACTCTACTTACAATCTTTAATGCTCCACCTCTGGAGTTGATTGTAATAGGATTATTATTAACTGCATCATTTAATGTTTTTGCAACCTTAATTTGATTGCTACCAATACCAACAGCAACCGTGTCGGTAATTGTATAATATACAGTATCCGATTCTAAACCATCTGGAAGTTGACCAGTTTCACTAATAACACGAATAGTTTCGCCATTAATCAGATCATGTCTTGATGTGAGTGTAATCAGACTTGATGTGATGCTATTGATCCCAGCATTTCTGCCAACATAGTATTTTTTCTCTGCCGATAATTGAGTATTCGGCATAACAACTCGTGCCGAATAGGTTGTAGTAACTCCAGACTGAGCAATGTCCAAGTACAATACATCATTATTCTGTGCTCCAATTCTAAATCCTTCGACAACTTCAGGTGGAGCAATTTCTTGATCATTATATCCATAAAGATATAACTTTGTCGTATCACCAACAGAAACTGTTTTTGCATAATCCAGTGGTAAGAAACCTACTGAAACTTGATTAACGTCTCTTTCTTTTGGAGTAACAATGTGAGTAATATAACCAAGATCGTCTTTTGTAAAAGCATCTCTTCGGAATCCCATCGCTTGGAAAGCTTTTGCACCGAAGTTTGAGTTTGAGTTATTAACTGAAAAATCACCACCACTTTCTACTTGGAAGTGATTTGCATATCCGATTGCAAAAACTGAAACGATTTGAATATATGAATTATTAATTGCGCGGATATGATAACTCTCGTATGATGGTTTATATCTCGCTAACGAATCGCTATGGAGATTTGAAACCGATGTGAAGTCTTGATATGAACCAGAATTTGTATCATACTTTACAAATGCCTTATCATCTTTTTGTAATCCGATACCGGTATATTGTGCAACAACCATGGATTTAAATCCATCAGCCTTTGCACCATCAGCCAACATTCCACACATTCCAAATACAGAACGCAGTGAAATGTTAAAGATGTATGGTGATGCAGATGTGACAGTATCAACAGCAAGACTTACATTTGCACCATTGACAGTTGGTAAAAGATTTGTTGGAATGTTCTGAACTTGATATGTAAACTGAGTTGAACTCGCAACAGAAGATACAACATACTGACCATTATATCCAAGAGCATTTACACCACTGATCTGGATAGGAGAATCTACAGAAAGTTGTGGGAAAGCACTGGTCGTTGTAACAGTAATTGTAGTATTTCCTGAAAGTCCATCACCAGACTTAATACTGCTGATTCCTACAGCTGCGCCACGAGATCCTACGATACGATATTCATCAATAACTGGTTGAATATCCTCATCACTTGGATAGTCTGGGATGATTGGTCTACCACTGCTATTTCCATATGCAATACCAATTTTCTCATAGTAGATATCAAGATCAGTTCTTGCAGTTTCAAATGTTTGAAAATCATCTGCAATCTTTACATCATTGACACCATCAGCATATTCAAATGCTGTGAGTTTATGGTGAGAAAAATTGGGAACAAATAAGTTAGACGTATAATCTTTATAACATACTCCATTTGGATCTGAATCCAAAATAGTAAATTGCCAAAAATAGCAAGCACCAGTAATTCTAAAGACTGCAGATCTTTCAATCTGATCATTTTCTGGATTTGGCACATAAAGTGGACGAATCTTTGTCTTACGAAGATCCATACCAACGATGGAGGTTCCTCTTGGAACAATCACACCACCGTAAATACTGTTTAACTTATAAAGCGAATTATTTGCACTTGTTAAGTCAAAATCCGTAACGCTTGAAAACTCACCAAAGTCTGATGAAGTTGCACCACTCCTTAATCTGTAATTAGCAGTTCCATCAGGAATCCATCCTGGGCGGTTATCTACAAGGTGATCTCCAGGATAAAGTACAATTGTTGTTTTATTAAATCTATCGTTATCAAGTCCTCTTTGATATGAAAATCTAGATGCTTCGATTAGAGCCCTTTGAATTGTTTTGAACGGGCGACCCAAAGAATTGCCTTGGTTTTCAATCGAGTCTGTGGAATCGATTGCGTTAGGATCAACGTAAATGATCGTTCCACGAGTTGATTTCAGAAAATTATCTAATCTGGAGAGACCCATCTTATTAGTTCTATAGTTTCCGTTATGGATTATTTATCACATGAAAAAAGAGGAGATCTAAATAGATCCCCCCTTCGCACTTCCTTCACACGTATTATATATTACCATATTTTTCTTGTTTCCACAAGGGCTTTAATCCCTTTTCAAAAACCATAAGATACCGATGTTTACGAGAACGATCCCTCCACTCACCATCAGCACCCCTAATACTACCTCTAGAATGTTTTGTACCATCAGCATAATAAAAATCTTTTTTGGGATCTGTTAAACCGTAATATTGAAAATTGCAAGCTCTGTATATAACTCCAGTGTGGTGATCAGCGTCAGCGTAACTAAGAATAGCACGAACTGTGGCATCTTTTCTAAACCTCCTAATGCAACGACTTAAGAACCAAGATGTAATGTTATATTCTTCTTTTTGTATGTCGGGATGTATACAAAGCCTTGAAAGTTCGTATATTCCCTGTTGTTGATTTCTTTCTAATCCAAATGCTCCTACGGCAATTTCTGGAACTGGGAGACCAGTAAAAACGCAAGTGCCAAGGCACCCGCCAATATTAAGAGGGCATTCGAATGTTGATTTAAATAGTCCATAGTTGAAACCAGATTTAAAATCTTTGGATTCATCTTTAAGATAATGATAAGTGTAAAGAAGATCTTTGATTTCTTCCTTACTCACCCTATCTATATAAAAATCTGATTTCATCTAAGCATTTTTACTCACTTTGTTTGCATTCTAACATATACTCTACAGTATTTGCTACATCATTCATAGCATCACGAAGAAAAGGTTGTTGTCCAGATTCTTGACGACGAATAGGACGTGTAGAATCACATAATGTCCAACGCCACTGCTTCATCGAATCACAATACCACAGTTGAATCTTCATGCTTGAAATACTCCAATCGAATCCAGTTGAGCAAGGTGTTATAGGAATAAATCGCTGCTTCATTGCAGTTATTTTTTTCCATATCATAGACATAATACTCTAGTGCTTCAATGACCATTTGGCGGTCTTTTTGTGAAATAAGTGACATTGGAGTTAATAAACTCAGAGCCCCCGATCTGATTTGAACAGACGACCGGCGGTTTACAAAACCGCTGCTCTACCACTGAGCTACAAGGGCAAGTTAATCTTGAGGCAGACACTCTGGATTTTCCAGTTCAAGTTCGAACATAAGAGGATGGCATTGCTCATCAATCAAATAGAATGATGTTCTATACAAATCTTCTGGTTCGTAACGTCTTTCTTTGTCAGCCACATTGATTAGATCCAGATCAAATATAGATTCATCTGGAAGTTCATCAAAAGTAAATGGTACACCTTCGATGAAATACATGAGAACGATTTGTTGTCCTTGATTGTACCAGACGTATCTGGCATCAATACGGTATTTCATAGGATGCATCCTACTTTTGTTTATTTAGAGGATAAACCTCATACCCGTGGACAGATTCGAACTGTCGCTTGAACGATTTTAAGTCGTTTGCCTCTTCCGCTGGGCTACACGGGCAAGAAACTCATTCTACCACATATGTGGGAGGATGTAAACGGCAGTATTCATTAAATGTAATCTTCATCTCTTTATTGGTCAGACCACAGTTTTTAGCTGCCGTTGGAATGTTCCACTTTGCTTGGAATAACATTTCCATGGATTGTCTTGTTTCAGGTCTCATAGAGGACTTGCATAAGAAAGAACATCTTCACCAACAGTATCACGAACAAAGTTTAGCACATTCATGAACTCTTCGACAGTATCACACTTGACTTCCTTTTCGGATCCTTCGGTGGAGTACAGATATACTGTGCGTTTCACAGGATCCACAACGCAGCGTGACAGAAATTCGTCTTTCATTTGGGATCGATTGATTACTTGGCTATTATAGGACTGGCTTTACGACCTGTCAAGTCTATTTGTTGATGGAATATTGAGAATTGTCACCAGGATACTGGTCACCCTCATATTCCACGATGAGTTTCTCACCATCAATTCTTTCACCATAGATTACATAATGGCAAGATATTGGTCCGCCTTCTCTATTTTTGACAATAATATTTTTACCCCAAGAAATTTTTTCAACATATAATTCTTGATACGAACCAATCGGCGTCAAATTGATTGTGATTGATTCTGGATCAACCAAGGCAAACCAATAGTCTGGAAGATGAATGACATTTGTGTCTTGCATTTTCCCACGATAATAAACTGCAGACTCTGGGCCTTCTAAACAAATGTGACGTAATCTCCATCCCTTTTTGGTTGGATGTTCAATATCAAATGCTTTTCTGGACGTGAGTGTGATACCACCTGCAGTGACTTCAGAAGCAGTTACTGCACCACTAAAATTAGCAGTTGTTCCTGTGATTGCACCCAATGTGCATGTAGGACTACCAGTGATTGCAGTATTAACTTGAATCGTATTGATTTGTGCTCCACCATGTACATATCTTTCACATGCCTCAATGGGATAATCAGTATCTCCTGTAGTACCTTTTGCAATGAAATCTAATGCAGGATCTTGAGTTCCTGATGTTGATCCACCACAACTTTTGTTACCAATATTTTTTGTTACGAGTTTTTCCATCATCCCTCCTTCACATCATAGTGATAACCAGAAATTGAATATTGATCATTATCTCCAGGATAATCCGCTGGAGTTTGACCTTGATACTCTGAAATCAAAGATTCTCCATCCTTTCTTTCTGCAAAAATATGATAGAAACAATCAATCGGCATACTATAGTTTGATTGTAAGTGAATCGCATTCTCATCAACACGTTTTACGATGACACTTTGATGAGAACCAACGGGTGTTAATTGTACACTAATCGTTTTAAAGTCTACAAAATCTTTCCAATAGTCTGGAAGATCAATTACATTTTTATTTGTAACTCTTCCGCGAATATAAACATCATTGTATGGAGCTTCTGGGCATGTATGTCTCAGTCTCCATCCTTCTTTTGATGGGTGTGGAATATCAAAATTCTTTTTAGCAGAGAGAATATGAGTTCCACAACGAGACATTACTTCTGCTTGAGCAATTAAGTTACCTCCAACGTTGACATTATTGGAAGTATCAACAACGCCTAAAAATGCAGAAGATCCATCAATGGCAAGACTGTAAGGATTATTTACGCCAGTGCATAATGCACCAGGGACAATCGGTGGTACGAGTAAATCTGAGTTTGATGCAGGACCCACCATCAGAGTTGCCGTTAAGATTGGCGGTGGTGTTCCAACGATCATTGGTCCTTCAATATAAGAAGAACCACGAATTTCAGTTGGACCTCTTCCTAAAACCTCCGGTTTTCCTTCACCAACAAAGAGCCGTTTTCCTACGGCAATATCATCAAATTGCATTATCAACCTCCAAATTGATTATTCTCATTTTCTGCAGTTCCACCATATTTAGACTTCTTAATTTTGGATGCTCCAGTTGCACAAGCAGAAAGTCCACCATACAAATCTAAGATTGCATTACCGACAACCTTACATGTTCCAGATGAGAAAAACTTAGCAACCGAAGTTGCATTGACTTCTACATTCTTGGAAATAATTTCTACTTTTTCATTAGACTGAAGCGTAATCACGCCATTCTTATTGTCTGCACCACTTGCAAGGAACTCAATATTTTCTGCTTGAAACTTAATTCTACCACGAGTTGCGCTAAAAATGATGTCTCCATTGACACACTCAACATAAAATGCAGGTAGTCCATCTTCAGGATCACTTCTTACATCGTCACCACATTTAATTTGATAAGATCCCGGGCATCGATTAATTGTACCACCCTTTCTACCTTCGTTACCAGTAGCATCCATCGACATATAATGTCTGGTATCGGATCCACTTCTAACCATGAAGGCTGAGATCTCATTATCATTGTGAATGTGTCCAAATTTGATCTCACCGTCTTTATTTCCGTATCTGATTGTATGATAATTTTTAGACTCTGACATTATACTTTACCGACACAATCGATGACATGAATAATCTTGTCTCCTGCTGGAGATGATGGTGGAGTGCGAATTGGTTCTCCATCGGGACCAGTGGTTGAAATGAGATCGTCTTCTGCAACATCTCCAACTCTATTTACACAGAATACTGGAACAATTTTTGCATTATAACCCGTCTCAGATTGAATGTAGATCTCAGGTTTTTCGGTAAATCCAATTCCTGCAGATACAATCTTTACATCCTCAAGTGATCCAAATGGACCAAACACTGGTTCTAATATTGCCCCATTACTTGGAGATACAATAATCTTGTCACTGTCACTATATGCTACACCAGGATTGATAATTTTAACATCACACATATAAAGAACAATTGGGTATTGTGCAATTGTTGAACTTGGTTGAGATGCCAACGAAATAAGATTGCCAACCTGGCCAGAAAATGATGGACATTCAACTGCAGTAATTGATTCATTTTTTGTAGAGATATATGATGATTGTCCTGCTAATTGAACAGTATCCCCAACACGAATATTCATAATTTCTCCTGGGTCATATGGAGTATCCCATGTTCCATCTGCCCTTTGAATGGTCGATTGACATCTTGTAGCCCATACTCTTCCATCACCACCAAGATCTCCATCTGGTGATGGTAAATATCCTGTTCCTGGTTGTTCAATCACAACTTGAGTAACTCCATTCGTCGTTCCATTTGGATCAGAAGCATAAGTTCCATCTGATTGTTGCGAAACTGGACCAATTGTTACTCTTCCGACAGCACCAGAACCTTTTCCACACGCATCTTCAAAGCGAACATAAGGAGGATTAACATAATTAAATCCTGATGAGATGATATCAATTCCAAGAATATCACCAGTTGCACTAATGATTGCATTTGCTGCTGCTCCTTGACCACCACCTCCCCAAAATACAACAGATGGAGGACCACAAAGAACTGGGCCAAGATTGCAGTTATCTTGGAAAATATCAGAAAAGTCTAGATCAAAATTAAAATTATTTGGATTTATAATTGGTTGTGCTGCCGATGCAAATTCCTGCACCTTATTGAAAAGATTGGTGAAATTAAGTGTAGTATTTGAGCTTGCTCCATCCCAAATACTCCACTCTTTTAATTTACCACAAGAAGGTTTCTCTTCGCAACTAAAGAATCCGAGCAATTGTCCAACAAAGTTTAAAAGTTCTCCACCAATATCAAATACACCACCAATTAATGCTTCAATTGGTCTCAAAATATTTGTAAGTGCTGAGGAAATTAATCCAACTAGTTTTCCAAGCAATCCCCCAACAAAGTTATTAAGCAAACACTCTGCGGTATTGATTACCTGATTTGCCATTGAAAGAAGTGCCTTTCCAATCATTTTTAATAGATTGGAAATAATTTTATTGAATAAACAAGAAAGTATATCGTTGGCCTTTTCTACTGCCGATTTAAGATTGGGTCTCTCGTTGGGATGAAGAAGATAATAAGTATCCTTCATCGTGTTATTAATTTTTTCCGTGGTCCACTTTCTAGTCTTATCAATAATATTTTTGAAGAATTTGGAAATATCCTTCGAAGCATTATTAATTTTCATCTGAATATAATCAGACACGGACATCTGCTGCCCCTTATAATTGATTGGTTTTAGAACAGTGTTCTTCCAATCTTTTACTTGTTTTTTAGCATTTTCAATGTCTTTGATTAAATTTTTTATGATTTTTTGTATCCCCTGAAGTTCTGCAGGATCACATTTTGACTTAATTGGATTTTGCTGTTTTCCATCATCTTTTTGTTGCTGATCATTGGTATTATCTTGTGTGGTTGAAGATCCTGTATTTCCTTCAATTGGTCTGTATGGTGCAACTGGAATTGAATAATATGGTACACCTTCACCAACAAAACCGCTATGGGGTTCAAATGGTTTGAGTGGAATTGTTTGTGATAATTGTGTTTGATCGTTATTACCAAGGCAACCAAGAATTACAGGATCTTCTCTATCAATTCCATCACGATAAAATCCTACGACATATGCACCTTTTTTTAAATTTGCGGTCTGGTAACTCGCCGCATGTCCAGAACCCGATGTAACTGGATATATACACTCTGCCATATCCAGACGAGAATTCTCTACATCTCCAATGTCTCGTCCAAAAATACGCACACGAAATCTTGATCCCCAACCGGGAATTCGTCGAGGATTATCCCATTTTGTTCTTAATTCGTTATCTTTCCAAGTCGCATCGTCAACAATTTGCCCAAACCAAAAATACATTGGTTGTAGAGCTGCGTTCTCTTGATTAAATAAAGTTCCTTGCATCAGTCTTCATAGATTCTGCATTCTGCAGCATCTGGATGGGAATCACAAAATAATTCAAGTGGATTTGGATCATGATCTTCATCTGGATGATTGACTTGATACTGTTCTAATGCATCAAGTTCATCCTCAATATGGCGACGACGTTGCGAATTAATTTCGGGATTATCTAATTCGTCCCGATCATCATTAATGTGTTGTTGAATTGTTCTGTTCATTGTTTTAAATCAGAAAGGTTTTCTTCCTATAGACTCTCTCACTAAATTCAACTTAGTGAAAGTTTTATTAGTCGTTATCAAATGAGATAAATCTACTATCATATATAGACCACCTTTTCTGTTGCTTACTGACTTCATAGTGTTTCTTGTGATTTCTGGAAAGTCGCAGTATACCAGATCTCCAGCATTTAAACCAAAGTCTCCTGGTATTGTGATCGATAATTTTTGAGTGAATAGTTGATTATATCTCATTGTTGCTTGGCGAATAATCGCATCTATATCATAATCGTTTTCTTTTGATTTGGTTAGTTGTTCTTCTAAGTTTTTTCCTGGTGGAAGAACTCCTTTCTTATCATAGCGAACAACTACGCGAGTAGACTTATCTTGAAGATTTTGATCCGCTGCAATAACTGGATGTTCTTTTCCGCCCATTGTTTCCTCATTTTCTTGAGCAGTATGTGATGTTTCATTTCTTCTAGGTTTATTATCATAGAAGTTTGTTGCTCTCAATTCAGTTCTGAATAATGATCCAGATATTAATGCCTGTTCTACATCGATTGTACTATCAAAAGAAAACTCTAATATTTTAGCATCATATTCCTCTGGAAGGTATGGGGTTCTTGTAAAAATTAATTTTCTTTTGTACTTTTCCTGGAATAACTTATCAATCGATTTAAATTTATATCCTTTTGAAGTCTCAAAAAATAAGTATCCAGCACTCTTTCCTTTCAATCCAGTTGGAATTGATCTCTTTGCGAGCCATGTACATTTGTAAAATGGTTTTTCCGAACGACCAAGAAAACTGAATAGATTTTCAGTTTCATCAACATCAATTGTTTTTGGAGTCTTTAAGGCATTTGTCAATATTGAACGAACAGAATCTGAAATTTTTCCATCATATCTTTTTGTTACTCTTGTTTCCACGAGTTCATTGTCCAAACATTCTTTTGACCATAAATCAATGATGTAAGTTGATACATTTGCTTCAATAATATCTCGAATTGATTTTATTCGAAGTTGTGTATTGCCAGAAAACTTCAATGTTTGCTGATAATTATCTTTCATTTCAAGAGTGACTTCTTCCCCTCCAGTAAGTTTCAAGTCGCTCATTTCCAGTGCCGAAGAATTATCCCCATTAGTTCTCGTTCCACTATCCACTAATGCAGCGGTTAAACGAATAGTATTGTCTAAGATACTTTCGTAGTATTGCAATTGAACTGATCCTAAGGAGACATCAAGTTCTTTGCCCCGATTTGGAGTGATTATAAATCGAGTTATATTCGATGTTTGTGCGGCTGAGTTGGCAGATTGATATGTCATCCGACTAATGTTGGTATGGTACTATTTACCCCAGGAAAAGCAATGTTAGATAAACCTGGATATGCTCCCATATTTGGGCTTTCAATTTCTTTCAAAACAATTTTTTCCTGAAGAACCACTAGTACTTCTGGTTCATTATATGATGGATTCATTGCTATTTGGTTCGCTGTATTTGAAACTCTTGGAGTTGATGATGCAATATTAGCAGAGGGAGCAGTTGTTGCTGAAGATGCTCTTTGAGTTTTTTGATTTGAAGCTCGTGGAGTATAACTTCCATTATATTCAAAATGCCATGGTTCTCCAGGAACCGTTGCAATCCATCCAAAACGAGACCCGTGTCTTGTAACCCAAGGTATACCACTTGCAACATCAATTGCGAGACCAAATTCGTGTTTCGATGTGCCTGGTGCAGCTGCTGGATTAAATCCGGGTTTGTTTTGATTATCATAAAGATATTTTTGCTCTTGATAAGATCTCCATGCAGATGTTAATGTTATACTTACACCCTCTGTAGCTGCTGCTCTTTTCATATCAAGATATGCTCTTGCCGCATCTGCCCTCAATCTAAATCTACCTTCTACTGGTACAGTTTCATTTTGATCCAAAACTCTAGGATCTATTGCTTTTGAACCAGGAATTTTTCCCGCTGAAGTTGGTCTTCTTTGTTGTATTAATTGCGATTTACTTAAATCTACCTTAGCATTTTTTTTCTGAGGATTAAATCCCATCGTAGAAAGAATGCTGGATACACTTCTAATATAATTTGAATGATTGTTGCCATCACTCGTTGGAGCATATGTTGGAAGTATTGCCTTTAAACCCTCAACTGCACTTGGATATGTTCCAGCGCCCTTTCCAAATTTAGAATCATTATTCCAATTTCTAATATGCTCTTTAACGGCATCATCCAAACTGTTATATGCTGCCCATTGTCTATCTTTATAAGTTATACTTCCTTTAGTTCCCTTTCCAGTTTGTCCAAATGGGTTGTTTGCTTCTCGTGCTAACGCACTTGTTAAATAACCAGATTCGTGCATTGCCATACCAGCAACCAGTTCCGGCATCGCAGCACCATTTTTCTTAGCAAGTTCGTAGATGGTAGCAAATGCTTGCTTTTGCGTCATGTCAAGAGGCAATGGTCCATATTCAATATCCCCATATTCTCCAGCTTTTTCTATATCTTCAATAGTTTCTGATGCATTTTTCGTTTTTAAAATTTGTGAAAATATTCTAGATAATCTTGTTTCAATAGCAATTTGAAAAATATTAGCTAACTGTGTCACAAATCGTTCCGTAGAACTCATATTTGTAGTAATTTGTCTATTTACTGGTATAAAACCACCTGTAGCCATTTTTGCAATAGTGCTTGTCAAATTACCCATTGCAATATTAGATTGGTTTTCAATCGATGGGCCCATCAAATATGCGATTGATTGCCCAAAAGTTTTATAAATTTTCCTATCGGGTTTTTGACCCATTGCGATATCAACAGCAGCGGACATCAAAGATCCAATTAATGGAACTTTTTTCAATTCTGAAGATGTTGCTATTAAACTGTTAAGTGGTCCAGGTTTTTGTGGATTTATTGATTTGGGGAATATTCTTTCAATTTTTTTAGGTCCTCCAATATCTCTTCCTGGATCTGTTTTTTGCTTAAAAACTATGGGTTGACGAGTTGTAGAGACTTTTTCAATTGTTCTGGTTACTGGTCCTCCAACAGGTTTTCCCAACCTTTCAACATTTCCACCAACAGCCATTTTTGTAACCAAACCACCATTTGTTTTTTGTGGAACTGGTTGTTTGGGTTGAACCAATCCTAAAGTCATGATTGAATTGATCATGTCTCTAAAATCAGTCGTAAATTGATCAAAAGTTTTCTGTGCGTTTTCGCCGCCTAAAGATTTTACTTGTTTTGATAATTCATCCTTTGCCTTATAACCACCAGCAATTAGTGCAGAAGAAAAATCTAAAGTTCCAACAAGAACCTTACTGAATGTATCCATTGCTGCAGGCAATAAAGATACAACTTTTTGTAATGGAGAAAGATTATCGCTATAGTTCGTAAACAAATATCCAAGAAAAGTATATCCTAAAAAGTTTTGAACACTATCAAGAAATCCAGTTTTTGGTAGATTTGGTAACCCCAATACTTTAGTTTCTGGTTGTTTTTGTTTTTCAAGTTTTTCTTCTTTTAATTGTCGCTTTTCATTTTCTTTGCTTGTTTTCTTTTTCTTTCGTGTTGTCTCTTTAACCTTTTTTGTTTTGTTTACAATCTTCTCTACATTAATGAGTTTCTTTTTAATCTTAAGATTCAGCAAGTCATCAATCTTTTTATCATAAGCAGCCGCCATTCTTTCGCCTGCTGACAATCTTGCTGGTGGTAATAACTTCTGAGCGTTAACTGCCATGATCTTATGGGATTAATCCGTAGATTTGAGCATTATCAGATCTTCTATTTCCAGGAGCAATCGCAGAGAATGATGGGACTTCAGAACCATTCGATTTTGCTACTGAATTTGCTGTGGCTGCCGACTGTACAACTGGAGGAAGAGTCATTATGCTAGATCTACTTCTAGACATTGGTGGTCCGGGCATTGGACCTTTATAATCTCCTCTTCGTATCGCACTCTCAAGATCTCCGCCAGCTGGTCTTGCATTGAGCATGTCTCCAATAACTGGCATAGTTGCGAATCTAACACCCAATTTTGGAGATCTTTCAACAATTTGTCTTCCTAATGGTGTAGGGCCCGTCCCAAGTCCAGTAGTAAACGACCACCAAGGATTCCATCCTTTTAATTGACCCGCAGATGTTTTAAATTTTCCTCTTTGTTGCATATCATCTTTTATAATTCTTCTCCAACCAGCACTACTTTCATTCGGAATTCTTACATTTCTTCCTTTATTGTACCAATTTAAAAATCTTTTCCAAGCATTTGGTTTTTCATAATAGTTTCTTTGAGTATTTTCTTTAAATTCTGTTGGTGACATTCCCGTCAGTGGGTCAACCATTTGTCCACCACGAATCTTGAAAACATCTGTTGATCTTATATTATTCGCTGGAGGTTGTTTATTGCCACCAAACATTCCCCTTAATCTTCCAATAAATCCACCATTTTGTGCAAATTGAATGTTACCTGCAAATTTTGGACGGTTTGCACTTGGACCACCAAACATTCTGTTTAATCCAAGTAGATTATTTGCCCCGACTGCTCTTACAGTAGAGCGATTCATTACAATTTCTCCGGGTTGTAATGCAGTCAGTTGCGTATCTTGACCTGCTCCAGAAATTTTTACCCCAGTATTTGAATTAATTAATCCACCAGATGTAAAAAGACTTGGAAATAATTTAGGAGTACCATCTGGATTTCTTCCATATGGAGCTTCTTGATTCTCTTTAATTTGTTTTTCAGTTTTGGGTTTTGTTTTTACTTTCGGTGCCCCAAATGGTGTTGGAGTAGATCCGATCATTGCCGTACTATAACCAGTACCAGTCATTTCTCGGAGTTTTTTATCACCAATTTCACCAGCAATTGAAGCTCCTGCAGCTGCTGCTACAAGTGGGAATCTAAAAGCAAGATTGCGGATTAAACCAAGAGTAGTTCCTATAAATCCCCCAAGTGGAGTTAAAAATAAAGCAGCAGCACCAAGCAATGTTGGCCACCAATCCTTTACAAATCTACCAAGTGCATTTACTTTTTCAGCATTTGCAGGATTTGCAAACCATTCGAGTGCTGTTGTAACTCCTTTTCCCAATAAAGTATAATAAAAATAATTAAAAATTGAATCAAATATTCCTTTTACTGGTGCAAAAAGTTTTTTGGCTGCTGCCATAACTTTTTTTGCACTTGACTCTAAAGTTTCTTCCCTTTTTGCTCGTTTTTTATTTTCTTCTTCCTTTCGGTTCTCTTCCGCTTCTTTATTTTCTTCTTTACTTTGTTCAGTTAAACTTAAAGAAATTGATTCAACAGTTTTGCTTATTGCCAATAAAGATTTTACGATTGGTGGTTCTGTTCCAACACCTTTTGCTGCTGGCAGCAACCTTCGCCCAATCGTCCTAACCGATGTTATATTTTCAGCTCTGATCGTCTTTGATTTAACTTTGAATCGACCAACTTTTCCTCTTATTCTTTTTCTTTCATTTGCAAGAAGTGCTTGTTCTTCTACAGGAATTGTATTCTTTCCTTTTACTTGCGCCTCTTTTAAAAGAACTAGATAAGTTTCATAATCCAGATCAAAAACATCCTCAAGACCAACAAGTCTTAGAATCCTTGCATCAATAGTTTCGTTGACTAATTGGTCACGCATTTTGTTGCTGCTTGAGTTTTTCTTCTTCTACATGCTGTTGTAATAGAGCAACATAAATGTCTCGTTCCCAAGGCATCATGTTTTCAATCTCCGTTAATGAGTATTTATGATACTGAATTAAGGAAAAGTTCAATTTATAATAAGATTCCAGGTCCATGTGGACCAGGCCTATGCGAAAAAATTGGAAAGACCCTCCAAAACTACTTCGCTTTCAACACCACTCTTTGGATTCTTAACTTTGACCGTATGAGATAACTTAGGCATGGTCTCGAAGAATGTTTCAATTTGCTTGAACTGAGATGAGTTCATCTGCTCAAGAAATTCCATAATTTCCTTTTTAGTTACATCTGCGGATGTCCAAACTTCATCTCCAGAATAAATTTTATCGACACATGAAGCAACCAGATCGAAGGATTGATCCATTAAATTAGCACCAGAAAAATCAAAGTTTGATTTAATAAATTGATCCAATGATGGATACTTCATTTCCATCATGATAGAATCATCAACTTTGATCTTATTTGTATGCTTTTCGTTCTTGACTACTTGAATTTCATCTACAGAAATTGTAACAGGAACCGTGATGTCTTCATCATCTGGGCAAATTACATTAACTTCAATCTCTTCTCCTACAGACTTGCCACGAATATTCAGAAACAAATATTCAATATCAAAAGTAGGAAGGCTTTCAATCTTAATTCCTTTTGATAAAATACAACTCTTAATAACAGTTTTAATTGCGGTTGTAATTTCCTTCATGTTCTCTGATTCCAGTGCAAGAACAAGAAGTTTTTCTTCTCTAACTAAAAATGGCCTATATTGAATAGTTTCTCCAGTTGATGGCAATTCCAACTCATATGTTGGTGTAGAAATCTTAGGTAAAGGCATGATGTATTATGATATATGTGAGTATTTATCGGGTTAGTCTGGATCTCCTTTAGAAAAATTAGAAGCATTCTCTAACCCAACATAATATCTAGAGTATGAAAAAGAAATAGTACATTTTAAAAGAGACGGTTGATCGTATGAAACCGGAATAGAATTCATACTGATTGGATATGCATTAACAAAAGAATGCACTAAAACATTTTCTTGTTCATTAGCTTGTGAATTATATGTTCCCGTAAATGGAGTGCTAAATCCTGATGCATAGTCTTTAAGTCCAATACTTTTTTCAAATTTTACAATTTTCATTTCCTGAGTATAATAATCCGATGGAAATCTTACTCTACTATTATAAGTCGTTTGATTAATTCCATATGATGCTACTTCTTCTTTTGGCGATTTGTCATTGACAATAAATGTTATCCAATTATGGAAAAATTTCATAATATCATATCTTTCATCCACATAAAAAGTAAAATCTATTCGATCATCATATGATCTACGGTATGCATGTCTTTCCGTTTGCCCCGTATAGTCATTATTAATTTCATGAGTCAATAACGAAGAACCAGGAAGATTTGCTTCAGAGCAAAGTAAAGAAATTTTATCTGTCACACCATTATCAAGTGGATCGAGTGGCAAATCTGTATAATTTAGCATCCAGTTCCGCAATCCTTCATTTACATTTGCAAGATTCCCTGGTATCGGAAATTGCACTAAAAAAAGATGCGTTAACGCAGGTTTTAATATAATATGCTTTATATCCGAAATGGATCTATGAGGCATTACTAAATAGATTTACTTATATATTATGTATATGGGTAATGGCAGAAAGTATTAAGAGTCGCTATCAACCATCTTATCCCAAAAAGTACCAAGGTGATCCCAATAATATCATTTGTAGAAGTAGTTGGGAGAGAGTATTTTGTCGGTGGTGTGATTTGAATGAAAATATAATTGCATGGGGATCTGAAGAAATTCGTATCAAATACTACGATCCCGTAAGTCAAAAGGTTAGAAATTATTTTCCAGATTTTATTATTAAAGTCAAGGAAAGTAATGGTCGAATTAAAAAATATATTATTGAGATCAAACCCAAAAAACAAACTGAACCACCAAAACCAAAATCAAGAACAACAAAATCATACATTCATGAAGTTTATACTTATGCAACCAATCAGGCGAAGTGGAAGGCTGCAGAAGAATTTTGTAAGGATCATATGATTGAGTTTAAAATCATCACGGAAGAAGAACTCGGAATCAAATGACATCAGCAAGAGTTAAAAGACTTCAACAGAAATTAGATGGTTCTGAAGATGCAGAACTCATCATGATGAATATCCTTGAAGTTTTTACAGAATCTGAGTTTATTCCTGATGTTGGCAAATATTATACCTTTATATACGTATCAAAAACTCCAAATATCGAATATGATCAACATCCATTAATTGCTGTGACTGCTGTAGAGCGTTGGGGATTCAAAGGAATTAATTTTCACTGGGGGCAATCACGCAATTATACATGGGAAGAAGTTGCAGGAAAGATGCATGTTGTAAGAAACAATGAGATTGAATATTTACGGTCATTACCTTTTGCAAAATTTGTCAATAAATAGATAAAAAAGTCTCATGGCAACCAAATACATATATTCCGATGGGACTGGTCCAAAGTTAAATGGAACTCAGTTAT
>Ga0129333_10000416_pt1 | contig 34138 bp, 34 predicted proteins | sample CPB6_08_DNA_FD_94474 | JGI IMG/M metagenome (GOLD analysis project Ga0129333, IMG submission 94474) | Freshwater to marine salinity gradient microbial communities from Chesapeake Bay, USA - CPBay_Sum_0.6_0.8_DNA | ecosystem: Environmental > Aquatic > Marine > Coastal | place: USA: Chesapeake... | reverse complement strand
GGAAGATGGAGATCCCCCGCCACGCGATCCCCACGCCGCCGGTGGAGCGCGTGGTGCCGGGGCTGTGGTCGATCCCGGTGCCGATCCCGAACAATCCCCTCGGGCACACGAATGTGTACGCCTTCGAGACCGAGCGCGGGCCGGTGCTCGTCGATTCGGGCTGGGACGACGACACCAGTTGGGATGCGTTGGTGAGCGGTCTCGCACAGGCCGGCTATCAGCCATCCGAGTGCTTCGGTGTGCTGGTCACACACATGCACGCCGATCACCACGGGCTCTCCGGGCGGGTCCGGGAGGCCTCGGGGGCGTGGGTGGCGATGCACCCCCTCGACGCAGCGATGCTCCCCAAGATGACGTCCACAAAGGCCGAGAAGGAGTTCGTCGACGAGGTGGCGATGATGCTGCTCGACGCCGGCGCCCGTGAGGACGAGATCGTCATCCGCAAGCGACCGTCGTCCAAGGGACCCCGACCGCCGATGATCGAACCCGACCGCGAACTCGCCGACGGTGAGCGGGTCGACATCCCGGGCTGGAACGTCGAGTCCCTGTGGACGCCGGGGCACTCGCCGGGCCACACGTGCTTCAAGATGATCGACCACCGCATGCTGTTGGCAGGCGACCATGTGCTGCCCACGATCACGCCGCACATCGGCATGTCGAGATCCGACCGGCATGGCGACCCCCTCGGCGACTTCATTTCGTCGCTGCACAAGGTCGACCAGCCCGACATCGACTGGGTGCTGCCGGCGCACGAGCATCGCTTCGACCACTTGCACCAGCGCGTCGAGGACATCGTTGCGCACCACGAGGCGCACCTCGACGCCTTGCTGTTCGTGCTCGCCGACGGGCCGAAGACCCTCTGGGAACTAGCGAAGTCGCTCACCTGGAACCGGCCGTGGACCGAGCTGGATCAGATGATGCACCGAGCGGCCGTCAACGAGACCGCTGCACACCTGCGTCACCTCACCCGTCGGGGTCAGGCCAGCCGGATCAAGGGTGTTCGCCCGATCACCTTCGAAGCGGTTGCCCGATAACCTCCAGCAACCGTGGCTCTGATCGTCCAGAAGTACGGCGGTACGTCCGTCGCCGATCCCGATCGCATCAAGGCAGTTGCCGAGCACGTGGCGTTCACCAAGCGCCACGGCAACGACGTGGTGCTCGTGGTGTCTGCGATGGGCAAGTCCACCGACAACCTCATTGCCCTCGCCGAGCAGGTGTCATCGGTGCGTCCCGGCCGAGAGATGGACATGCTCCTCACCACGGGCGAACAGGTGTCGATGGCGCTCGTATGCATGGCGCTCGCCGACGCCGGAGTCGATGCTGTGTCGCTCACGGGCGACCAGATGGGCATCATCACCGACACCGTGCACGGCAAGGCGAAGATCCTCGAGGTGAAGGCGGATCGTGCGCGAGAGGCCGTTGCGCAGGGCAAGGTGGTTGTGGTGGCCGGCTTCCAGGGCCTGTCCACGAGCAACGAGATCACCACGCTCGGACGTGGTGGCAGCGACACCACTGCAGTGGCGATCGCCGCCGCACTCGGCGCAGACTCGTGCGAGATCTACACCGACGTCACGGGTGTGTTCACCGCAGACCCGCGCATCGTGCCGCAGGCGCGCAAACTTGCCCACATCAGCTTCGACGAGATGCTCGAGATGGCCGGTGCCGGATCCAAGGTATTGGCACTGCGCTCCGTCGAGTTTGCCCGCAACCACAACGTGCCCCTCCAAGTCCGCAGCAGTTTCACCTGGGAACCCGGTACGTGGGTGACCGCAGAGGAGTCGAACATGGAAGATCCGATCATCTCCGGAATCGTTCAGGACGCGAACGAGTCCAAGGTCACCATCCAGTCGGTACCGGACCGGCCGGGCATCTCCGCAGCACTCTTCGAGCCGCTCGCAGCCGCCAACGTCAACGTCGACATGATCGTGCAGAACACGTCGACAAACGGACTCACCGACATCTCCTTCACCGTGCCGAAGGCCGATCTGAAGGTCGCCTCCGAGATTGTGGAGCGTGTGTCCAAAGAGATCGGTGCAGCAGGGGTGACGCATCAGGCCGACATCGCCAAGGTGTCGCTCGTCGGCGCCGGCATGAAGACCTCGCCCGGTATCGCCGCCAAGATGTTCCGCGTGCTCGCTGATGCGGGCATCAACATCGAGATGATCTCCACCTCCACGATCCGTATTTCCGTGGTGGTTGCGGCCTCGGCCACCGAGAAGACGGCTCAGGTGCTGCACAGCGCCTTCGGCCTCGACTCCGGTCAGGCCTACTCGGCGCCCCTCCCCGAGCGGAAGTAGCACCCGGCCCGATAATCGGGCCTGACCTGCCGCAACACACCGCTAGCCTCAAAGGCCATGCGCGTAGGAGTCGTCGGAGCAACTGGTCAGGTAGGCGGGGTCATGCGAGCCCTGCTCGAAGAGCGCGGTTTCCCCGTGAGCGAGATTCGCTATTTCGCCTCGGCACGCTCTGCGGGGTCCACCCTGCCGTGGAAGGGCGGCAATGTGGTGGTCGAGGATGCGGCGACGGCCGATCCGTCCGGCCTCGACATCGCCCTGTTCTCGGCCGGAGCGTCGTCGTCGAAGGAACTCGCCCCGAAGTTTGCGGCAGCGGGTGTCACCGTCATCGACAACTCGTCGGCCTGGCGCATGGATCCAGACGTTCCGCTCGTCGTGAGCGAGGTCAATCCGCACGCCATCACAGAGGCGCGCAAGGGCATCATTGCCAACCCCAACTGCACCACGATGGCGGCCATGCCGGTGCTCAAGCCACTGCACCTCGAGGCGGGACTCGTTCGTCTGATTGCGAGCACGTATCAGGCCGTGAGTGGCGGCGGTCTTGCCGGCGTCAACGATCTCGACGAGCAGGCGCGCAAGGTGGTCGACGGTGCCGCTGCCCTCACGTACCGGGGCGACGCCGTGCAGTTCCCCGAGCCGCAGAAGTTTGTGAAGCCGATTGCGTTCAACGTGCTGCCGTACGCCGGGAAGATGGTCGACGATGGCCTCGGCGAGACCGACGAGGAGCACAAGTTGCGCAACGAGAGCCGCAAGATCCTCGAGATCCCGAACCTGCGCGTCAGCGGAACCTGCGTGCGCGTACCGGTGTACACCGGTCACTCGCTGTCGATCAACGCAGAGTTCGAGCGACCCATAACGGCAGCGCGCGCGATCGAACTGCTGGCGAAGGCGCCCGGTGTCGAGCTGTCCGACATCCCCACCCCGCTCGAAGCGGCGGGCAAGGATCCCAGCTATGACGGACGCATTCGTCAAGACATCTCGGTCGACGGCAACCGCGGGCTCGTGCTGTTCCTCAGCAACGACAACCTGCGCAAGGGAGCGGCGCTCAACGCCATCCAGATCGCCGAACTGTTCGTCAAGTAACCGTGCGTCTCGAAGTCATTCATGGCGAATGACCTCAGCGGCGGGTGCACCATCGAGTACCCGGCTGCAGCAAGCGAGGCGTGGACGCAATCACGCACACGCGCAGGGAAGCGCGCTGCACCTCGGGCAGCCGTTGGCGTAGCGCCGGACGGCGTCCTCGAGGCTGATGCCCATCTGGTTGGCGAGCGAAGCAACCCACGCCACCACATCGCCGAACTCGTGTACCTGCCGATCGCGGGAACCCTTCCGCACTGCCTGTGCGAGTTCGCCGACCTCTTCACAGAGCCATGCGACGGTTGACGGCACTCCACGTGCACGATCGCGCTCGCCATACGTCGCTTCAATGACCTGCTGAAACTCCCCCAACCGCATCCCCCCACCCTACTTCCGCGTTCTGACGGCGGATTTCTCAGCCATGGCTGAGAAATCCTTGTCGAAAACGCGACCAAGAGGGATAGGCGGCGTCGTGGCGCACTGCGTTCTGGGCAAGGAAAACCAAGTAATGGCTGAGAAATCCGCCGTCAGAACGCAGAGGGGTTAGTCGAGGGGCCAGCGCTCGGCCTGTGCGCGCAATTCGTCGCGGAAGGTGGGGTGTGCAATTTCGGCAAGAGCGCGGGAACGTTCGCGGATGGTGCGTCCGTGCAGTTCGGCCACGCCGTGCTCAGTGATCACCACGTCAACTTGGTGGCGCGGGGTCGACACGACGCTTCCGGTAGGGAGCGAGGTGACGATGCGCGAGATCATCGAACCGTCCACTGTTGACGTGGAGGGGAGGCAGATGAGGCTGCGGCCTGACGCGGACAGTCCGGGACCCGAAACGAAGTCCTCGTGGCCACCGATGCCGCTGAACTGCTTGCCGGCAATCGAGTCGGCCACCACTTGGCCCGAGAGGTCGATGGCGAGCGCACCGTTAATCGACACCATGTCGCGGTTGCGAGCAATGCGCTCGGGCGAGTTCACCACCCGAACGGGCAGAAAGCGCACGGCAGGGTTCTCGTGCAACCAGGTATAGAGCTCGGGGATGCCAGCGGCAAACGTCGTGGGCGTGAACCCGTCGAATTCGCTGTTCTTTCGGTTTGTCACCTTGCCGGCCTGATGGAGCCGCATGAGTCCGGTCGTGAACATCTCGCTGTGCACCCCGAGATCGCCGAACGGTCCGTCTGCAAGTCGCGTCGCAATCTGACTGGGGATGCCGCCAATCCCCGTTTGCACCGTGCATCCGTCGTGAAAGAAGCGCAGCGCATGCTCCGCAATCGCCAGCTCGACCTCGGTCGGCTGTGCATCGGGGAGGTTGAGCGGCGAGCGGTCGGTCTCGATCAGCAGATCGATCTCGCCGACATGCAGTCGGTGTGGGTGGTCGGGCTCGATACCCAGAGTGCGCGGAAAGTGCTCGCTCACCTCGACGACGAGGAGTCGTTCGGGGTCGGCCCCCGCCCGGTGAAGTTCGTCCACGGTTGCTCCAGCGTGGAGCGACAGGCTCACCCAGCCATTCACGGGCGGGGAAGCTGCCGTGGCGACGACGCGCGGTCGCAGGTGATGGAGGATCGGCTCGAACCGGCGGAAGTCGGCGGGAACGAAGTCGATGTCGGCTCCCGCTTCGCTGAGAAAGCGTTCAGCGGGCCCGAAGAATCCGCTGCGGTAGTGGACTCCGGGTCGGAGGAAGAGTTGATAAAGGTCCGGCATCAGGGCCCCGAACACCTCCAGACGGGTGAAGTCGGTGCGCTCCCCGAGGGCATGAAGGAAACCGCCGGGCACCCCGGGGCCGAGCGGGACCGCCAGCGAGTCCGTCGCCTGGACCGCCGCTACGGCCGCCGCCATCTCCACGACGTTGGTGGGGGCTGCCATGCTCCGCAGTCTCTCCCCGAATTCGTTCTGAGCAACGAAAAGTCACGAATACGTGACCCTGAGCCCGTCAGAGTGCGGGGGGAAGCAGAAAGGGCCGCCCTACCGGGCGACCCTTCTGTGACCGTCGGGGTGGGGAGATTCGAACTCCCGGCCTCCACGTCCCGAACGTGGCGCGCTAACCAAGCTGCGCTACACCCCGGTCTCTGAAGTCTCAGATGCTAGCCAGAGACCGCAGCTTCTCCATCGGGCGACCCGGCCACCTCGCCGCTCGGGTCGACCTCGGTCGGAGGCTCTATTGCTGTGGCCACCGCCCGACGCAGGCTGATCGGGTCGAGAGGCTTCACGAGCCAGGTGTCGGCGCCGCTTCGACGGGCAAGGTGCACATCCGCCGTGCGGTCGAGCAGCATCACGATCGGCACCCGGGGCAGCACACCAGCGGTTTCGTCGAGCCGGAGGTCCATCGTGACCGCCATGCCGCCCATCGACCCGATCTGCAGGTCGAGCAGGGCGACATCGGGCGTGCGGGCCTCCACCGCTGGGACGACGTCGCGGCCGCTGCGGCACACGGTGAACGTGGTACCGGCGCCCTCGAGGGCGGCGCGGACCTCGTTGAGGACCCAATCGGCATCGGTGGCGATCAGCACATGCACGGACGCTGACCTTATCGGAGCGGTTCGGCTGGATGAACACCGAGCAGGTGGTCCGCAACCGTGGCGAGACCGTCGAGATCGTGCACGTCCTGATCGAGCAGGGGGACCGAACGCAGGCAGGTCGTCGAAGCCGTGGCGCGCAGCAACGGCTGTAGCGCCTCCCGTTCGCTGGCCGCAAGGTGACGCAGGAGCATCAAGTTCTCGATGAACGCCTCGGCCTCCCTCGAGCGGGCCGTGTCCCCTCCGGTCGGCGAGGGCCCCTCGTACCCCTGCACCCCGAAGGTGGGGTGCAGACGGTTGGCCACGAACGCGGCGACACCGAGATTGCGCTCGCGCAGGTGCCCCGCAAAGTACGTCGCCTCGCTCACGGCTTCGCGCCGCGGGGAGGTCACCAGCACGTAGCCGGTCTGCGGACTGCGGAGCAGTTGCATGACCGTCTCGGCGCGGTGCCGGAACCCCGGTTCCATCCCGTCGAAGGCCTGGAAGAACTCGATGGCCTCAGCGATCGCGTCGCCGCCCACCACCTTGGACATCGTCCTCAGGAACGGCTGCACGGCGGCGCCCGCCACCTTCATGCCGAGGCGTGTCGGTGCGATCAACATGCGGTAGAGCCGGTGGTCGAGGAAGTGGACGAGACGCTCCGGAGCACTCATGAAGTCGAGCGCGTTTCGCGTGGGTGGTGTGTCGACCACCACGAGATCGAAGCGGGCGTCGTGGTGCAGTTGGAACAACTTCTCCGACGCCATGTACTCCTGCGTGCCGGAGAGCGCGCCGGTGAGGTTTCGGTAGAAGCGGTTCGCAAGGATCTGGTCGGCCTGGGCATCGTCCTTCGCCGCGGCACGTACGAGATTGTCGAAGGTGGCGCGCGTGTCGAGCATCACGGCCCACAGCTCGCCGCGGTCGGTTCCCGGAAGCCGGCTTGGCTCGTGCGAGATGTTGGCCCCGATTGCGTCGGCGAGCCGCCTTGCGGGGTCGATGGTGACCACCACGACACGCCGTCCCTGCCGTGCAGCGGCAAGCGCGATTGCCGCAGATGTCGTGGTCTTCCCGACACCACCTGCGCCTGCGCACACCAACATCGAGGCAGTCGCGAGCAACTCGGCGAACTCGGCGGACGCCTTGGTCGCCTCGCTCACGACGCCTCACCCCCGATGAAGACGGCTGCCAGCGCGTTCACGTCGTCGGCTGAGAGGGACGCATCGAAGACAAAGGGGAGTTGCACCTGAGGGAGTGGCAGCGCGCTCGACAGCCGCGCAACCTGTTCCAGTTGTCGTGCTGCCCGGTTCCGCCGGAATCGGGCAGCCGCAAGAAGCACCGCCGACGCATCGCCGAGTCCGGTCGTGTCGGCTGGCGGTGCCGAGTCCGGATCGGGGAGTGCCGCGCCGTCACGGTCGAGGGCGTTGACGACCACCGGTCCGAGTTGCACCCCAACTCGGTCCTCGAGCGCAAACGCTGTCTCGACGGTTTCGTTGACCGGAGTCTCCTCCGGGATGGTGACGAGAACCACCTGGCAGCGGTCGGGGTCGCCGAGCATCTCGAGCACATCGAGCGCCTGTTGATGAATGGGTCCCGAGGCGATTGCGTCACGGAGTCCGGCGGCGGCGAGCAGGAAGGTGATGGCGTGGCCTGCAGCCGGACCGTCGACGACGATGAAGTCGTACTCGCCCGACCGCTCGATCTGCTTCACCTTCCCGAGCACGAGGAGGTCGTCGATCCCCGGTGCAGCCGTGGACACGACATCGACCACTCCACTGCTGACCAGTCGTTTCGATACCCGGCGGAGTCCGTGCGTGTCGAGGTACTCGACGAGGGCGGTCGAGGCCTGCAGGCTGCGCCCGCTCACCCGTCCGGTCCCGCCGGGACCGCAGCCCGACATCAGGACCTCCTCGTCGTAACCCAGCACCCGGCCCCCGGCGGCCGGTCCCACCAGCAGTTCCGCCAGCCCGGGTCGCCCGTCGACATCGATCACGAGCGCGCGAAGGCCCTGCTCGGCTGCCGCTCGGGCGAGCGCGGCCGTTACCGTGGTCTTGCCGACTCCGCCCTTGCCAGCGACGATTGCCAGGCGGGAAGCGGTAAACGACTGCAGTGGAACCACATTCCCTCCGGAGGAACTCGTGCGCAGGTTAGCCATCGTCATGCTGTTGGCCGCACTGGTCGCCCCGGCGACACGCGCCTTTGCGCAGGACGCCGACTCCACCAGTGTCCCGCAGACGGCTCCGGTCGACGTCTTCAAGGTCACCGGTCTCGTCGACTCGGTGCTCGCTAACGGCATCGAGAAGGCCATTGAGCGGGCCGAACAGAACGGGTCGCAGGCACTGGTGCTCCAGATGAACTCGAAGGGGGCGGTCGTGAGCCGGGCGCGGATGGAACGCCTTGCCCAGCGGATCGCCACGGCAAAGATCCCGGTGGCCATTTGGGTCGGGCCCTCCGGCGCCCGGGCCACGGGCCTCTCTGGTCAGTTGCTCGGTGCGGCAGCAGCGACGGGAATCGCCGGCAAGACCAAGATCGGCAACTTCGGCGACCTCTTGCAACCCGAGGGCGTGACCATGCAACTCGGCGACGCAGGAGAGGCGCTCCGCTCCCGCACGGTCGGTTCGCAGGATGCCCGACAACTCGGACTCGTGCGGATCAACAGCACCGACCCCACCATCGAGATCGTCAAGAACATGATCGCGGGTCTCGACGGACTCGAGTACGGCGGCAAGGTGCTCGACACCGCCACCGAGGTCACCAAGGGTGGCACCACTCAGCAGCAGTTGACCGCTGCGCGCTTCTCCGATCTCGGGCTCTCCGACCGCATCTTCCACACGGTGGCGAGTCCGCCGATTGCGTACCTGTTGTTCATCACCGCGCTTGCCCTGCTGATCTTCGAGTTCTACACGGCTGGCGTAGGACTCGCCGGCGTGATCGGTGCTGGGTGTCTCATCCTTGCCTGTTACGGATTCGGTGCGCTTCCGATTCGAGGATGGGCACTTGCGGTCATCGTGGCGTCGATGGTGGTGAGTGCCGTCGATGTGCAGGTCGGTATCCCACGGTTCTGGACCGGTGTGGGATTAGTCGGCAACCTCATCGGCGCGCTCTGGCTGTATCGCAACGGACTCTCGCTGTCGTGGGTGACGCTGTCCGTCGGGATGCTCTGCATTGCGCTGGCCTTCATTGTCGGCATGCCCTCGATGGTGCGAACGCGCTTTGCGACGCCGACGATCGGGCGCGAGTGGATGATTGGCGAGACTGGTGAGGCAGCAATCGCCGTCGATCCCGAGGGGGTCGTGCTGGTGCGCGGCGCCCAGTGGAGGGCACGCACCAACCGGGCCACCCCCATCGGCCGCGGCGACGTGGTGCGCGTGGTCGCCATCGACGGGGTAACGCTCGAGGTCGAGCCCCAGGCGGGTGGCGCGCGTGATTACCGCGAGCGGCGCCCGAAGACATCCGAGCCCGCGGCTCCTGCCGGGTCGGACTGACATCATGAGCGCGCCCCGACCCCCGTCGGTGGACGCGCTGGCGCGCTCGCTCGCATCGAGCGGACTGCCGCACCCACTGCTCGTCGATGTTGCTCGCGCAGCGATCGCCGACGGCGATTGGGAGCATGCACACGACCGGGCAGCGAACCTGGCGCAGTCATTGCTCCAACCCGTCATCAATGCGACGGGTGTGCTCCTGCATACCAACCTCGGGCGCGCACCGATCCTTCACGAGCAGCACGGCCGGCCGGTGAACCTCGAGTTCGACCTAGCAACCGGACGACGCGGTTCGCGCCAGGCATCCGTGGGTTCGCTCCTCGCACGCTTGTGCGGGGCGGAGTCCGCGGTGGTCGTCAACAACAACGCCGCAGCGGTCCTGCTCGTCCTGAGCGCACTCGCCGAGGGCCAAGAAGTGCTCGTGTCCCGCGGCGAGAGCGTTGAGATCGGCGGGGGGTTTCGAGTCCCCGAGGTCATGGAGCAGTCGGGGGCGAGGCTCGTCGACGTCGGCACCACCAACCGCACGCGTCTCGCCGACTACCGACGCGGACTCTCGGACCGAACCGCACTCGTACTGAAGGTCCATCCGTCCAACTACCGGGTGGAGGGCTTTACCGAGGAGACAACAGTCGGCGAGTTGTCCGTCCTCGACGTGCCGGTGGTGGCCGATATCGGATCGGGTCTGATCGACGCCACCTGTCCGTGGCTCCCCTCCGGACCGCCGCCGTGGCTCGTTGGTGAACCTGCTGCGGTGCAGACACTTGCTGCCGGCGCATCCATCGTGACTTTCAGCACCGACAAACTCTTCGGAGGACCTCAGGCAGGTGTGATCGCCGGTCGAGCCGTTCTGGTCGAGCGCTGCGCCCGCCACCCGCTCATGCGTGCGCTGCGGCCCGGTGCGCTGACGCTCACCGCGCTCCAGGAAGTAGCACTTGCGTACCTCCGTCGCGACGTGACGACGACGGTGCCGTTCTGGACGATGGCAGCCACGCCTGTCTCGGTACTCGAACAACGGGCCGTCGCGCTCGGCGTCGGCACGCCCGTTGCGCTCGAGGCACTGCCCGGAGCGGGTTCGCTCCCCGGCACCACGATGCCGTCGTTCGGCGTGGTGATCGATGGCGACGTCACTGACGCGCTGCGTCGTCAGCCGACGCCCGTGATCGCACGGGTGAGGGAACAGCGGACATATCTCGATCTCCGAACGGTGCCGCCGGATCTCGATGGCGGGCTGGTCGCTGCCACTCGCGCTGCACTCGCATGAGCGAGCGACCGTCGACGCTGGTCGTCGCAACGGCCGGCCACGTAGACCATGGCAAGTCATCGCTCGTGCGCGCCCTCACGGGAACCGATCCGGATCGCCTGCAGGAGGAGAAGCAGCGCGGCCTCACGATCGACCTCGGCTTCGCCCACTACGAACTGCCGAGCGGATCGATCGCCTCCTTCATCGACGTCCCGGGTCATACCCGATTCCTGCGCAACATGCTTGCTGGGGTCGGGGCCGTCGGCTGCTGTCTTTTCGTCGTGGCGGCAACCGAGGGGTGGAAGCCCCAGAGCGAGGAACACCTACGCATCCTCGAGTTGCTCGGGGTGAGTCATGGTGTGGTCGCGCTCACGAAGGTAGATGCGGTCGACGACGAGACCCGTGAGATCGCTGCGCTCGAGGTTGCCGACCACGTGAGCGGTTCCTTCCTCGAGCACGCCGAGGTTGTTGCGGTGTCAGCAGCAACCGGGTTCGGCCTCGACACACTCAGCGCCGCCATCGACCGAATGCGCGCTCGTTCGGATGCGCCGGCCGATCGGGGCCGGCCTCGGCTCTGGGTGGACCGGGTATTCGCTGCGCGTGGATCGGGAACCATCGTTACCGGAACCCTCACCGGTGGTCATCTCGAGCACGGTGAGCACATCGAGGTGATGACGTCACACGGCGTGCGAGAAGCCCGCCTGCGCAGCATGCAGACCCTCGGCCGCTCCATCGAACGAATCGCTCCCGGGCAACGTGTGGCGCTGAACCTCGCCGGGATCGAGCACCACGAGGTCCATCGCGGTGACTGCGTGCTGCGACTCGCCCAGTGGAGACCCACCCTTCGCATAGATGCCACGCTGCGCGTGCTTCCCGCGCTCGACCACGACGTGTCGCGCCGCGGTGCTCACGTGGCGTACTTCGGTTCGGGCGAATTCGCCGTGCGCGTCCGTGTGCTCGGTGCGCAGGCACTCGCGCCGGGCTCGGAGGGCCTCGTGCGGCTGCACCTTCCGCGGCCCCTGGCGCTGCTGCCCGGAGATCGTTTCGTCCTCCGGGAGTCCGGCCGCGACGAAACGGTTGGCGGAGGCGAGGTGCTCGACGTTGCGCCGATCAAGCGCGCCTCGAAGGCAACACCCGACCGATCGGTCGACCGCGTGATCGCCGAACACGGCTGGATTCCGGTGGACGAGCTCGAGGCGATCACGGGCGAGCGCCGAACGGCAACCGTCGGGCGGTGGGTAGCCGCCGAGGGCGAACTGGAGCGAGCGATGTCGGTCCTTCGCCAGCGCGTCGATTCGGCGGGCGCACTCGGGATCGATATCGCCGTGCTGGATGAGCGCGAACGAGCAGCACTGTCGGCCATCGACGACCTCGAAGTCGTCGGTGGTCGAGTGCGGAAGCCCTCGGCTGATGATCCCCTCGATCGGCACGAGTTCGTTGCGGCAGCGCGTCGCGGAGGACTGACACCGCCGGCACCGGAGGGCATTGATCGCGGTGTCCTGCGTGAGTTGGTGCGTCGTGGGCACCTCGTCGAGCGCGATGGCATCTACTTCCATGTGGAGGCGATTGCGGCAGCGGCGGGACATGCACGTCAACTGCTCGCCGACCGTCCGCAGGGCTTCACGGTGGCCGAGTTCCGTGATGTCACCGGCACCAGTCGGAAGTTCTCCCTGGCGCTGCTCGCCGAACTGGATGCGCGTGGCATGACCCGACGTCGCGACGACTACCGGATTGCGGGCCCGCGGCTCGACCGTGCGGATGCCCCGTCCGGCTAAAGCGGGTGGCGCCGAGACCCGTAGGTTCGGTCTGCGTGGGGGGCTAACTCACCGATGCGGTGAGCATGGCGCGACGTTCGTGCTCGGTGAGCCCACCCCAGATGCCGAAGGGCTCCCGGGTGTCGAGCGCGTAGTCAAGGCAGGCCTGCTGTACCGGACAGCCCAGACAGATTTGCTTGGCGCGTTGCTCGCGTGCGGCACGCTCGTCACGGGTCTCGTGGTGCATGGGCGGGTAGAAGGCCCGCGCCGGCTCACGACCTTTACATGCGGCCTGCCGGAGCCACGGCCGGTCCTGCTCATCTCGAGCGACGAGAAGCGTTCGTTCCACGACGTCCCCCACGGTGTCGTTGTTCCCCAGACCCGAAACTAGGTCCCGGAGGGACCTCCGGGCAACTGAAACGTGACCTTGGTCACGGAAAATCATTCCGAAGGGCCGAAGTACCCCCGTACCGACCGTCCCGCAGGGACTTGTGTCCCTCCGCCACAGTGAGTGATGGCTCCACCGTGTGGTTATTCAGTCACTTCTGGTGGCCTTTCACCAATAGTGGTGGTACCGTCACTCTCCAGAAGTCAGCCGACTTCGATGGTCTCCCAGCGGAGGGCGATCAGGCCGGGTTCGGTCGGATCGTCGGGGAACAGGTGGTCACGATCAGCACGAAGATTCGACGGAAGTGGATGGCGATGACCGGAGCGGTGCTGATCAGCACCGTGCTCGGCGGCCTCGCCACCGCCCAGTCCGCCCAGGCGGCTGTTCCAATGGCTCGGGTGAGCCCGCAGGGCATCACCTTGCCCGAACAGTTCCCCGCCGAGGGTCAGTTGTTCGACCTGCTGAACGCCACTCGAGTAGCGAATGGGCTGAAGGCGCTCGTGCGCATCCCGTCGCTCGACAACTTCGCTCGTGAATGGTCGATCTACATGGCGGGCGGCGGCTGCGCGGAGCGCGACGGCGCCCTGCTGTGCCACCGCCAGAACCTTGCGATGATCGCCTCGGCGGTGTCGCCCCGCGGTTGGACGCGCGCTGGCGAGAATGTCGGCACCGTGCCGGACGGTGGCACGATCGAGGCACTGCACCAGGCGTTCCTGAACTCGGCGTCGCACCGGGCGAACATGCTGAGCCCGTATTACAACGCAGTGGGCATCGGCGTGAACTTCGACGCCAACGGCCGCCTGTTCGTCACGTTCGAGTACATCGCAACGGTGGGCGAGCCGAACACCACCGGTCCGGTCACCGGTTTCCCGGCCGCTCCCGAGGGCGCAAGCCAGGAAGAAGCCTTCGTCTTCTACGTGAACTTCCTGCGCCAGCAGGCGGGCCTGCAGCCCGTGGTGCGAAACACCGCCCTCGATCGTGAGTCGGCGTACTGGAGCCAGTTCCGTGCAGACGGCGGCTGCGAGTCCACCGGCGGCGCCTGCAACCGCCGCGACATGCCCACGGTCCTGAAGGCCACGTTGGGCACTGGCCGTACGCGTTGGTGGTCCGCCGCTGTCGGCATGACCTACGCCTCGGACCCGAGCGCTCAGGTTGCCTGGTTCGCCAACAGCTCTGCGATGCGCAAGATGTTGCTGCGCAAGGACGCCAACATGATTGGTGTCGGCCTGGCAAGCGACGCCGAGGGCGTCACCTACATGACCCTCGCTCTGGTGCAGGTGAAGGACGTCAACAAGGTGAAGCCGAACAGCGCCAACACGTGTGGATGGATTCAGCCAACGTTGAAGGTGCGGTCGAAGGGCCCGTACGTCCGGGTTGCGCAGTGCGCGATGACCGAGCGTGGGTTCTGGCAGACACCCGCAGACGGGATCTACACCACCGGCTTCGCCGAGGCGGTGAAGCAGTTCCAGACCGCCAACAACCTGCGGGCGACCGGAACGCTCGACCTGAAGACACGCCGTGCACTCGGTGTGATCTGACCGTCAGCAAACTCGAAAGAAACGTACGAGCGGGTCGGGCAGTAGCCCGGCCCGCTCGCTAGTTTTCGGGGCGTGGGTGCACTTGTTGTCCTCGTGATGATCATTGGGGTGCCCATCGCCGAGTTGTACGTGTTCGTACAGATGAGCCACGCCATCGGCTTCTTCGAGTCGTTGCTCATCCTCGCTGCCATCTCGATCGCCGGTGGTTGGATCGTGAAGCGACAGGGACTGCGGGTGTGGAGGCGCTTCCAGTCGCAGGTGCGTCAGGGCGAGGTGCCGACCCGCGAGATCGCCGATGGCGTGTCGCTCCTGATTGCGGGTGCCCTCCTGCTCACGCCGGGATTCATCACCGATGCCATCGGCATCCTGCTCCTGCTGCCCCCGGTTCGCATGGTGCTCCGTCGGTTCATCGGGCGCCGGGGCCGGACCACCGTCATTACGGCCACACACAGCGGCCCGACTAGACATGTCGGAATCATCGATACAAAGTCGGAAGAACGTGACTGATCAAGCCCCACTCGACTACGACCCGCTGAAGGTGCCCACGAGGCCCGCCGCCACGGTGATGCTCATCCGCGATGCCGAGCGCAGCGGCATCGAGGTGTTCATGATGCGTCGCACTGCCGCGGCCGTCTTCGCAGCAAGCCAGTACGTGTTCCCCGGCGGCAAGGTCGACGATGCCGATCATGCGGCGAGCATCGAGCCATGGTGCGACGGCCGCACCGATCAGTCGTCGAGCGGATTGCTGCAGGTCCCGAAGGGTGGTCTCAGCTATTGGGTGGCAGCAATCCGTGAGTGCTTCGAGGAGGCCGGGGTGCTCCTCGCCCGACCCGCACAGTCGTCGGGCGTGGTGTCGTTCAGCGATCCTGATGTTGCGGAGCGATTCTCGAACCACCGCAACGACATGAATGCAGGTCGGCTCGAACTCGAAGAACTCTGCCGCCGTGAGGACCTACGCCTCATCACCGACGCCATCGGGTACGTGTCGCACTGGATCACCCCAGTTGGTCCGCCACGACGTTTCGATGCCCGCTTCTTCGTGGCGCTCGCGCCAGAGGCCCAGGAGCCGCTGCACGACGACAACGAGACCGTGGAGAGCCTCTGGGTGCGGCCGAGCGAGGCGCTCGATCGCTTCCGTCAGGGATCGTTGGCCATGTTCCCGCCGACGGCCGCGAACCTCGAGTTCCTCGCCGACCACTCATCGGCCGGCTCGGTGCTTGCCGCAGCGGTGTCACACGACCTGGCACCGCCCGCGCGTTTGCCGAAGGTGAAGGCAAACGATGACGGCAAGGTAGTGCGGACCGTGTTGCCTACGGACCCCGCCTACGAGCAGTCGCCCGACTACGAGGTCATCGTCGACTAGTTGCTCGAACTCGCCGCCGGCTTCTTGCCGAGGCGCAACTCGATGGCCTCGAGCATCCGGGCCGAGCAGCCAGCCAGCGCGGCGGGAGGGGCGGCATCGCTGACGATGCGATCGGCGAGGTCACGGAACGCCTGCGCCGCTGCGCCGTTGCCCTCGATGGCTACCGGCTGACCGGCGTCGCCTCCGGCGGCGACAGCAGCCTCAAGAGGGATCTGTGCAAGCAGTTCGGCCCCGATCGTGTCAGCAAGTTCGCGTCCACCACCGACACCGAAGAGCGGGTACGCCTGCCCGTGCTCGCAGATGAATGAGGTCATGTTCTCCACGACGCCGGCGACGCGCAGGAACGAGCGGCGCGCCATGTCTGCGGCGCGCACGGCCACCTTCTGCGCAGCAAGTGCGGGTGTGGTGACGATGACGAGGTCGGTTCGCGGCAGCATGCGGGCAAGTCCCATCTGCACATCGCCGGTGCCCGGAGGCATGTCGATGAGGAGATAGTCGAGTTGGCCCCAGTTGACGTCGTTGAGGAACTGCTCGACCGCCTTGGTGAGCATGAGACCACGCCACATGAGTGCGGTCTCCTCGTCGACGAGGAAGCCCGTCGACACCACGCGCAACGTTCCGGCGCCGATCCGTCGCTCGTTCGGGATGATGAGCGGACGATCGGACCCGGGTAACTTCTCGGCCTCGAGGCGATCCGACATGCCGAGCAGTCGCGGGATGGAGAATCCCCAGATGTCGGCGTCGAGAACGCCAACTGTCAGGCCCCGCGCTGCGAGGGCGGCAGCGAGGTTGGCGGTGACCGACGACTTGCCGACGCCGCCCTTGCCGGACGAGATGGCGAGCACTCGGGTGGTTGCGGCAACGGCGGTGTCCTTGGCGTTCTCGCGCGCCGCCCAGCGCGCCTTGTTCATCACCTCGGAGCGCTCTTCGGGGGTCATCTCGCCCCACTCGATCTTCACGGCGCTCACCCCAGGGTGCGACCCGACTCGTGTCTCGACATCGCGCTTGATCTGGGCACGCAGGGGGCAACCCGAGATGGTGAGTTTCACGGTGATCTGGACGCGACCGTCATCGCTGACGTTCACCGACGGGATCATGCCGAGGTCGACCACGTTGCCACCGAGTTCGGGGTCGATGACCCCGCGCAGCAGGCCGAAGATGTCCTCGGGGGTAGGGGGTGATACCGGGGGCACACCGAGATTGTAACGGTGGATTCCGTGTTTATTCCTCGCTAACCTGACCGGGTGCACGATCTTCGGTCCGAGCCTCGGCAACTGCCCGAGCATCGCCAACTCGACGTGCTCAAGGTGCTCGGCGACGACACGCGGTACGCCCTGTACACGCATCTGGCTCGCTCCACGTCGCCGCTCAGCACGCACGAACTCGCCGAGGCCCTGAACCTCCACCCCAACACGGTCCGGCCGCACCTTGAACGAATGCGCGAGGTGGGTCTGGTGCAGGTCGACACCGGATCACGTGGCGGTGTGGGACGCCCGCAGCACCGTTATTCGCTCGCCGCGTCGGCACCGTCACTCGGACTCGAGCCTCCGATGATGCCCGTGCTCGCCACGATGCTCGTGGAACTCGCCGAGCGCATGGGTGCCACCGATGACGACGCCTATCGACTCGGTCGCGAGCGGGGTGCGGCCGCCGCCCACCAGCGTGCGGCAGTCCCCGGCGAAGGGCTGGATGCGCTGGTCGCCGAGCTCCACCACGCGGGCTTCGAGCCGTGCGTTCGCACCGTCGACGACGCGTCGTCCGTCATCTCCATCGCTCACTGCCCGTTCCGCCCATTGGCGGTGGACCATGCCGATGTGGTGTGTTCCATGCACCGGGGCATGGTCGAGGGGTTCGTCGACACGGTCGGCGACCTCGAGGTCATCGACTTCCAGGCGCTCGCCCAGAGCGGCGGCTGTCAGGTCGCCGTGAGCGCAAGATAAGTTCTCATTGCCGTTGCCACCCGTACTCCGAGGAGACACCAATCATGATCACCCTCACTGACTCAGCGGCCGCCAAGGTCAAGGAACTTCTCGAGGCCGAGGGCGACCCGGCGCTCGCCCTACGCGTTGCCGTGAAGCCGGGCGGATGCTCGGGCTTCCAGTACGAGATGTACTTCGACGGCGACGTGGCCAACGACGACAACCTCGCCACCTTCGGGCCGGTCAAGGTGCTCGTCGACCCGGCGAGCGCGCAGCTGCTCACGGGCGCCACCCTCGACTACAAGAACGGTCTGCAGGACGCCGGGTTCCACATCACGAACCCGAACGCCTCCCGCAGTTGCGGCTGCGGTCAGAGTTTCTCCTGACCGGCTCGGGCCCGTGCCCGAGATCTCCTTCAGCCTGAACGGAACAGCCGTTGTCGCCAGCGACGACGGCTGTTCGCTGTTAGAGGCATTGCGCGACCAATTGCGCGTGCACTCCGTGAAGGACGGGTGCAGCCCACAGGGACAGTGCGGGTGCTGCACGGTCTGGGTAGACGGCGCCCCACGGGTTGCGTGTGTCACCCCACTGGCTCGCGTGCGCGACCGGTCGGTGACCACGATCGAGGGCCTCGATGCAGAGATCGCCAACGAGTGGGGCACGGCGCTGTGCAACTCCGGCGGGAGTCAGTGCGGTTTCTGCACCCCCGGGATCGTCATGCGCCTCGAGGCGGCGCGTGCCGGCAGTGGCGGGCAACTCACCGACCAGCAATTCGACCAAGCGATGCTGGCGCACCTGTGCAGGTGCACCGGATGGCAGACCATCCGTGAGGCTGCGTCAACGATCGGCGCATCGACACAGGTTGCGGTTCGTCGGGTGCAGCACGATGCAGAGCATCGGGCACTGCTCGAGGGTGGCACCGCGCAACTCGTACACCCCGACGTTGCACTCGGGCGCGTTGCGTTCGCCGACGATCTTGCTCCGGCGGGGTCACTCGTTGCGATGCGGTCCGCCGACGGCGAGTGGGTCGTGGGTGAGACGGCGAACGAGGTACGACGTCGATCGGGCAAGGTGCAGGGGCGACGGACTACCGAATCGTTGTCGTGGCCAGTACCGGCGCCCGCAGGCAACTGGGATCGAGTGCTGCAGACCACCTGGGTCGAGCCTGCATACCTCGAGCCCGATGCCTCGTGGTGCGTGCCGGGTGGTGAACCGGTCAGTGTCGTGCGCAACGGCGGTGCCTTTGGCGGCAAGGCCGACTCTGCGGTGCTGCACGAGGCGCGCCGCCTCGCCGACGAGCATGGGCGACCCGTGCGGGTCCTGTACTCGCGCGAGGACGTCGTGCGCCTCGGTCCCAAGCGTCCACCGCTTGCCGTTGGCATCCGCAGCGACCGCAGTGGCGTCGTGCACGTGGTGAGGACGCCCGGGATCGCTGATGCAATCCGCCAGGCAGCGCCCACGATCGAGGTAGTGGAGGTCGATGTTGCCGGACCGCCTACCTCCTCGCGCCTGCGGGCGGCGGGCTGGGGCGAGGTTGCGGTAGCGCTGGCATCGCTCGGTGGGAGCGACGAGGTCGTCGCCCCGAACGGAGCGCGTGCAGCAGCGAAGATCGACGACGACGGTGCAGTGCAGGTGTGGGTGAGTGCGGGCGAGGTACTCGACGAGGTAGTCCTCCGCTCCTACTGCATCGGTGCTGCACACATGGCCCTCGGTTGGGTCCGTCGAGAGGGCTTGGTGGTGGACGCCATGGGCGAGGTGCACGACCTCACGATCCGTTCCTTCGGGGTCCTCCGCGCCGTGGACACCCCCTCCATCGCCGTTCACGTCGAACGGGACAATCGTCCGGCAGTGAATGGGTCAGACGCCGTGTTTGCTGCAGTCGCTGCGGCCGCATGGCGCGCGGTGGGATTCCCGCCGAACTGGCCGCTTCGACACTCGGAGTAGAGTCCCCGCGAGGTGGAACATGTGGTTGGTTAACGCGGACAAGGTGTTGTCGGAGATCCTCGACGGAGAGGCGGTCATCATCGACCTTGCCTCGGGGAGGTACCACGCTGCTGCTGGGGTGGCAGCAACCGTGTGGGGCGGGCTCATCTGCGGGCATGCACTCGATCGCATCATGGGCGATGTCCGTCGGTTGCACACCGGTGTCCCTGCTGATGCCGAGACCGCGGTGCAAGCGTTCATCGACAGCGTGGTCGCGGCTGGCCTCGCTCAGCCGGCCGCGAACACTGGCTCGACGAGCGACAGTCGAGTACCGGCCGGTCCCGAGCCCACCCCATGGTCGGTGCCGGTGCTCGAGTCGCACGACGATCTTGCGGATCTCCTGCTCATCGACCCGGTGCACGATGTGACGGAGCTCGGCTGGCCGAACGCTGCACCACCTGCGTCGTGAGTTCGGCGGAACAGCAGCGCGACGTATTGGTCGAGCGATCTCGGTCGATCATCGACCATGCCGGTCGGTCGACCATCTCGCTCCAGATGGGACCGAAGGTGGTCCGTCTCGTCGCAGCGGGTCCGACGCTGCTCGACTACTACGCGCCGGCCTTCGCCCATCTGGCACGTCTCGACGACTCGGCGGCAGCGGACCTCACCATCCTTCTGTGGGACGCTGCGACGACTGGTGCGCCGTTCCCGAGACCCGGTACCGACGTCCCTGCCGACCCAATGGGAGCAGTATCCCAGCATGGGCCGGTGACACTGGCGTACCACCAGATGGAGCAGACCATCAGCATGCTCGATGTCGATGCGGCGCTCGCCGTCTTCATCGTGCGAGGGATCGAATACTTGCCGGTGTGGGATCGACCGGCACCACTGCGCTTTCTCCTTGCGTGGTGGTTCGCCTCGCAGAACCTCTTGCTCGCACACTCGGCTGCCGTCAGTTCCGAGGACGGTGCCGCACTCATCGTCGGACCGAGCGGCAGTGGCAAGAGCTCGACGGCACTCGGCTGCCTTGCAGCGGGTCTTGGCTATCTCGGCGACGACCACGTATTGCTCGATCCGGTGCAGCGCACGGTGTCGTCCATCTTCGGATCGGCCAAGCTCGTGCCGGAGCATCTCCAGCGGTTCCCGGGGCTGATGCGGCCCGACGCCCCGAGACCTCACGACCGGCCGGACAGCAAGATGGTCGGCTGGCCGTCCGTTGAGTATCCGGACCGAATGGTGCGGACCGCGTCGATCAAGGCGTTTGTGGTCCCGGTCGTCACCCGCGGACCCTCGTGCCGGTTGTTGCGGTCCACCGCCGGCCGAGCGCTGATGGCGCTAGCGCCGACCACGATGTTCCAGACACCGGGATTTCACCAACTCGCCTTCTCGTTATCCGTCGACGTCGTTCGCGGCCTGTCTCCGTACCGACTCGAGCTGGGCGAGGGATCCGAGCACGTTCCCGCCATGATCCGGCGTTTGCTGGCCTCCGGCGAGGTGACCGTGTGAGCCCGGTTGGAACGACAGCGGTCATCATTCCCGTGTTCAACGGCGAACGGTTCCTTGGTGCGGCGATCGAGAGCGCACTCGGCCAGACCCGGGTCCCGGAGGAGATCATCGTGATCGACGATGGCTCTACCGATCGGTCTGCGCAGATTGCGCGTGGCTATGCCGAAGTGAGGTTGGTGCAGCAGGCAAACGCTGGCCCGGCCGCGGCACGCAACGCCGGCATCGTCATTGCCGAATCGGAGTACATCGCCCTGCTCGATGCTGACGACCTCTGGCCGGAGAATCGGATGGCGATCATGGCAGGGATCCTCGATCGTGACCCAGACGTCGGTGGGGTTCTCGGCCGTCAGCGACTCCTCGCCGATCCCGGTGCACCACTCCCACCGTGGGTCCCCGTGTCGACCGATCCGGAGGCCATTGATCCGGTGGACCTCGATCGCCCGACGGGGTTCCTCGTGCGCCGATCCCTGTTCGACACCGTCGGCCCGTACGACGAAGCGATGATCTACGGCGAAGACATCGATTGGTACTTGCGATGCGTCGATGCGGGTGTGCGCTGGGAACTGATCGAGGACGTCACGCAGATCCGTCGGGTACATGCGGCGAACCTCACGCACGATGCCGAAGCCGTCAGGCGCGCCCACTTCCAGGTACTCCAGAAGCGCGCGGCCCGTCGGAGGGCTCGGTGATTACCGTCGATGTCCTCCTCCCGACGTTCAACTCGGGTGGGTTGCTGTGCGAAGCACTGGACTCGGTGGCGGCGCAAACCTGCTTGCCCAAGCGGGTCATCGTTGTCGACGACGGTTCCTCCGACGGGGCGGTCGCCCCAGCCATCGCAGGTCGTCCCAATGTCACGGTGATCCGCCAGGCGAACGCCGGCGTGTCGGCAGCGCGCAACACAGGCGTGGCGCGATCGCGCGCCGAAGCACTGCTCATCCTCGATCACGACGACCTGCTGAGCCCGAACAGCATCGAGGTGCTGGTTGCCGCGATGGCCCGGAGCGCCGACGCTGCGTTGGTGCACGGCATGGTGCGTGAGTTCGTTGACGACCGACGCGGGCTCCCGGACGGGGTTCGAGCAGCGGAACGGGTCCTGCCGGCCCGTCTTTCCGGCTGCACGCTGATCCGCCGCACCCTGTGGGAGCACGTGGGCGGCTGCATCCCGGGGATGACACAGGGCGAGTGGATCGACTGGATCGATCGGGCAATGGCGAGCGGCGCAGTCGTCGTGACCGTTCCTGAGGTGGTTCTCCACCGGCGGATTCATGCGAACAACTTCACCCGCGTCGCTGCAGGCAAGTCGCAATACCTCGATGTCGCGCGGGCAGCATTGGCGCGCAAACGCGATGGTGCGTCGACATGAGTCGTATCGACGGTCTGCGGTGGGACTCCTGGCCCGAGCCGAGCGATGTCCTGTTGTTGCGTTCGCTGTTGCACGCCGACCTGAACGTGGCGCAGGCAGCGTGGGCCGAGTTCCGCCGTACGTGGGATCCGGACGCACCGACGAGTGAGCAGTATCGGTTGTTCGGTCTGATCGCAGATCGGCTGGACCGAATCGCTCCCGACGATGACCGAATCGGGATGTACCGCGGCGTGCGTCGCCGCACGGCGGTGAACACGATGCTGCAACTCGACCGTCTGGAGCGGCACCTGCAGCGGATGGGTCGTCTCGGTGTTGAACCAGTGGTGCTCAAGGGAGCAGCGCTCGTGCTGACGGTGTACGACTCGATGGGTCAGCGCTGGTTCGTCGATACCGACCTGTTGCTCCATGCGGCCGAGTGGGAGCGCGTGGCGGCCAGTTACGGCGCCGATGGGTGGACGCCGGAGCACGATGACTTCGGCGGCAACCACGGTGTGAACCTTCGTCAGGATGATGACAGTGTCGATCTGCACCGACTGGTGCACTCGGAGATGGTGCTTCCGGGCCGGATCGAGCAGACCGGGGAGTTGCTCGAGACGACGATTGCGGATCGACCGCTGCCGTCGGGCCGGCGTATCCGAACGCTGGCGCCTACCGACGCGCTCTTGCACACCCTGATCCATGGCACGCAGCGACTCCTCCCGCACAACCTCCGTTGGTGCGTGGATGCAGACCGGCTCATCACGCGCAACGACATCGATTGGTGGCGCCTGATCAGCCTCGCCCGAACCTTCCGCGTCTCACCGTTGATCCACGACGCGCTCGCCTTCCTCGGGACCGTCACGGGTCGGCCCAGCGAGCCGTGGGTGTTGCAACAACTTGCGGCAGACCGCCTCTCCTGGCTGGAGCGAAAGCGACTGGACGCCTTTCACGAGTGGCCCGCCCCGGGTCGCCTGCTGGGGAAGAGCACCACCAACCTGAGTTGGGTGTTGTGGCGCACTCGCCACCTCGGGCCGATGGGTGTTGCGCGCGTGCTGCCGCTCGAGTTCGCCCGGTCCCTCGGTCAGGATTCGGTGGCAGGACTCCTGAAGGTCGCCGCTGGCCGCCTGCGCCGCATACGCTGGACGTCATGAGCAACGCACCCAAGGGCCCCTACACCCCCGTTGTCCGTGCCGGTGACTGGATCATCGTGTCCGGCCAGCTCGGCATGAAGGACGGCGCACTCGTCCCCGGTGGTGTCACCGCCCAGACCCGCCAGGCAGTCGAGAACCTGAAGGCGCAGCTCGCCACGATGGGTGCCACCATCGCCGACGTGAAGAAGACGATGTGCTTCCTCACCGACATGAACGACTTCCCGGTGTTCAACGAGGCCTACGTGGAAGGCTTCGGCGAGCACCGCCCGGCCCGTTCCACCATCGGTGTCGCTGCGCTGCCCATGGGCGGCGTGGTCGAGATCGAGGCATGGGCCTTCGTCGGCTGAGCAACCTTCGGATAAGGTTCACCCCGTGGCTGGCGCAATCCTCATCATCATCGCCCTCGTGCTTGCACCCGTCGTCATCTGCATGAGCTTCGCCGGGATTGCGGCGCTCCTGGGCCAGGCCCTGTGGAGCGATGGCGAGAAGCGCAACGAGGGCAGCGAACTGCTCGACGTCGGGGTCTGATCCCCGTCCGGCACATTGCCAGAGGGGTGGCGTGCAATGGCCGATCTCCTGATCCGCAACGCATGGTGTGTTGCGACGGTCGATGAACAGCGACGCGAACTGTCGGGTGGCTGGGTAGCGATCACCAACGGTCTGGTCGAGGCGGTCGGCTCGTCGACCGACACTCCGCCCGCAGCCCGGGAGATCGTGGACGCCGACGGCTGTCTGGTGACACCGGGCCTCGTCAACACGCATCACCACATCTACCAGAACCTCACCCGTGCGCTTCCGTCGATGACGTCGAAGCCACTGTTCGGGTGGCTCCAGTCGCTCTATCCGCTTTGGCGCGGTCTCGACGAGGAGTCGATCTACGTCTCCACGTGGGTTGGTCTTGCGGAACTTGCCCTCAGTGGTTGCACCACGAGTACCGACCATCTGTACGTGCACCCCTCCGGCGGTGGTGATCTGCTCGCTGCCGAGATTGCTGCGGCGCAGTCGATCGGTGTGCGCTTCCACCCAACCCGCGGCTCCATGTCGCTCTCGGAGAAAGATGGTGGCCTCCCACCCGACGACGTGGTCTCCGACGACGACTCCATCCTCGCGGCATCGGAGGAGGCGGTGCGACGACACCACGATCGTTCGCACGGAGCGATGGTCCGCGTGGCACTGGCGCCGTGCTCGCCGTTCAGCGTCACCGAATCGTTGATGGTGCGCTCGGCGGAGTTGGCGGAGCGACTCGACGTTCGTCTGCACACCCACTTTGCGGAGAACTCCGAGGACGACGAGTTCTCCCTCGCCCGCTTTGGGTGCCGCCCCATGGAGTACCTCGAGCGCACCGGTTGGTGCACCGACCGCACGTGGGTGGCGCACTGCGTGATGCCCAACGCCGACGAGGTGCGTCGTCTCGGCGCCGCCCGCATCGGTGTGGCGCACTGCCCGTCGTCGAACCTCATCCTGGCGTCGGGGATCTCGCCAGTGGTGCCGATGCGCGCTGCAGGAGTACGTGTCGGTCTCGGCGTCGACGGCTCGTCCTCGGCCGACGCCGCCTCGCTCTGGCTCGAAGCCCGTCAAGCGATGTTGCTGGCCAAGCTTCGCGATGGTGCGCATTCCGGCACTGCACGAATGGCCCTCGAGATGGCGACCCACGGTGGTGCCGGCTGCCTCGGGCGCGAGGGCGAGATCGGTGTGCTCAAGCCGGGCGCTGTTGGTGATGTTGCCGTGTGGCGACTCGATGGACCACTGTTCGCGGGCGCCATCGCCGATCCCATCGAGGCATGGTTGCGATGTGGACCGACGGCCGCGTGGCACACCGTGGTGCACGGTCGCTTTGTGGTGCGTGACGGCCACATCGTCGACGACCGGACGCTCACCGATGTGCTCCAGCGACACCGTCGGGAGTCCACCCGCATTCAGGCAGGGTGACCCCGGCAGTGTCGACCACGACGCGCCACCGCCCCTTCCGGTTTGCGGTCTTCGGGGCTGCGGCGGCATCCGGTTCGGAGTGGAAGCAGATCGCCCGGCGGGCGGAGGCCCTTGGTTACTCGGCCCTGCACGTTGCCGATCACTATGTCGACACCGCGTCGAACGGTGGGCAGATGCTTGCGCCGGTTCCGGCGATAGCCACTGCCGCTGCGGTGACCGAACGCCTCCGGGTCGGCGCCCGTGTCTTCTGTATCGACTATCACCACCCAGTGGTGCTGGCGAAGACTGCAGCAACGCTCGACCTGCTGTCCGACGGTCGCCTTGAGTTCGGTCTCGGGGCCGGATGGGTGACGTCCGAGTACACCTCGATGGGGATCGAGATGGACGATGCCCCAACTCGAATCGCGCGGCTCGCCGACTCCGTCGAGTTCATGAAGGCCTTCTTCTCGGGCGAACCGATCGACATCGACAGCACTGCTGCGTCTGCACACGGATTCCGCGGCCAACCGCTACCGGTGCAGCAGCCTCATCCACCCATCATGATCGGTGGCGGTGGTCGCCGTGTTCTCACGCTTGCAGGCAGGTGTGCCGACATCGTGAGCTTCAACTTCAACAACGCCGAGGGACGTGTGGCCGCGCGCGGTGTGCAGGCGTCGAGTGGTGCGCGCATGGCAGAGCGACTCTCGTGGGTACGTGAGGGTGCCGGCGATCGCTTCCCTCGTCTCGAGCTGGAGGTGGGCGGTTACTTCCTCGCCGTCACCGACGACGCCAGATCGACCGCCGAGGCATTCGGCAAACCATTCGACCTCACTGCTGACGAGATGCTCGAGCATCCGAATGCGCTGATCGGGTCTATCGACGCAATCTGCGATCGACTGGTCGAGCGGCGTGAACGGTTCGGGATCAGCTACGTCAGCGTCTCGACCCGCAGCATGGACGCATTTGCGCCCGTGGTGGAGCGCCTCGCCGGCACCTGACGGTGCTGGAGGTCAGGTACCCCAGCGGCCCTGGCCGAAGCGGTAGCCCACCGATCGAACGGTCTGGATGAGGTTGGCGTGCTCCTCGCCCATCTTGGCGCGCAGTCGCCGGATGTGAACGTCGACGGTTCGGGCGCCGCCGTAGTAGTCGTAGCCCCACACCCGGGAGAGCAGCATCTCGCGCGTGAACACCTTGCCGGGGTTCTGCGCGAGGAACTTCAGCAACTCGTACTCCATGTACGTGAGGTCGAGCGGGGTGTTGGCAATCGAGGCCTGATACGTCTCGAGGTTGAGGCTGAGCGGGCCGTAGTCGACCATCTCGGGACGTGCGCCGCCCCCGCGGTCCCAGAAGAGGTGCTTGAGTCGCGCCTCTAGCTCGCGAGGGTGGAACGGGGTGAGGCAGAAGTCATCGAACAACTCGTCACGAAGCGCGAGGTCCTCGAGTTGCGCGCCGCTGATGAGGACGATGAGCGAGCCGATGGAGGGCTCCCGTTTGCGGAGTGCACGGCTGAATGCCCAGGCCGCCTCGGGGTCGGTGTCGGCCATGACCACTGCACCCGACCAGCCCTCGGGCGGTTCGTTACGCGTTGCCTCGTCGGCCGAGCCCATCGCCTTCCAGCGATACCCGGCAAGGTCGAGCGTGCGCGCCAGCTCCGGCGGTGCCGGATTCGGGAACACGACGAGGGTCTCCACGGTGGGGCTCACAGGGCGCGGAGGTACCGATCGAGCTCGAAGGCCGAGACGTGGGTCTTGTAGTCGCGCCACTCACGGCGCTTGTTGCGCAGGAACCACCCGAAGAGGCGATCGCCGAGGGCATCGGCGACGAGCTCGCTCGACTCCATCACGCGCAGCGCGTCGCTCAATGATTGCGGGAGCTGATCGATGCCCAGCGCAGCAAGCTGAACATCGGACATCTCGAACAGGTTGGCACCTGCCTCGGCCGGCAGTTCGTAACCACGCTCGATGCCGCGCAGTCCCGCAGCGAGCAGGACGCTGAAGGCGAGGTACGGGTTGCACGCAGCATCTGGCGATCGGTACTCGATGCGGGTAGACATCGACTTGCCGCGCTTGGGGATCGGTACGCGGATGAGGCCGCTCCGGTTGTTCCGTGCCCACGAGATGTGCACCGGTGCCTCGAACCCCGGCACCAGGCGCTTGTAGCTGTTGACAGTCTGGTTGGTGACGGCAGTGATCTCGGCAGCGTGCACGAGCAGGCCAGCCATGAACCGCTTGGCGACCTCGGAGAGGTTGTACGCATCGTCGGCGTCGTAGAAGGCGTTCTCCTCGCCACGGAAGAGCGACATGTGCAGGTGCATACCCGACCCCTGGACGCCCTCGAGCGGCTTGGGCATGAAGGTTGCATGCACACCCTGTGCCGCCGCGACCTCCTTCACGATGAGACGCAGCGTCATCACGCTGTCGGCCATGGTGAGCGCGTCGGTATGCCGCAGGTCGATCTCGTGCTGGCTCGGGGCATCTTCGTGGAACGATCCGCCGACCGGGATCGACATTGCCTCGAGCGTGCGAATGGTCTGCTTGCGGAGGTTGCTGCTGACGTCGTTGGTGGTGAGGTCGAAGAAGCCGGCCTCGTCGAGCAGTTGAGGCGCTTGACCCTTCACTGGCGGGGCAACGTAGAAGAACTCGACATCGGGTGCGACGAAGAAGTCGAAGCCGTGCTTGCGAGCGGCTTCAAGGTTGCGTCGCAGCACCTGTCGCGGGTCGCCGTCGAACGGCGTGCCGTCGAGGTTGTGGATGTCGCAGAAGACCCGCGCCTCAGCAGCCTTGCCGTCGCCCCAGGGGAGTACCTCGAACGTGGTGGCGTCGGGGACGGCGAGCACGTCGGATTCCTGCACGCGGGAGAACCCGTCGATGGAGGAGCCGTCGAAGGTCATGCCGTCCTCGAGAGCGTTCTCGAGTTCGGCCGGGCTGATGGCAAAGGACTTCAGCACACCGAGCACATCGGTGAACCACAGTCGGACGAGGCGCACACCGCGCTCTTCGACGGTGCGCATCACGTAGTTGCGCTGTTGCTCGTTCACAGGCACCCCGAAAAACTAGGAGGGATTTGGCCGATTCGGCCGGAAAACCGCAGATGGGGAGCCTTGCGGCCCCCCATCCGACGCATGTGGTGGCGCCGAGCGCCGACCGGGTCAGCCCTCGTTGGCGCAGACCGTCTCGTTGATGAGGCGGGTCACGACGTACGGGTCCATGTTGGCGTTGGGACGCCGGTCCTCGGCGTAGCCCTTGCCATCCTTGGCCACCTGCCACGGAATGCGGATCGAGGCACCACGGTTCGACACGCCGTACGAGAACTTGTTCCACGGGGCGGTCTCGTGCTTGCCGGTGAGGCGCTCCTCGATGCCGTGGCCATAGTTCTTCACGTGCAGCTCGAGCTTCTTGCCGATGGCCTGGCAGGCCTTCTCGACGGCTGCGTAGCTCTTGCGCATCGCGACGGTGGAGAAGTTGGTGTGGCAGCCGGCGCCGTTCCAGTCGCCCTTCTGGGGCTTGGCGGCGAGCGAAATCACCACGTCGTAATCCTCGGCGATGCGGTGCAGCAGCCAACGGGCCATGATCAGGTGGTCGGACGCCTCGAGCGCACCGGCCGGGCCGATCTGGAACTCCCACTGGCCGGGCATGACCTCGGCGTTGGTGCCGGAGATCTTCAGGCCGGCAGCGAGGCAGGCCTCGGTGTGCTCCTCGATGATCTCGCGACCCACGACACGGCCTGCGCCGACGCCGCAGTAGTACGGGCCCTGCGGGGCCGGGTAGCCGCCGACCGGGAAGCCGAAGGGCGTCCCGTCGACGCGCATCATCGTGTATTCCTGCTCGAGGCCGAACCACATGTCGTTCTTGGCGTACTTCTTGGCGGCCTTCGCACATGCATCACGCGTGTTCGTGGGGTGCGGCTTGCCCGTGGCGGCGAGGTACACCTCGCAGAGCACCAGCACGTTCCGCCCGCCGCGGATGGGGTCCGGGCAGGTGAACACGGGCTTGAGCATGCAGTCCGACGAGTCGCCGGTGGCCTGCTCGGTCGACGAGCCATCGAAGCCCCAGATGGGCATTTCGGTGACGTCGTCGTCGACGATCTTGGTCTTGTTGCGAAGCAACGGGGTCGGCTGGGTTCCATCCAGCCAGATGTATTCCGCTTGGTACGGCACGGTATGTCCTCTCGGGTCCGGGGCGGGGCGACTCCACGATGCCCGGAAGGAGTTTCATTGCCTTTTCCCGTTTGTGAACGCTGTGTGAACTGGACCCGGTAGACGTAACGGATGGGGGGAACTACCCGAGCAGGGAGGTCGTCAGACCGGCATGCACCAGCCAGAACCCCGTTTCACCGCACTCAACCGCCGCCGTTTCCTCACGTTGGCCGTGGCGGCACCAACGCTTGCGTTGCTTGCATCGTGCACCGATGGCAACGCCCCGGCCGACACCACTACGTCGTCGAAGCCGACCACCACGGCCGCACCGACAATCGTCCATCCGATGGGAGCAGACGAGGTGGTGCTCCAGCTCTCGTGGGAGGGCGGCTTCGTCCCGGAGGACTTCTACTTCACGAGGCTCCCGAGGCTCGTCGTCACCGGTGATGGATCCGTCTACGTGCAAGGTGCGCAGATCGAGATCTACCCGGCTCCGCTGTTGCCGCCGATCCTCGTCGGAAAGATCACCGAGTCCGAGTTGCAGGCATTGCTGGTGTCCGCGGAGAACGGTGGCCTGTTCCGCAACATCACCTATGCCGATGCGCCGACACCGATCGCCGACGCACCGAACACGGTGCTGGTCATCAATGCGACCGGCACAACGTTCACGCACAACGCGTATGCACTCGGTATCGGCGACAGCGAGACCGACGCAGATCGCCTCAACTTCGCCGAGTATGTCGAGTTGCTGGATCCGGTCACCGCAGGCGTGCCGCAGTCGGAACCGTTTGTCGCTACACGCTTCGCAATCCGTGCCCGAGTGGTCGACGAGACCGCACCCACCGACGGCATCACGCCGAACGAACTCGAGTGGCCGGCTACTGCAGGTGTGAGCCTTGCCACCGCGTCGGAGTGTGCGGTGGTCGAGGCGTCGGCACTCGGCGATCTCTTCTCGCAGGCGACGCAGATCACTCGCTTTGTGGAGAACGGCATCAAGTATGTGCTGCTGGTGCGGCCGATGATCCCCGGCGACCGCGGCTGCTGACGCCGGCAAACAGCAGCACGAAGGCGATCCCCGCAGTCACCACCACGGGAGCGGTGGCGGTGCCCGGTCCGTGGTTGTCGTAGAGCCACGTACCGAGCGTCGATCCCACCGCCATGCCGATGGTGTTCGAGGTGAACATCAGTCCAAGGCCTGCTCCGGGTGCATCCGGTACGAGGGAGGTGCCGACGGAGAACGAACTGATGATGCAGTACTCGAAGCCGAGGGTGATCACGGCAAACGCCAGCAGCCCGAGCCACAGGTGTTGATTGGCGAGTGCGAACAGCAGCGCAGCAGGGATCATCAGCGAACCGCCGCGCATCACGCTGCGCCAGCCTCCCCACCGGTCCGTGAGCCGTATTGCCCCGAACGACGACACCAACTCAAAGATGCCAAGGCTGAACGTGACCGCCGCCAGCGATCCGGAGGTGAAGCCATGGTCGTCCTGCAGCCACGGCCCGAGCACCGAGATGAGCACCTGGATCGAGAAGAGCAGGAACCCCATCGCAATGAGGAACTGCACGGTTCTCCACGAGATGGTGCCCCGGGGGCGACCCGTGACCACCCGATCGGTGTGTGTGGAGGAACGCTCGTCGGGGAGACGGGTGAGCACGGTGATCGCCACCACTACGAGGACAGCGGTCATCGTTGCGTAGGCCCATCGCCACGACGACACCGCCGTGATGAGTGCGAGCAGCGTGACCCCGATGAACAACCCGGCGGCCCATGACACCTCGATGAGACCGAACACGCGACCCCGGATGTCGGCCGGAACGTACTCTGCGACCCAACCCGTCATCGCAACGTCGAACACCAACTTGGCGAGGCCAATGGCAACCAAGCCGGTACCGAACCACCAGATGTTCGGAGCGACCGCGGCGATCGTGGTGCCCGTCGCCATCCCGAGGAGTCCGAGGACCATCAACCTGCGGTGCGAGCCCCGGTCGATCAACCGGCCAACGGGTGTGCCGAGCAGGCCGGTGAGTGTTGCCACCGTTAGCGCAATGCCGAGGCTCGAGACACGGACAGCGAGACCGTCGGCGAGCACGCCGAGGAACGGGATCACGTATCGGAATGCACTGTTGGTGACGAGTCGGGCGACGGTGACCAGCGTCAGGTTCTGACGGACTACCGGTGAATACGACTCGCCGAGAGCACGGCCGAGGACCACTAGTCGATGTCCTCGGCGTCGTCGCTGCGTGCGATCAGGTACCCGATGGCACGCTCGGCCTTCGGGTACTGGTACACAATCCGCCAGAACTCCTCGTTGTGGGCGAGCACGACGAGATGCGCAAGTTCGTGCACGATCACGTAGTCGAGCACCCAGTTGGGGAACGCCGCCAATCGCGACGACAGGCGGATCGACGACGTGGACGGGGTGCACGAACCCCACTGCGACTTCATCTCGTCGGCCCACTTGATCTCACGCGGGCGGGGAAGGTCGTAGCGGCGCGCCAGGGTGGTGGAGCGCTCGCGGAGGTCGATGCGCTCGGCATCCATCTTGCGGCGATAGCGCTCGGCCATGCGGTCGCGCCACACCGCCTCTTCCGCCCTCGACATCCAGGACGGGACCGTGATGGTGAGTACGTCGCCGCGCATCTGCGCGCCGACGGAACGCTTGCGCTTTGTGCTCCGGATGACCCGCACGGAGAACGGCCAGCGCTGCTCGTTGTCGACGACCTCGGGTGCGGGCCCGCCACCAGACGGATCGCCGCCCGGGTGGTTATCACGCGGCCGCGTGCTGCGTGGCGTGTCGTCGTCACGCTCGTGGGAGCGTGGCCGACGTCGGCCGGGTGCTCGCGGCAGGAGGGGCACCGAGGGACCGACGTCGAACGGGAGTGGTTCCTGCTGCATCGTCAACGTGCTCAGAGCGGCGTGGACGTCGTAGGTTGGCCGGCGGCGGGTTGATCGGGGCTGGCGAGATGAACCATCTCGCCGAGGACGACCATGTCGTCGTACACCTCGAACCACTGTCCGCTGAGGTTGGCAAAGGCGGTGTCGTCCTGCAGGCCGGCCCGGACACGCAGTGCGCGAAGGATGCCTCCGTGGCTCACGGCGAGCGCCGTGCCACCGGGCACCTGTTGGGCGAGGGCGATGAGGCACTGGGCGGCACGCGTGCCGGCACTGTCGGACGACTCGAAGTTCGGCGGCCGGCGGTACGAGGCGAGGTACCCGGGGTAGTGCTGTTCGACCTCGTCACGGGTGAGTCCCTGCCACTCGCCTGCGTGACGCTCGCGGAGGCGCTTGTCGAGCGCCACCGGGGTGAAGCCGAGTTCGTCGGCGATGATGCTCGCCGTGACGGCAGCGCGCTGCAGATCGCTCGTCACGATCGCCGCCAACGGGCCCCCTGCCTGCAGCAGGTGTTCGCGCAGTCGTTCTGCGGCCAGCAGTGCCTGTGCCTCGCCCGTGGGGGTGAGCGGCGGGTCGGCCTGTCCCTGCCAGCGTCCCTCGGCGTTCCAGGTGGACTGTCCGTGTCGGATCACGAGGATCCGGGTGGTTGGGCCGGGTCCCACGGAGGGGCGAGGGGGCGGCGAACCGGGCATCGACCCGAGGGTATCGTCGTCCCCGTGGCCACTCTGAGGTTGTTCGCATCGGCACGTGAGGCCGCCGGCCGCTCGCGGGACACCGTTCCGGGCAACACCGTCGCCGAGGTGCTCCGGGAGGCCACTTTGCGCTACGGCCACGGGTTCGCCGCACTCCTCGAGACCTGCAAGGTCTGGGTCAACGGCGAGGAGGCCACCCCCGATCAGGTCGTGAGCGACGCCGATGAGGTGGCAGTCCTGCCCCCCGTCTCGGGCGGGTAGACAAACAATCCCACTAGCCTTCCCGGGGTGTCGGATCCGGGGATGATGCCTACCGCAGGCCAGCGACTGGCGATGCTGTCGATGCACACGTCCCCGCTTGCGCTCCCGGGTCAGGGCGATGCCGGCGGGATGAACGTCTACGTGCGGGAACTGGTCTCCGCGCTGGCGCAGGCCGGGGTGGACTGCACCACCTACACCCGGGCACACCGGCCGGGCCTGCCTCGCGAGGTACTGGTCGAGCCGGGGCACCGGGTGGTGCACATCGAGGCCGGTCCGTACGACCTCCCGAAAGAAGCCCTTCCCGGTCTCGTCCCGGAGTTCACCGAACGGGTGCACGAGCACATGCTCGCCACGGGGATCCCCGACGTGCTCCACGGCAACTACTGGTTGTCGGGTCAGGTCGGCCACCGGCTCAAGCACGAACTCGACCGGCCGCTGGTGATGACCTTCCACACCTTTGCGCGGGTGAAGGCACAGGGCGGCGATCCCGAGCCGTTGTGGCGTGAGCTTGCCGAGACGGAGATCATCGGCTGCACCGACGCCGTGTGCGTGAGCTGCACCGAGGAGGAGCGACAGTTCCGCGATCTCTACGGCAATCCGCGCGGTCGGGTCGAGATCGTGGCTCCGGGGGTCGAGCATGCGTTCTTCACCCCGGGCGACAAACGCGGCGCACGTCAGGCGCTGTGCCTCGACGACCGACCGGTGCTCCTCTTCGTCGGGCGCATTCAGCCCCTCAAGGGCCTCGACATCGCCATCCAGGCGCTCGCTGCACTGCGCCGCCCCGATGCACTGCTG
>Ga0129333_10000415_pt1 | contig 34152 bp, 38 predicted proteins | sample CPB6_08_DNA_FD_94474 | JGI IMG/M metagenome (GOLD analysis project Ga0129333, IMG submission 94474) | Freshwater to marine salinity gradient microbial communities from Chesapeake Bay, USA - CPBay_Sum_0.6_0.8_DNA | ecosystem: Environmental > Aquatic > Marine > Coastal | place: USA: Chesapeake... | reverse complement strand
TTTCAACAACAACGGTTCAAAAGGTAAAAGGTAGGTACAACATGGATAAGCACATTCTTCACTCGGTTCTTGAGACTCTCACCATCAACAGCACTGTTACCATTAACTTCAACGAGCCTTTCACGGATCTTTCCGGCGATTACACTGTACTCGCAAGCAAGGTTGGTCGTGGTCGAGGCGGCTCCCGTGTGATTGAGATTGCTCCTGTGGGCAACCCTGATGATGCGTTCGGTGCGCTGGAGATTGACGGCAAGGAAAAGGCTCTTGGCACTGGTACGTCAGAGTACATCAACACGATTGTTGTGGATGGCAAGACCTTTGGCATGGAAGATCCGATTGAGACTTCCCGCAAGTCTGGTGTTCGTCGGCCTCGTAACACTGGGACTGATGGTCAGACTGCTGCTCCTGTAACGGCTCGGCAGCGTGCAAGTAACAAGCGTGCCCGTGTTAGCAGCGATGCTGCGCAGGGGCAGCGTGTTGCCAAGGCTCTCGGTGATATTCTCACTGAAAACCCTGCAACCAACTTCAAGCTTGTTTCCAGCAATCGTACCAGTACACTTAATGGTGAGTGGAAGGTTGCGTCGTTTACGTATGCCGATAACAACCTTCAGATGCACCTTGTTGATATCGACAATCCAGAACGTACATTTGAGTTTGACTCAATCGTGCATGGTGTCGAAGTTCGTGACGCACAGGTTATCGAGGTTGCAAATGGATGATTAATCCAACATATCCTTGAGCAACGATTTTACTCGTTGCTTCAAGGCTAACTTTTCGGGCGTAAGCTCAACAACAGGAAGCTCTGGTGCCTTAACGGGTGCCAGAGCTTCTTGCTTTTGTGGTGGTTTAAACAATACTTGTTTGACAAACTCACCGTCTAAAGTTTTTGCAATGTCTTCCAACTTCGTCTTTTTTTGTTCGGTGATGGGCATTGGAGCAATAACGTTTAATACATCGTCTAGATCGTCTTCTAACGGCTCTTCTGAGGCTTGTGATTGTTTTTCGTCCTCTTCTTCATCCACATCATCTTCGGGCTCTGTTAAGTCATTTAAATCGATTTGGCATTGACTTAAGAATGGTGTCAGCAGTTGATCTTCGAAAACCATTTCGGCTTTAACGATATACGATTTGTTTGGATTGAAAATACAGAGTTGTTCTGGTAAAGAAAAGTTGATTGCTTTTGTTTCTTCTAACTCTGCTGGAAGCACGATACCAAACTCATTTTCATCTTGAATAATAACACGGCAAAGAAACACAAGATTATCTTTGTCTTCTACGTTCATAAGATTTGCCAAGCTGTTTTGGTAAGCTTCTGACAAAGGCAAGCTTGTTGTTTCGTTAGGTTTGATTGTTAGAACTTCTGGCTCCATTTTAGCCCTTTAAGATTCCACGGCCATTGTGATTTGGATAATAGTGCTGTGGTTGTTGAGAAGCATGGTGTTGGCGGGCGTCTGTGATCATTTGTCGGCCTCCGCTATATTGGCCGGGAGCGACAACGGCTTCTCTCGGCACAAGCAAAGGACCAAGCGATGCCATTGGTGGGGCGTGAACTTCTACCAACGGTGAGAGTAAGTGTGGATTACGTTGAATCTCTTGAATGTTTACTTGTTGTTGATGTTGAGGAACAACATAAGCTTGAATCATTCCTTTCATGAGGAATGGTTGATTGGCAAGTTGTTGATTTACCACACCAACTTCTCTTGCAAGAATAAAGGTATTGCCAAAGGCTTGTTGAATGGCACGGTATACTGGATATCCTTCACGCAGAACAACTTGTTGTGGTTGTTGATATTGTTGTTGGTTATGTTGACCGGGAAGAGGATGTTGGTGTGGTTGTTGATGTCTTCCTTTATTGAAGATAACATCTAAGTCGGCATCACCAAGAGGATTAACTCCACTGGTTTGTTGAAGCATTGCTTGTTGCCGAGCGATTGCTTCCATGTCAACGCTGGTCTTAACTTCTTTTTCTAATGGAATAGGGCCATAGTGAGGTTGTTGAGCACGTTTAGCAACAAGTTCACGAATATATGGATCTTGAATTTCGGCTTGCTTGACCGCTGGATCTTGTACAGTTACACGACGGTCTAGGGGATTTTGAGACTTATTATTATGACGTTGTTGAGCTCGCATACGTAGTTGAGCATCGAACCACGCTTGGCTACCATCATCGAACTTGTTTGACATTTAAATTCCTCCGAGGTTATATTATGAATGGAGGATTGAAAAAGGTTAGACTTTTACAAATCCACGTTTTCCAAGAAGACGTTCAAGTAGCACTTCGTCTGCTGTTGCAACATCAAACTGCACATGAGCAAAAGAAGTATCAATATCTTCTTTGATTACTTTAGCCAACGGAAGTGCTGAACGAAGTTCTTGTTGTACAGCAACAAAATCACGACGTACATCTTCTCGTTTAAAAAAGTTTGGATAACGTTTCATGTACATGTTTCTTCCTTTAGAAGATCCATTGGAAGTTTGTGCTTGTGTTGTTTCATGAAACTCACTTTGAAGTGGATATGCGTATCTCATTGTAACTTTTCTCCGGTTTAGATATTCTTATCGACTAAACTAGTCGATTGATGATTCTCCTCATTCATAAAGGGTGTCATCGGTATCTTCTTCTAAATAGCTTTCTTGTTTTGTCTTAACTTTAGCTTTTTTAGTGTTTGCAACAAATTGCTTTCTACCACCTTTTGATTTACGCTTCTTTTTCTTTGCGGTAGCTGCACGTTCTTTCTTTGAAAGACTATAAGCTTTTGATGCTGGAAGACAGCGATCTGGATTAGACGTGTCTTTGCTTGAACCACATTCTCCAGCAACCTTGCCAGAAGTTGTTACACGCTTCCATTTTTGTTTGAACCATTTGCGCAAATCTTCCATAATGATTTGCTTTAGCTCTTCTTCTAACGATTGCATTTCTTTATCTCTTCTTTGATAATAACTTTGAGATATTCCAAGGATTCGTTAGCTTTTTTCTTTTTCTTTTTTCTCCAGCCACCACCTTTGCCTTTATACCACTTAGCAGCCCATGCGTTAGCATAAGCACTTGGGTACTTATCAAACTTGCTTCTGGCGGCGGATTTAGCTCTTGACCAAAGCTCGGGGTTGGTTGGTGCGTTTTCACCCTCAAAAAGAAAATCAACATCGTTGTCATCATCGTTGTTCATAACAATAACTATTTGTCTTGTTTTAGAAACAACGTTAATCCAAACAACAAACCAGACAATACACGTCTCTTTCATCATAGCTTATATATCGAATAATATTGCTGTTAAGATTTAGTTGGGAGTACTATATGGAAGAAGAAAAAAAAGAAGACCAAGAGCAAAACACTAAAAATACAGCACGATTTTTGTTTAACATGCTTGTGTTTGGTAGCGCAAGCCTTGTGTTTAAGATGGCTTGGAACTTAGGTTTAGCATCGTTGTTTCCAAACAAGATACCACAAATAGGTTTCATGCACGCCTTTACGTGGCTTACAATGCTTTATATTGTTGCCAGAGTTGTTTCTGCTGGATATATGGCAGAAGTGGAACGAACTATTAATATTCTTGTTGAAGAATTGCAAGAAGCTGCAAAGAGGTACGATAAGTTTGCTTCTTTGTTTTCAAAGAAACAAGACAAAGAAGTTGATAAAGATTTGAACTAACCGATCAAGTAACGCAAACGTAGAATGTTTCCGATTCCGTTGCGTGTTTCTCTTAGATAACCCAAAAGACTTAGAATAACTCTGCGACGTTCTGTTGCCGCTGTGTTGTGGAAATAGTTTTCACGAAGAAGTGTTTCACCTTCTTCTGCCAGTTCATCGGCAGAAGCAAAAGTTTCATTAAGAAACTTTTCTACCTTTTTATTGTATTCTGACAAACCACCTTCTCCACCAGAGAGAAGAATCGAATCAACGTCTAGAGCTTCCTTGATTGCAGCTTTTAGTTGCTTGCGTGCTTTATTTTCCATGATGATTTACCTTTTGTGATAAGTAGTATCAAAACAAGATATGTGCTAGCTTTATGCGATGCTCGGTTTGAACTTGACCAGCTTCACCTTGCGCAAAAAACAAAGCTTCTTGGCCGGTAAGGCCAACCTTTTGATCTTCTTTATATTGTTTTACAACCGCTTCAGTGATAGGGCTAAGAACAGTTGCAACAAACGCAAACTTTCCAATAATCGATATAACCATTTTTAATGCGTTCCATGCACCTCCGGTCATCATACCACCAACGGCCTCTATTGCAGCTTTACCAACAAGCTTGGCTAGCTTACTTGCTATAGCTCCACCTAATAACGTCCCAACAACACCGCCTGCGCTGCCACCCACTGCGGCGCTAGCGGTACCAGCTTTTTCTCCAGCTTTAATTCCTGCTTGAACTCCACGTACACCAACTTCGGCTGTGTGCGCTGTATGTCCAACGTCATGTACTGCGTGCTCCAAGCTTTTGCCCAAAGCCTCCGCCCCGCCAGTTTCCTGCAAGATATAAGAGCATAAAACAAACAAACCAAGACCCAACATAGCTTGTTGCCAACCTTTTAAACTATCAAGTTTGGCAAACAAAGCTTTTAACTGCTCCCAGCCAGACATAATACCTGACGTAAGTTTATCGGTCTTGGCTTCTTCTTTAAGTCTTTCTCCAAGCTTTTGGAAATAGTTAGACACCTTGGTTCGAACGTCAGCTAGTTTGCTTTGAAGGTTAAGCCAAAATACTTGAAGATATTTTGGTTCTTTAAGCACAATGCCAAGAAACTTAACCAAGTCTGCTGGGCCTTTTACAGTTACTTCCAATGCATGATGCACTGCATGTTTGGCAGCTTGATACCCGTGAGCTATAGCTTCTTTGCCTCTGCGAACTTGTCCAGCAACAGCTTGGCCAATATCCTTAAGAGCCTGCTCGTATATAAACTGTTCACGCAATACAAGCTTTTGAAGTTTTCTATCTACCGACTCCATAAGCATTGGCATCGGTATACCAAGAATAACTTCAATATGTTGCTTGGACAAGCCAAACAAAGTGTTACTGGGGGCAGTTAGAGATTCAGCAATGATTCTGCGTTTAAACGCTTTGAAGTCGGTGATGACTGTTGTTTGTGTCATGAAACCTAAATATTAGGTTCGTTTACTTTCTTAGTACATGAGGATTATCTTCTGGAAGGATCTTCCAAAACTCACGTTCTAGTGGTGGCTTTTCACCTTTCTTAAAGAACATAAGTTGGCGGCCTTTTGTGCTACTATAAACACCAATGATGATGATATCTCCTGTATGCACAAGGTTGTGGCAGATAGCGCAAAGCACGGCCAAGTTAGTTAGGTTGTTGGTGCACCTAACATCGCAGCGTGGGATTATGTGATGAATATGAAGAGCGGCAGGATTGTTATACGAGCAGACTTCACAAGAAACCTTTTTCAAGGTTTCACCTGTGCGCTTTTTACGTTGCATCGACGTAATGCTCCAAACAAGCCTGCAAAGTGTTGTTATGAATATCCAGAACCTTTTGCAGAGGATTCTGATAACCACCAGCAAGGTTCCAAACGATAGGCTTGTTAAGCTTCTTCGCAACCTTGAAAACAATCTCATCACGACGCTTCATTTGTTCGGTTGTAAGAAATCCACCAAGAGGATCATTGATATGAGGATCTGCACCAGCTTGATAGAAAAGAATATCACACTCGTTAAATCGCTCGATCAAATCAGCCTCAAGACGATCAAGCCAAAGGTTGAAGTTCATGCCGTTTTTTGCAAACGCACCAAAAGTAAGATGTTCAATCACATCAGAAGCACCTTCAACGCTGGAGATAATGTCAGCTGTACCATCACCATAATGGGCATCGAAATCAATGATGCCAATTTTGCTAACAGCATAATCCCTCCAAAGAAGGAAAGCAGCAATCATAAGACCATTAAAGGTACAAAACCCGTGGCAGCTATCGTATCCACTATGATGAAAACCGCTTGTAGGGCTCATTGCAACAGTCTTATTTTCCAAAGCATATTCAGCCGCACGGAAGAAACTACCTGCCGTATAAGGCAAGCTAGCAGCCACAGAAGGCAACTTGTTGTTAAACCCGTTAGAGCGACGAAGCTTAAGAATATCGTCAACAAACTTAGCATCGTGAGCGATAGAGATATCATCTTGGGTAAGAGGCATCCAACCGCTACGAACATCCACCCGTCCAGTCTTTTGAAACTGGTTTACAACATGTTCTGGCTTTCCTGCCGAGGGAGAAAACGAAGTATTGTCACGAACTGTTTGCTTGGGAGAGTAAAAAATCTTAAGATTTGTCATTGCTTCCTGTCTTTCTTTACACTCAGAATATCACAAAAACAAGGAAAAATAAAAGAATAAAGGTGTTTTAGCGGTTGCCAAAACACCTTTATCTTTGAGTGTTTATGTAAGGTAAGACAAGGTTTTTATATACACAGTTATCGAAATGAACCGTCAGTATTGCATAACACAGTTATCGAAGCGGATTGTGAGAGAGATTTCTGCCATGTCTGCTGTGCTGTCGTATGAGAGATCACCGAAACCTGCTGTTGTACAGAAGGCTCCTTTGATATCCCAAAGTTGGATAACTGTACCCACTGGGTCCAGCATCTTGAGTTGAATATCACGCTTGTAAAAGTCTGGGTAGCCTGCACGGCCAGACACAGATTCAAAGCAAAGACGAATCCATTCCATTACTTGTTGAGCACCGGAAGGAGCGATTGGATCGTGAAGGGTTACAGCAAGCGTACCAAAGGTTGTTTTACCGGCAACATAACGTGTGCTGTTGATCCAGTTGATTGGTACTTCTTCGGTGGTGATTTCTGGTCTTGCTGCTGTTTTCACCAAGAATGCGTCAATGCCTTCAATAGCGAAGACGAACTGACGTTTCATCATTGGTGTAAACTTAGCTGGAAGCATTTCTGTGACTGATAGTGTTTGTGCCATTTTACGTAACTCCTATTTGCTTATCTAGTAAATATTCATCCACCAACAAAGTTATTGCGGTTTGTAACAAAGAAGTCGATTGTGAAGAACTCTAGGGATGTGGTTGGGATTAGGAAAATCTTACCACGCAGAGTTTTGTTGTCCAAATCGGCTTGTGTTGTAGTTGTTGCATCGATTACAACTTTGTATTTTTCTACACCACCAGCAGATTGATAACGAGCCATGATTGGTTGAACTGCCGCATTGAATGCGGTAAGTGTTGAAGATTGTGCTGGTTCGAACAAAAAGCGTGTTGCGACTGCACGAACATCACGACGGATTGCAATCAAAAGTCTTCTTACGTTCACTCTGTTGAGTAAGCTGTCTTTGTTGAGTAGAGTCTTTTGACCCCAAACAACTGGTCCAACACCTTGCTTGGAAAGTAGAAGGTTAAGTCTAGCCACGTAAAGGGTGTCAGAGTTGGCTTGATTGAGAGCAACGGCAAAGTCTGTTACGTTGCTTAGTGTGCCTCTTGTAAAGCCTGCTGGTGCGTTGAATGGTTGACCAACGGTATCATTCTTGGCATATGCACCAAGAACAGCAACGGATGGTGGAACCTTTTCATAAACAACACCACTTGGACCAACAATGTTAACATCTGGGAAGTAAGCTGCCGCAAAGCTGCTATTAACTCCACGATCAACGAATGCTTGAGCGGTTTGTGAAACGTTAACAGTTTCGTATGAACCTGTGATAGATGTACCATTTACATCATATTGTTCTGGGTCCATGATGTAGAAACAATCGAAACGATCATTTTCTACAGCGTTGATTGCTGTATCTGTGACGTAACGAACACGGATACCGGGCATTGTTAGAAGTTGAATGTTAACATCGTTTACATCAGAGATGATTCCAATGCTCTTCATATAGCTTTGAACAGTTGGACCATTTGTTAAGCCACGAGTTGTTTGTGTGATTTCTTGAGATACCGCTGCGTTCTTAAGATAACGTGTATCAGCGTCGAATATTCTTACACCGTCGAAACCACGTTCAAGATAGAAGCTGAACTTGGCAAGCGTTTGTACTGCTGCATTTTCTACAAGATCGTTGACAGACAATGCTCTTGTTTTTGTTGTGGCGTCGGCAGCAATGCCTCCACCACGAACATAACTCCAGCTTAGTAGTGCTGTTGCACTTGTATCTGGACGATCACCAGAACCGGTTACAATCTTAACTTTTTCTAGAGAGAAAAGGTTGTTGTTGAAAAGATCTGAGTCGATGATACCGTTTGCTGTGGTTGTAGCTGCACCATCGTTATCAAACACTGCTGGCTGTACGTTTGTTGAACCTTCGAGATTTGGGAAGTATTTGCTATAACCAAGCAAGCTTGGATTAAAGATCGAGCTTCCATTTGGATCGGATAGGCTTGTTACGTTTTGGAACTGAACACCCCAGTAAAGTCCTGTATCCACACCAGAAGAAGCAGCAAGTTTCTTAAGGTTCAAACGCATTGGAACTGGGGGTTGTGATGCTTTATAGAGAGGAACGCCACCACCTGCACCACCAGCGAGGTTTGAGAAGTATGGGAAAGCTGGATTAAGAAGATCACCTTGTTTAATGTTGTAGAGGGAGCTTGAACCTTGTGTTACAAGGTGTTGTGGTCCACGGAATCCGAATGGAACAGCAGATGGATCTAGATCACCAGCATCTACTGCATCAGCTACTTCAACACGAACATAACGTGAGTTATTTGCATATGATCCGTCTGTTGTTACTTTTTGTGAAGCAACATCTGTATCGAAGTTGAAGAACGTGTTAATGGTACCAATCTTACGAGCGATATAGTTTGGTGAAGTTGGATCAAGTGAGCAGTTTGTAAATGTTTCCAAAGCACCGTCACTATCAATACTTGTCATTGAACGAACAAGAACTGTAAACACACCGTATGGATTTGTTCCTGTGCCGGGTTGAATGTTGGTGATAGAGATTTTTACATCGCCGTTGCTGGATTCACCATCTGAGAGGTGGTGGAAACGAAACAGGTTTTGTGGAACTCCACCGAATCCTTGAGAAATAACCCATGGAGAGAAAGCATGACCATAACGATCTTGAAAGCCTTCGAAGTTTGGTGTAATAGCTGAACCAACGTTTGATGTGTGAGTTGCTGCTGAACCAGAAGAAGGAACCAAGAATGCGATGTTTTGTTTTGTGCCGTATGTTGATCCAGAAGCTGTTTCGATTACGCCGGAGCCTGTTGGAACTGCTACTGCCGAATAAACATCGTAGTTTGCATACAGTAGGTGGCCAGCTTGTTGTGTTTTAAGTGGATCGGTGTTGAATACGCTAGAAAAATAGTTTGCGGCTTGTGGATCAAAGCTTGCTGTGAGTACGTTTGGATAACGCACATCTGTTCCTTTATGGCCATTTAGAATCATTACAAAGCTTTGGTTACCAGAGCTCAAATCAACAGAGCCAGTAAATGCGCCAGAGAAGCTTGATTCAGTTGCAATAAAGCTTGAGACTGGGGCATTTGATGGTTGTGCTGCGGAAGATAGACGAAGAACAACTCCAGAAGGAGCAAACAACACACCACGAACGATTGGCACAGCTGTTGTGTCTGATTGTAGACCAGCATCAGAAAGATAGGTTGAGCCTACTGATTCGCTCATAAAGCAACCAAGCATATACACTGAGCCGGTTACACCTGTAGCATTTGCAAAAACGTTGTTACCAAGAGCACCAGCACTGCCGCTGGGCTGTTGAGCACCAACAACGAAACCTGCATCTGTAACAGTTCCATTAGCATTTCGAGCTAAACCTTGCCCAGCACCAAGCACCCTAAGCTGCATAAGAGGAACGCCTGTGTTACCAAACCATTCTCTTGCAGAAAGATATCCTAGTGGTGTGTTGGCATTTACTCCACCAAACACTGACACGTATTGACTTAGTGTTGTGGTCATGATTGGAACAAATGCTGGCCCTTTGGTTGTTGTAGAAATAACCAAAGCAGGAACACCAGATGGTGTTACCGTTGTTGGTTGACTTATATCAAATTCTCTTGCTAGTACGCCGGGGCTTAATAGTGCCATGTTTTATCTCCGTATATCAAACGTTAACGATAAATAGAAGAATAAAAAAAAACTGCTGTCAAACAACAGCAGTTTTTCTTTGCGATTAAATCGATGTTGTTGTCAAGGAATAGAAACACCTGATGGAAGAACAACAAAGTCCATTACGACGTACTCGATTGCTCTTGTTGGCAATACTCTGATTTGTGCGTTCATACGGTTGCTGTTAACATCCTCAGAGGTATTGTTGCGATCATCACAGATAACTGCGAACTGTTCAATGCCTTGTTGAAGTTTGACTGTTGCAAGTACCAAAGATGCTTCACTAACAAAACGTGCACGTAGTGCTGGAGTGTTTTGTTCAAAGATCAAACGGTTACCGATGGCAACAATCTGACGCTTGACTTCAAGTATCATGCGCTTGACGTTAATGCTTTCCAAAGCACTTTCAGCTTGTTGTAGAGTATTTTGCGAGAAGAATACATAGTTGGCACCGGGGAACTTCACGATTGGGTTGATGTTGGCATCGTAAAGCGTGTTGCGATCTGTTTGGTTGACTCTAATAGATGTTTGAAGAACAAAGTTTAGAGAACCACGATCAAATCCTGCTGGGGCAAACCATGGGAACTTAACACGGTCGTTGTAGCTTAGTGCAGAGATTGCCGCAACAGAAGCTGGCAAAGTTACACGGCGAGTGTTTACTGTATCGTCTATAACAACACTTGGGAAGTAAGCAGCTGCCCCGTTGTTATCAAGTGAACGATTGATAAACGAGTTTGTGGTTTTACCAATCGACACGTATCTACTTGTTTCACCATCAAAGATTCGAACGCTATCTTTGTCATATGGCTGGATATCCAGAAGATAAAAACTCAAACCGTAGTTTGTGTTTTTCTCTAGAGCATAGTTGGTTACAAGCGGATCACGTTGACCGGGTGTTGCAAGAATGTTGTTGTTTGCAATCGTTGGGTTGGTTGCAATGTCAAGTGCTGTACGATATGCAACAACGTTTTGGTTGGCTGCACCAACACCTGTGTAGTTTGTTAGAGCAGGAGCACCGGGGGAAACATAGCTTGCATTTGCAAGACCATATACACCACCTGCACCAGCTTCTGTAGAAGTTGATTGGTCTGTAAATCTAGCTGCTTGCTTGTCAAAGATGTTAACACCATCCCAACCACCTTGCATAAATGTTGTGAACTTAGCATAGTTTGAGAAGTTGTTGAACTGTACTGCACTGCCGCTGTTTAGTAGCGATGCAAAAGTCAAACGATTGCTAAAGTTTGTTGCAACGTATGTGGTTGGATCGATTGTTGCATTGCGAAGATATGCAGCAGACTTCATTAGTGTTGGTACATCTGTTGAAGCAACTGTTGCCATAGATGTAGCATCCAAAGCAACTCTAGAAAGAGAGAACTTATTGTCATTCAAAATGTCAGAAGCAGAACCAGTTGTTAGAACTTCTTGCTTCTCAATGCCAGAGAACTTCGCAAAGTTCGAAATGATTGGGTTTATCTCAGCATTAACGTTTGCGTTTAGCACGTTGTTGTTGTTACGTTCAAACTTAACACCCCAATACAAACGACCATCGAGCACTGTTTGTGTACCGGGAGCACCAAACGTTGTTCCAGTGCTTGCAAGTGGGTTACGAGTGATTGTAAAGCGGTATGGAACTGGAGGAACGATAGAGCCGGACAAATCGCAACCACCACCAGCGAGGCTTCCAGAAACACCAGAGATACGTGACCGGTTCAATGCTACAGAACCGGTTTGGTCAGTCAATGTTACGTTTGTAAGAAGCATTTGGTGACCACGGAAACCGAATGGAAGAGCTAGTTCTGGTACTTCGTCACTTTCAAGTTGTGAGCTTGGAACAACACGAATAAATCTGCTGCGGTTACCGTATTTACCAAGTACAACAAGACCACGATCATCTGAATCAATGGCGTCGAAGTTGAATTGTGTGCGCTTGTCACCGATTGCTCTAATCACATAGTTTGAGTTATTTGGGTCAAGAGAAAGATTATTGAACTGTTCAAGTATTTGTGGTTCTGCATCTGTGTCGTTGAAAGCTCTTACAGACAAAGTGAACGAACCATATTTGGTTGATGGATTGGTTGACGCTTGAACGTTTGAAATGCTGATCTTGTATTTGCTGTTAGCAAAAGCACCATCATCACGGCTTTCAACATAGAAAAGATCATATTCGATTCCACCGAAAGGTTGTGAAATAAAGTAAGGTGTTTTTGGTGTTGTGTAACGTGTGTTAAAGTATCCAAAGGCTTCACCAAAGGTATGGCCAAAAGAGTTGGTGTTGCTTGACCCAGAAAGTACTGCAACAGTTACAACTGAGTTGCTAGCTGACAATGCAGCTACTTGTGAGTCAACAGCATAATCAAGATAAAGAAGATGTTTCTTAGCGGCGAAGTCTTCTGGGTTTGTGTTTAGAATCTTGCCAACGTATTGTGTTGAGCTTGGATCAAGTGAAGCTGAGAAGATCTTGAGGCCAGCCACACCATCATCAGAAGCAAAGCTTGAACCAGCAGAGCATGACAAAACTAGTTTAAACAAACCTGACATTGGTCCTTCGGTACCAACTTGAGCGGCCTCGTTGGTACCTAATGAGGACAAATAAGCTGTTGGGTTGAATGTACCACCAGCATCAACCGCACCACTCAAAACAAGAAAGCGTGAGTCTGGGGCTGTGAACAAAACTGCACGAACAAGATTTACGGTGTCGTTGTCTGCGCTAAAACCACTTACGTTATAGCTGGAGTTATTGGTGAAGTCCGGCATACCAAACACTTCGTTTGTTTGTACTGCGTGTTTACCCACAAGAAACTGCACACGTCCTTGAAGAGCCCCAGAAGCGAACACGGTACCATTTCCAACAACTTGCATTCCAGCATTGGTAACAGTGCCTTCTGTTTCTGTTGTTGATATATCTACTGAGGTGTTGTTTGCACCACATCCAAGAATACGTATATAGTTGACAGATGCAAGTTCACTTCCTTTTGCATCCAAAAATGCTTTGGCTCCATATGACCCAACAAATTTTGGATCTACATCTCCAAACTTATTAGTAAAATCTGTGTAACTTCCAAGAGTTACTGGTACGAATGCTGGCCCTCTTTCAGCGCCACCAATAACTGTTGCAGGAGTTCCACCTACAGGAATCGTGCGTTCGGTTAAATCAAACTCACGGTCAAAGTAATTGGGCGCTTTTAATACTGTTTCTGGCATATTATTATCCTCACTTTATGGTTAAAGTTCTACGGCATAAATAGATACCGAAAACCTGTTTACCTGTGAAGTTGCCGTTTCACTCGTTGTCAACAAAGAAATCAAACAAAGCTTGTTGGTCAGAAGCTGTATAAACCGTTTCGCCTTGTTTTTGATTGTTAGCCATTTGTTTTACATACTTTGTTTGCTTAACGTTTTGATTTGTTGGATCACGATATACTCGTTCAAATATCAGCTTTTCTTGTTCGGTTGGTTTTTGCTTGGTTGTTGGGTCTTGCTCAATATCAGTTAACACATAAGGATTTTCTTTTGTGAAATCATTTTTGGTTTCATTATATTGATTGATAGCTGGTTGTTCTAACACATTTCCATCTGCGATATATGTTTCAAAAGATATGTTGACGTTCGAAAGATAACGTTTAAATGGAACTTTTTGTCCGGGGCCAGACGGAGCCAACAAATAACCTCTAACGGTTACGTTAAAGCTGTACTTGATTAATCTTTCTTGATCGGTAATATCGTCAAAGTTATCTTGAGCAGTAAGACCGCTGTCAACTGTTGCAGAAAACCAATAACCTTTGTCGCTTTTAAGATAAAAACCTTTGCCGGGAACAATCTGACTTGCAAGCATTGTTTCCAGCAAATAGTTCATATGTTGCGTGTAGTTGGTCCAAAACACAATCTCATAAGTCACCGTAAAAAACTGTGGAAAAGGTATTGCGATAATCTCATAGATGTGATCGGCTCTTAAACGATTTGTTTTGTTGTCTAAAAGCATTCCTTCACGAATAGAAGGATCATTTTGGTTTTCACCTTTATTGCCTCTTGTTGTATCAGGAGGATTGGGAACGTTTTTTAAAAGCAAGCGATTGATAAGTGATTGGTAATCTTTATCAGATGCATCTAATCTACGTTTGATTGTAAGCTCTCCAACAAATGTGTCACCAGAAGCTTGTTCAATAGTTGTTCTGCGGATTGATATAGCTGGAAGTAGTAATACACCCGCTCGATCTCTAAAAGGCTTTAAACGCTTTGCAAGAGCAAATCTTTCACCTGTTGCCAACACAACAAATGGTTTTTTTAAGTTGATTTCTTTTTCATAGGTTGTGTTTGCTTGATACGTTTTAAACGGTATATCTTTGTCAAACAAAGCATGCATAGCTGCATCAACGTCTTCAATGCCACATGAAGGTATGTAAAATGTTGAAGGATCGTTGTTTTGAAGATCATAGCCAGTATCTAACTGAGCTTTACCTTCTTGATATGGAATGTTGTAACGTGTTGTCATGCAATATAACTAGACAACATCATTCATCATATATTCCTTTTTTGGGAGGCAGCGGATCGTTGTTAAAGCTTGGAGTTTCTCCTTCAATAAAGTTACCTTCTTCGCCTACGTTTGGTTCAACAGAACGTTGGCCTGTTCCAAGAGCAATAGGAGCCATATCTTGTCCGAGACGTTCTCTCATTTCACGAACGTCTCCAGTTTCTTTTCCATCATTCATTAATGGCAAACCACGTTGCTGCTGAAACGTAACTTGAATATCTTCTGGAGCAAGTCTAGGATCGGGAAGGTTGGGTACATCCATTTGATTAAGTCTTGCAGAACGTGCTGTAATCTTCCATGCTGTGTTATATTCAGCTAAACCAAAAATATTTTTGCCAACGTTGACAACGGTAAGTACTTCATAAAACATATCGTCATACGAAAAGAAATCACCTTCGCTTACAACAATCTTTTTGTCTTGCAAATCTTTGAACTGTACAAGTACTTCAATCTTGGCTTCAATGTCTGGACCAAAGTTTGTTGTTTTGCTTGAATACTCTGGCATTCCTACAAGAGCAGGAATGGCTATAGGATTCTCAAAAATCTTTTGCAGCGACTCGTTGTAAATCTTATGCACAGAGCTTTTAATGGCCGACACAGGAAAATAGTGAATCACTTGCCCAGCAACATCTTTTATGAACTCCTTCGTCAAATCGTTGATGAACTGAACTTCTCTTAATCCGATGAATAGTCTTGCCATGATTATATACCTAAAAATCTAAGCAGATCTGGGTTCATGAAGCAACAAAGGATCCCGAAGACGCCAATGCAATATTTTGGTGGCATAGGTATAAATGCTAGTTGTTTTACAGCATTTTCTGCTTTGGTTGCTTCACGTTCAGCGATCTTGTCATAAGTCAAGTTGTCCAAAGTTTCTTTCAAGCTTGTCATAAGCTTTTCTTTATCTTCTTTGCCTTGTGAGATGAGATCGTCGCCGTTAAGAGTAAGATCAGCGCCGGGAATAGGCATATTCTTGAACTTACTACGAATACGTCCAAGCTGGATTGTACAAAGAGCTAAAGTCATTTGCGCAATCCAGTTTCTGCACCACATGTTTAAACTGTTATAGTTCAATGGCCCAAACGGCGCTGTAAATGGACCGTTGACGCCGTAAATCTTATCTTGCTCATATGATCCAGCAGAACCAGAGCCAACTGGTGAATAAGCAGAACCACTGTTAACAATGCTATTAGCAAGTGTTGGAAAAGGTTGTCTGGTAAATCTAACACGAATCCAAACACGGTTGTTGTAACCGGGAACAAGACTGTTTGGTGTTGGATATATTCTAATACTACGTCCAGAAATCTTGTAGCTGTAATGTGATCTGCGAACTCTTTGTGCTGCTTCTAACATTCCCGCTCTCAATACGTCTTCAAACAATGGAAGAACATAAAAGCGTGTGTCTGGGATATACGACTCTACAGGAAGACCTGTTGCTACGAAGTTACTTGCTAGGTTTGAGTTGAAAACATATTGCACAGGAGCATTGTGAAACACTTCAACAACTTGCATACTTCCAACAGAACCACTTGGTTGTAGATTCCATATTGGAGTTCCATTCTTATCAACAAGATCATTATATAAATCGTATTCTTGTTTGGTGTTAACCATGGTAATATAACCAAGATACGTTTGCTCATCTTGGGCGTAGCCTACAACACCTGCATATGGAGCAGCAAGAGTTAACAAATATTCTAAGTTTGGCTGAACGTACATGTCGGTAACGTTAATGGAAGGGTTGCCGTTAACATCAATACTACCTGTTGGAGAACCAAGAAGGTTTGAAAGATTGGATACGTTTTGGTATTCAATCATTTTACCATTGAACTCACGGGTAGCTTGTTCGAAGTTATCCCAGATTTGACGCTTGGTTAGCTCAACAGACAAAACGTCTTCTCCAAGAAACCTAAGAACAAACGTAACCATGTTGTCAGCATCTTGCTGGAACAGTTGGTATTTGTCGTAAAAACCGAAAGACGTAGGTTTTAAGGTTGTGTTGAACGTGCTCATACTTATAATTACATTCGTAAACGCAAAGAGGTTAACATATCATGAGCATACACAAACTTAAAAGTCTCATTAAAGAAACGTTACTTGAAGCAACAGCTAGAACAAGAGATCGATCTCGTCTTCGTTCAAAAACTTTGTATGTGTTTGACTTCGATCATACCATCGCAAAAACAATCGAAGAAAACATTCGTTTGCCGGATGGTAGAGTTGATTTGCGTGCATTTTCTGGTTTAAGCAAGCAAACAAAACCAAACGGTCGTATATTTGATTTGTTTGCAGACAACGTTGCTAACAACCCAACAACAACGTTCATTCTCACTGCAAGACCTCCTGCTGTCAAAGAACCTATGTTGGAATGGTTAAGCGAGCATGGTGTAGATATCGATCCAGAAAATGTTATTTGTTTGGGAAGTAGTGCTGGCAGCAAAAAACGTCAATGGATTAAAGACAAAATCATTGAGCTCAACGCAACAAAAGCAATGTTTTGGGATGACAGAGAAAGCAACACAAAAGCTGTTGAGCAACTACAAGATATAAACAAGCATCCCGAAATGGAAAATGTCGAAGTTGTAGTAACACTAGTACCAAAAAAAGTGAAGCCATGAACGAAAAGTTGAAAAGCATCATCAAGTCGGTTATTCTGGAAGTTCAAGAAGAACGTTCGAAACTTGGTGTTATATCTTCACGCACTGGGTTAAGAACGCTGCGAGTGTTTGACTTTGATGATACCTTAGCCAAAACAAACTCAAGAGTTTGTGTAAGTGAATACGATAAAGAAACCGATGCACCTATCGGAGATGAATATGCAATCACTCCAGCAGAGTATGCCACATTCAAAGTTAACGTAGCATCTAAACATCCAGAAATTGAATACAAGTATGATTATCGTGAGTTCGCAGAGGTGCGAGATCCAAAAATCATCGATTTCACATTTGCTATTCTTCGTAATGTTGTACGTAAACTAAGAGAAGAATCAGCGTTCCCAGCAGTTATTCTTACTGCAAGAGGACATGATGCAAACAAAAACATTGCAAACTTCTTACGATCATTTGATATCGATATTCCTGTGATCACATTATCTGGGTCTGCACCAGAACTAAAAAGCAACTGGATCAAAGAAGCTATGCTAACCAAAGATATTCCACAGATTGAGTTCTTCGATGATAGCCCTCTCAACGTCGAAGCTGTTGCCAACTTAAACTCTGATGAAGTACTTAAAGCAAGGTTTGGTACAAATCTAAGAGTACGTTCACGTTTGATCAAAGCACACTGAAAAAGAAAAAGACTTGCAGATTGTTACATCATGCAAGTCTTTTTCTTTAGCTATTGATCGTTGTTCAGCGTCGAGTTTTACGAACTGATGCAGCTTTAACACCACGTTTATAACCAGCACGAAAAGCTTCGTTAACAGCTTCTGTGTATGGGTTAACATCGATTTCTTTTTCTGGGGTGTTTGCTTCTCTTTCACGACGCTCCCGCCCCTTCCGCATCCGATCTTCATAACCCCCTTCATCATCAGCTACATCATAAGAGTCGCCCCAGCGATTGCCGCCAGCACCCCCCCTGCTGTAGTCGTATTCTTCCAAAGATTCTTCCGCAGCTTCACGGATTAATCTTTTAAGATCTCTTATCTTAATACGCATAGTTTTCTCTTATTCAGCGACGAACTTTACGGGTTGTTGCGGCTTTAACGCCACGTTGATAACCAGCACGGAATGCACGGCTCACAGCTTCATGAAGAGCAGCTTCTTCTTCAGCAGCTTCATCCATATCCATACCTTCATCTTCTTGTTTCATTTCGTCCATAGCTTCTTCAGCAGCTTCACGAATCAACGCCTTGAGTTGTTTAACTGTAACTTTCATGATATATTCTCCTTGGGCAACGTTGCGCCTTGCTAATAAGTAATACGCTATTTAGAAACTTTCTTCTTTCCCATAGCTTTCATGATTTTTGTTGCTGTACCATATATCGCTTTTTCATTATCACCGTAGCGTGGCTTAAGCTCAGTTTTGATAATCTTTTCTACTTCGGGTGGGAAATGAATCTTGCCCTCACGCTTTTTCTTTTTGGCTTCCATTATAATCTCTTCAACAATGAGTTTGATTAACTCTCTTACTTCCTTCATCTTGGTTATCCTCCACTATGAAGTAAATAGCTCGATAATCTTGTTAATGTTGTTTTGTACCAAAGATATATCTGGCAACGCTTCACGAAGCTTTACACGATTACCTTCAGCGAGATACGTTCTTGTATCAGTACCACTAATACGCTTGTGACCTCTGCAACCCATTCGTGTGTTACCAACAGGCTCCAGTACTTCTACGTGAATCTTGTTGGCTTTTACAAGCTTAGGAAAGTTCTTGCTCAAAGCTTCTGGTCGATACCTAGCTCCAGCATCCTCAACACCAGCAAACAAATAAACATCATCGCAAGCTTTTTCATCAAGCTTTTGAATCATCAAATACATCTCACCTACAGGTGAACCGTCAATATAGTGGAACACAACATTAGGCAAAGTAGGAGCAACGTATTTCTCCACATATTCTTTGCACGCCAATCCACTCAACTCACCACGATTCTTCACACTCATAAGCACATGAAGCTCATTCACACGCTCACACATGCTCAAGATAGACAAATAATGGCCACGATGCAAAGGCTTGAAACTACCGGGAAAAAATCCAATCTTGTTCATAACCCTATGTTATTAGATGAAAATGAATATCTCAAAGAATATCTTTAGAAATATGCTTGTGTGTGATATACTGGAACAAAGGTAGGAAACAGCATATGGGTGGAGCAGCGGGTCATATGGCCCATCCTTTCAACATCGTTCAATCTGGCAACGAACTTTATAACTTGTTCGTGCGTGCGTATGCGCACGTTCAAGATAATCCGTCACACGCATCTGTGAAGATTGATGGATTGAACGTAAGTGTAAAGCTCGTAAACGCCTCTACAGGGCACGCAAAGGAGTTTGCCCTAGACAGGGGAAGCAACAAAACTCTTGACGTTGCAGGCATCCGTAAAATCGATCTACAAGCACGTTTTGGCGAGGGGCATGGTATGATTGCCAAGGCTGGGGTTGTGTTGGATATTCTCAACGCTAGCATTCCCAAGATCAAGCAAGAGCTCAAGCATCTTGGCATGTGGGATAACTCTGATCTTCTTTTGAACATGGAATATGTTGAAGGTAAGAGTAACGTACAAGATTATGGTTGCAACTTTCTTGCGGTGCATGGTTTGCTGGAAAGTTATTATGCCACTCAAAAGCGTCGAGCTACTCATGAGATCGACTATGCTTCTATCACCATGCAGCGTTTGATTAGCAAGCTTAATGGTGTTGCAAAACATTATGGTTTCAAAGTACTTGGATCGGTTGGTATTGAATCTGTGCATACTCCAGATTTTGACAAAGAACTAGCCCAGCGTTATACCATTCGTTATAACGAACAAGTTAGCGTTACCAAGACTTTGCGTGATTGGTTGTATGCAGTTAAGCAAGTTCCTCATGATGTAACGTTCAAGCTGGCTAACGGCAAAAAGGTTGAAGCGTTGAGCAAAGAAGTGTTTACAAGTATTCTAAATGGTGTTGTGTTGAGCAAATACCTAGAAGATCCCACTGCTTCGCTTGGTCATGCAGTAAATGCATTTGTTTGTTATCTTGCCACAATGAAGCTTGGTGAAGCTTTTCTGGAAGCTTATACATCAGAGCTTGGTGCAGTGAATCAACAAGAAGGTTTGGTCATTCGTAATCTTACACAACAACCTTTCAAGATTACTGGAAGCTTTATCTTGCGGGGTATGCAAAGTAGTTTCCAAAAGCAATAATACATATCAGTAAGGAGTACATATATGAAAGCAGTATTAGATGGTACGTATGCAGGATCTGGTGGTAAGCAAGCAATCAGAATCCAAGGTGATTTGTCTGTTGAAGGGTTGAATGTAACAGCTATCCTTGAAAAGCTTTGTGACCTTGAAGGCAAGGTTTCTTCTTTGCAAGATATCGTTTCCAGACTTCAAGAACAAAGTATGCATTCATCTGTTGGACAACTAGCAAAAGCCCTTGAAACAATCAAAGAAGCACCAGTAGAGGTTCCTGCTCCTCCTGTAGTGGCTGAAGAATCAGTACCCGCTCCAACTCAAAAGAAAAAATCAGCCAAAGAAAGCTGATTCAATCTAACAGTCAAAACAAACAAAGCCTTGGAGGGTTCATCCTTCCAAGGCTTTTTCTTTTGCATCTTTGCTTTTATAAAGCAGAAAGGCAGCCTTTCGACTGCCCTTCCTTTAGTTATTTACCGATTTAAACCGGAAATCAGATGATTGACATATCGAGACAGGTTACGGTTGCGTAGAAGTCCGCACGAACCATCTTCTTACCGTAGCGGGTCATGATGCCCTTACGTGGGGTGAAGTCCTCTTGTCCGTAGATTACGGGGGTGAGGATGAGTGGTACGTATGGAGCGTAGATATAACCGCTTTCAAGGAAGGTTGAACCCTTAAGACCGATAAGGATCTTGTTTACTGGGAAGTATGGGTCAACGAACACTGAGTAGCGACCGTTTACTGTACCGACTGCTTCTGCGCCGATGCTCATGTTATCACGAACTTGGCCATCGCCGTCGAACTTGTAGTTGGCACGGTAAGCAACTGTTGCTTCAAGGATTGTACCCACTTCTGGTGAGCACACGATGAAGTTACCAGATCCACGAAGGGTCTTCTTGTGGATGACGTTGGCTGCGTCTGTGATGGTTTCGATAAGTGTTTCGTACCATTCACGGACTGTACCTGTGAACTGTGGACCGGGATAAACGGTGTTGGTACGAGCAACTTCGGTGCCTGTGTACTTGTTGACGAAGCGACCGGGTGCACGGCTCCAGAAGTAGTTAGCTGCTTGAGCTTGTGTGAGGAGGTCGTTGAGAATTTCACGGTCGATTTCGAGGGTGATCATCTCGGAGAGAATGTTTGTGAGCTCTGCTTCAGCGTCGATTGAGTAGAAGGCTGTGAGGTCTTGAGCCATTTCTGGTGACCAACGAGTACGGAGCTTACGGGTTGTTGCTGTCACTGCCACTGAATCGATCTTGATATCTACGTCTGGGATGCGTGGTGATGCATCAACGGCGAAGTTAGATTCGAAGCTTGGGATTGTAAGAGCAGAACCGTCTGCGTTCACTGAGAGAGCATCAGCGATTGGGGCTGAAGCTGTTACACCTGTGTTTGCTGGAGCGCCGTTGCCGACGAAGCCTGCGCCGTTGATTGCTGTTACGCCGTTTGCAAGTGCGAGAGCAAACAAAAGGTGGGTGCCGTTGAATGGATCTGGTGTAAATGTTGAGCTTGTGCCAGCATCTGTCCAGTTACCACGCTTGGTGAAGCGACGGAAGTTTTTGACTGCTTCGCCTTGTTGGTAGGTTTGTGGAACATTGAGGAATGTTGCTGTTGAACCACCAAAGCCTGTAAGAGCGATTTGCTCAACTGAGGTTAGGTCTGCACCATTGATTGCTGTTGTGAGAGCAGAAGCTGAAACAACCAAGAAGGTATAGTCGAGTTGACTTGCTTCTACGTCTGCTGCTAGGGTTGGGTCGTAATCAACAAAGCGTGCGTTGTAACCAACAACTGCGCTAGCTGATGCAACGGTTGAGCCTGTTGCCCAGTATGTACCGCCTGTCCATGCACCAAGAATGGTTGCTTGTGCTGCACCAGCGAGGTTACCTTGAACGTGAACTTTTGAATAACCTGAACCAATGAGGTTGTATTGACCACCAGCGGCGAGTGAACCGCTTGTGCGGATTACTGAACCTGATGGGTTGGTGTATACTGATTGGCCACGGGCATAGGTTGCTGCACCGGGATCTGCACCAACTGCGTATTGGTTGCCAGATGTACCAGCATCACCACCGACGTATGAACCGTAGGTGTAATCTAAGTAGAAGAGTAGACCTGATGGAAGGCTCATTGGTTGAACGCTGACGATTTCGTTGGCAACGAGGCCAGCGAATACACGGCGAACGATTGGGAATGCTACGTTGGTGAAACCTGCCACTTGGCCGGATGATGCGAGTGATGCACCACCAGTTGAGAGTGAGAGGCTTTCGTTGAGCATTGAGCTGCCACCCTTGAGAACTTCTACGGCTTGGTTTTCGAGGAGGCGAGCCATCTTTTGCTTGCCTGCTGCTGAAAGACCTTCTAGAAGACCTGTGCGTGACCATTTACCGACCATGCGATCATCGCCTGCGTTTGCTGCGGTACGTTGAATACCTTCAGCTAGTTGTGAAAGAGTTAGTGTACGTGACATTTTATAAATCTCCTTATTCGTTGTTTTCTAGTACCTAATATGGTAACTTATCTCTAACTATGCGCTTACTTTGCGTTTCTCTTCACACCAGCAAGGATTTGCCAGCGTGTAGTGTCGAAGCTTGGTTCTACAACTGATTCTGTGAGCATACGTGCTGGACGTTGTGCTGATTCTTTAATCATTGCGCCGTTTTTCTTACCAGCATCTAGTACACGAACAAGACGGTTGTAGATTTCTTTTGCTTCTGCAATTGTGTTGGCACTGTCGAGATACTCAACGATTTTGCGTTTTTGTGTCCCGGTCAATTCGTCCCTCACGAAAAGCTTGTTTACATACAATGAACGTGCGGTGAGAAGTTGTGTTTCATGAAGTTGACCACGAAGAGCCTTGTTTTCATTAACAGCTTTGCGAACGATTCTACGAGATTCTTGAAGAGCTTCTTCTTCTGAAGATTCTTCTTCAACCTCTTCTTCACCCTCTTCTTCACCCTCTTCGGCATCTTCCATGCCTTCTTCTTCCATGTCAACTTCGAGTTCTTCACCATCAAGTGAAACGTTAACGTTGCTGACTGAGGAACCTGATACACCGTCTAGATCGATAGTGAGTGAAAGGCTATCTTCTGCTTGTTCACGAAGAGCTTTTAGACGAGTACGGGCTTTGCGTGCTTCCATCATTACTTCTTCATCTGCGAGCTCAAGAACAACTTCGTCTTCAGCTTCAGCTTCTTCGTGCATTCCTTCTTCTTCGCCTTCCATTTCGGCCATAAGCTCACCGATTTCTTCTTCTAGTTGTTCTAGAAGAGATTCTGGTGATGGCTTACCGGGCCATTCTTTCTTTTGTTTGGTTGGAAATGGAGCTTTTTCAGCTTCTGCTTTAACACCCTTTGGGTTACCAGAAACTTTGTGAGCGTGTTCAGCTGAACCGCCTTCTGAATCTCCAGCAGGATCAACCTTGCCTACTGCGTCTTCAAAACCTTCAGCACCTTCAAAAAGTGCCTTAACTAAATCTTTCAATGAATTTTTCTTTGCCATGATATTACCCTTTGCTAATGGATTTTGCTTATAACTAGTGATTACGTTCAGATTTTCGTATAGCAATCCCAATCTGTCTTCATTGAAAGAAAATAGTCTAGGGGATATTGCATTTTTTGCCTTTAAACCAAGCAAGTTGTTGTACAATGAAAACAGCTGTTTTTCATAAGCTTCTTTCAAAAACAACACGTTTGTATTTGCTTGCTTGTTGCGTAGTGATTGAACTAAACCTTCTGCACGATCAAGGTTTTGTTTGAAAACTTTATATTCTGTTACAGGAGCGGGAGCGGGAGGAGTTCCGGCTGCGGCTGGTGTTGGTGTAACAGGTGGTACTGCGGCACCGGTTGCTGGGGGTGTTGGTGCAGCTGCGTCGGCAGGAGGAGTTGCTGGAGGTGCTGCCCCTACGGCTGGTGGAGCAGCGGGAGGTGGTGCTGCTGGAGGTGCTGGTGCAGCCCCTGCCGCTACATTTAAATCACCTGTGGGTGGTGGAGCAGCTGCATCAGGCGTAGCTGGAGGAGTTGCCGCTGGGGCAGCTGGTGGAGTTGCTGGAGGAGCAGCGGAAGCATCTGGTGTCGCTGGTGGTGCAGCAGGAGGTGCAGCTTGTTCACGCAAAAGCTTTTGAACTGCACGATAAATCTCTGTAAGAGATTCTGGTGATGGTTCGGCTGGAGCAGGAGTTGCTTCTGGTGATGGTGGTGCTTCTGTTGCTGATGGCATAGAAGAATCGGGAGAAGCGGCAGCTTCTGGTGCTGGAGACGCTCCTGCTGGTGTTTCTGTTGTGCCTGCTGATGCCGGTGTTGTTTCTTTTTGGAAAAGCGCATCTACAGGAACAACGATTTGTTGTTCGCCGCCGGGACCGATATCAATCTTACCAATAACTTCACTGCCGGGAGATTTGATTGGTGGAGCAGCAGCAGAAACTGCTGGTGTCATTCCCGGCATTGTTGGTTTAACTTCTGCACCGGCTGCGGGTGCAGCATCGATTGGACCTGTTGAGCCTGCATCCGGTGATGGTGCTGGTGGAGGCGGTGGAGGTGCATCGGCTGAAGCTTCTGGTGCGGGAGGTGGTTCCTCTTGTTCCAAGATGATTCCAGAAATTTCTTTATCGATCATTTGTTTAATCAACGGAGACACAGCTTCTAAAACTGCATTTTTTGCTTCGACGGCTGCTGCATCACGAAGCTTTTTTGCTTCAATCAATGCTTCTTGGTACAAGGGTGTTGACATATTCTTAAGCTCCTAAAAAAACTCACTTAATCTTATATATGCTTGTTTAGCTAAATATCACGTCAATGGACGAGGAAACTGGCCACGAGAAGCTACTTCGGTTATTGTACCGGCACCACCAGATCCAACCCCAAGAGTAAATCTACGCACTGTTCCTGTGACTTTCTCAGTTGAAGCAACACCATCTACTCTTCCCAAACTGTCAACATTTTGGTGAACTGCATCGCTTGGATTATCGATTGGCACAATCGATGCACCATTAACAGTGCTGACAACAGATGCTAGGTTGCTTGGATCGATTCCGTTTTGTGCGCCGGGAGATGCAACAGTTGGTGAGTATGCTGTGCCAAGACCGGTACCAGCACCAACAGTAACAGTGTTTTTGTCTCTTACTGCTTCGTATTCGGGACCGCCTACAGGTGCTGGATCAAAGCTTCTACGATATTGTGGGAACATTTCGTTCTCACCAGCATATTCTGCCATTTTTTCTCTTGCAATACGTAGAAGTGCAAGTTGACCACCCTCAGTATTTCTAGGAGCACCATCGACCCTACTAGGCTCATCGAAAGCAAGTCCTAGTGCTGTGTCCGATCTTTTTCCAAGATTTGCTGCATTTGGTCCAGTGCCAACACTGATAGTTGATGGGGGCGTTGTTGATTCGTAGTTAACTCTTGTTGCCATGACCTATTCTCCTGTAGTTGTTTCTACAAGAATAACTATAGATCACAACCAAAAATAAACAACGTTATTCGAAACTACCTTTTTTAGAACCGGGAAGGTGACCTTCACCACCCGAGCCTCTTGGTCCACCGGGACGATTTGAGATAGGTGAGTTAAAAGCTAAACGAGCCCATGTAGACGCAGGAGTTTGCTGTGGTTGAGCCATTTGTTGAAGTGCAGCAACAGCATTTGGATCTCTTGGAGGTAATGGATTACGTGCTTGTGGAACATAACCAAGAGAAGAAGGAGAAGATATATTTTCTCCAAGCATGTTAAGGTTAACTCCAGCTGGGAGAGTCATTCCATTTGGCATAATACCTTGTTGTTGCATTGGAAGCGAAGTAACAGCGGTGTCAGCAAATATTTGTTCCATAATAGGATTGCCTCCAGCAGCCATTTTGATTCGTGGATCTTGCATAACAGCTTGTTGTTGTAAAACGTTTGAGCGTTCAGCAAGCATTCCACCAACCATATGATCTAATGCACCTTCAGCAACAAGTTCCTTAAGGCACTCTTTTATAATCGCTTTAAACTCTGTTTTTTGAATCTTCATGGTATGTTACTTCTTATTGTTTGATAGCGATAAATTGTTTCAAGGTTTTTTACGAAGAGCTAATATTTCGTTAGCGGCACGATCTACAAGGTCGCTTTTTGTAAACACGGTCTTAACAATGTTTGCATCATATTGTTTAGCTTCGGCCATCATGAATGCACCCGGAGTGCTTGGCTCGCTTACAAAGTCCCAGCAAATAATCTGTAGGTCATCTTGAACAACGTTTACATTGTTTTCACGTTGCAAAGAACCCAATGCTCTGCTAGAGATTCCCGGTTTGCATTTTGCCTTGATAATAGATTCAATGATTTTACCGCAAGGTGTATCAAGGATTTCTACCTTGCCATATACAACGTCACCTTCCATCCAGATTTCACGAATAACGTGAGAGATGTTTTTCATGTTGACGATTGGTTCATTGGCATGGTCTAGTTCACCAAAGGCTCTATTCTCACGAATAAGTTTTTCGTAGTTACGGATTTCACGTTCAAGAATATGACGGGGGTATACACGACCATTTTGGTTTAATGTGTTAGCTTTTTGAAGAATGCCATTAAGAACAAGTGGTTTACCTTCTTCTCTTTTATCTAGATCTAAATCGTTGTACTCAAAGGCAGTAAACTCTTTGAGAAGAAACTTTTTGTCGTTCATTTTGCCTTAACCTCTCCTTCTAGTTTTGATAAGCCAAGATAGAAGGTTACAAGTTCTTCAGTTATAACTGAAGTGTCGTCATAATCTTTTTGTAGTGTAGTACGGATTTCATTGAGTTTGTTTGTTAGAACTGTGTCAGTTGAAAACTCATGAGAATGAGCAGCAACAGTTCCAAGAAAACGACGCTTAAGTTTTTCCAAACTTTCTGAAAGCTGATTTTTTGAATATTCGTTAGTGTTGCTAAACACAAACAAACGAATAATCTCTTTTTGTTCTGTATTGAGATTGTTATAACGTTTGTTAACTTTTTCTGTCATGATGTTAACAACGAGACGGTCAACATCTTCGGTTGTCATACTGGCAGCTTCTGTAGCTTGATCAACTGTGTTTCGTTTCTCCAGCATAAACTCAACAAGACGTTCTTCGAGTTGAACTGTTTCGCTTACGGCTTCTTTAAGAGTTTCATCTCTCCAAGTGTTTAGTAGCACTTGAATGGTTGCAAGCTTTTTGTAGTCTGGGATTGTTTCTTCGAAGAAAAGATCTGCGTTTAGATTCGCATTAACTTCATGAATCAAGCTTGTTTTTTCTAGGTCCAAACGAGCTTGACTTTGCAGTTTAACTGTTTCACGAACTCTGCTGATTAGGTGCAATGCTTGTTCACGACTAGTAACGGCGCTTTCAGACAATGCTTTAAAAAGCTTTAGTTCTTTGTAAGTGTCTGTTCCTTTGTTGAAGTGTTTCTTTAGCAACGTTTTTGCTTTTCCGATATCGCTATCTCTGTTTTCTAAAATAGCTTTTCCAATGTAACGTGTAAAGAACTCATACAGCAATCCAGTGTTTCGTTTCTTGTTGTGTTTTAGCTTTTGCATTTTTTACCTTGCTTACAGATATATTAGATAGCTGCTTGCCGCTAGCTGTTTGATAAATAGAACATCTATTCTGATTTCAACTCTTTTTCTATAAGGAATAGTTCATCGTTAACTTCAACCGATTTTGTATTTTCGTTAACGATTTCTACCGACTGCGTTGTTTTCTGTGGGTGTAAAGCTTCATTTAATCTACGAAGCGATGTTTGCATTTCTTTGGACAAACCAAAAGGCAACCTGTGATTTGTACCAAAAAGATCTTTTTCCATGTCAGATTCTTCTAGCACAAACTTGCGTATCGATTCTGTGTCAAACGGATCTTTTGCATAACGGTTGTTGGTGATATCCAACATCTTTTTAAAGTCTGGCATAACAAGAGCTCTGTCGCCTGTAAACGCTTTGCTTCTTCTGGACTTCCTAAAGCTTTTATCTAGATTTGGTGTTGGACTGAATCTAATAGGAGCACCACTGTTGTTTCCAGATTTTTCTTCACGCTCTTTTGCTCGCTTGGCTTGATACTCTTGTTCTTCTTCTTGATTTTGAATCTCAACCTTGCGAACTTCTTTTTTGTCTGGTGCGTATGGTGATGTTGGAACTTCGTAGTTGCTCTTGTCAAAGATATCGATATTTGAATCAATGCTTTTATCAAACGGCGGATTCTCTGCAATCTTTTTAAGCTCGGCCATTGCAACTTGATCTTGACGAGCTTCTTGTTTGATTATGTTGATTTGTTCTGGGCGCAAACCAAGAATCTCTCGTTGAATATAGTTGAAGCTTAACAGCCCAGTTTCTTTTGAAAGCTCTAATGCTTTTCCTGCAATTTCGAGTTTGCTGGAAATAAGAGCCAGCTTTTGTTGCACCGCAACAGTTGATGGGTTGGAAAACTTTATATCAAAGTTCAACAAATCATCGCCAGAGAATCCAAGTGAATACAAATGAATCATTGCAAGCTTGTTAAGCTCTGCAACAAGAATCTTTTGCAGCTGACCAACTGTTCTGGAAAATCTTATGTCTTCTTGTGCTAGAGTTGCTTTGGAGCTAATCGCTTCATCGTAGGTAAGATAAGCTTTTGGCACCATAAGTGCTGCAATAAGCTTCTTGTGAATATACTCTACGTCTTCGATAGCTGTTGCGTTTTGTCCCCCAGCCAACGACTCAATCTTGGTTTGATTGTTTGGACGGGTTGGTAGGAAGTAGTCTTCATCAATAGCAAGAGGATTATATCGGAAATCTTGACGACCTGTTTGCTGCTCGATTACAGAAGCACCACGCATGGATTCTTTAACAGCTTCCATATAGCTTGGAATATCATTTGGGTGTACAGCAGATACGTCTACATAAAACACTCTGCGTTCTGGAGAGCGTACAAGACGATATACCAACATGGAGTCTTCCATCATGGTAAGTTGTCTCCAAGGTCTTCTTGCCGACTCTAAAAAGCTCGTACCATATGGAAGAAACAAATCGTTTCCAAGAATACGGAAATGAAGCATTTGCCAGTTTTCTAGATACTTGCCGCCTCTTGTAATAAGTCTAAATCTAACAGCGTAAGGATCGTGTTTATCGAATCCTTCTTCACGTTCTACTTCGTTTACTGGAAGGGGTTCTACGTTGATTACACCATAATCAGGAACAACTTCAACATACATGAAGTAGTCACCGTTTTTGACAAGGTTACGTACCATACGACGAGCATTAAACTCAATATTCACTACGTCATAAAAGAGTTCTTCTAATGCACGTTGGATTTGTGGAACATCGCTATAGATGTGAAACGTTCTACCGTTTTCATCTGAAGCACAAGATTCATCAGCGTACACGTTTAATGCTGTAGCAATGTCTGCCGTATTTTCCATCTCAGCAAACTCTGCATATCGAGACATACGATCAAGGATACCGTAGGCTCCCATTACAGAAAACGGAGACGCTTCACGTTTGAAGCCAGCCGCACCATAGTAACCAAGATTGTTTTGCACTACTTGGTTGTCGTAGAAGTTTTTATAATCTTGACCACGAACTTTTCTACGGATCGCAGGACCGCTACGAAACAATCGTGTTAAACGCTGATAAAAACTCTTTTCTTTTTTGGCCATTGCTTAACCTTGAATGTCTTTTCTAAAAAAAGATAACAAAGCTTAAGTATTCCAGTTCAAAATGAAAAATGTCAACGTTACATTCTATTATATTTATCGATATGCCATTATCAGATTATGTTAAAGAACGATTGGAGTACGTAGCATCTTATGTGCAAGGCAACGTAACCGATTGGTTTATACTAAAACGAATAATACTTCAAGCAATACCGGGACAACATCGTAAGTCTATCGGTTTGTCTAAACGTCATCGTAGCACGAAGAAAATGATTATCAACGATATGGATCGTGAAGTGATAGCGTACTGGAAACTAATTACAGGTGTTGAGCTATGGGTCGATCCAGCTAGATTGCATGATCCAAGTTGGATATATAGACCAAAAGGATGGGCTTTAAATGGTGGCAAAGAAAGATTACTACAAACAGAAACTGAACGAAAAGCGAATGGAGATTCTTCTTCAAGTCATTGAAGAAGAAGTTAACTTGGCTTTTAAAGAGTTGTTGTTAGAGCAAGAAGATGACTTAAGCGGTGGAAGCAAGCAAGGATTGGGAAGAATCGTTGACCGTGAAAACACTGTTGGTATGTTTTTGTCACCAATATCTGATATATGGAACGCTGTAAAGTTTCGAGCTGCTGAAGCTGGTATCAAAGCTGTTAAAACGGCTGCGCAATTGGTTGGTGGTACCATAGCTGGCTTGTTGCCTTTTAACGATCCTCGTGCGGTTGAAGAAATCAATAACAAAATTGAAGGCTGGGAAGATAAAGCTTTAAGTGGTTTGGATAGACAGTTCGCAACAGCACGTAAAGAGTTGGATCAAGGTTGGGAAACGTTTAAAACCGACTTTTGGGGCATTGGTTTTGTTGCATCTCCAATGAGTGCTATAGCTGGATTGGCTGTTGGAGGAAAAGCTTTAGACACTGCATTCTCGGTTTTAAACGTTGCTAGCGGTGGCCGAGCAGAACGTGTGTATGATTTGATTAGCGGCGAAAGAGCCAAAGGCGATATCTTTGAAGCAAATACACCACAGGCAAAAACAAAGTTTCAAGATCTCCCAGCTGACAAAAAGAAAAAAGTTCTAGATGACCTTATGAAGAATCCAGAAGTTGTAAAAGCGGTGGACGCATGGAGTACAACAAACTTACCAAAAGTTATGGGAAGTGTTGTGCATGATATGAACCAAGCTATATCGTCAGGTCAAGTTGGCCAAGTAACTCCGCAAGAGATTCAAAGTTATAAAGCCATGGCTCCAGACTTTGTAACCAACATGTTCGACAAAATGAAAGGCAAGAACAAAAAGTTCGAAGTCAAACCATCTCCTGCTGCTTTGCAAGCAGCTAGTAAAGCTGTGGCAGCAGAAATAAAGAGTATGCCAGATGTTCCTGCTCAACCAGCACAGCCCGTTCAACCAGTTGCGCAACAACCTAAACAATAAGATTATACAAAAATCTCTACTTCCAAATATGATATGCTTATCCACAAGGATAGGCATAAACATGAGACGTAAGCAACAAGTTGAACCAGACGAGATGCCAGAGAATCTCTCTGAACTCAAACCAATCGTTAACGAGTTCGTTGACAGAATGCGTACTTTAGAAAACGAAGAAGCTACTTTGCGTGAAGCAAAGAAAGAGCTAGTTGACGAGTACGCATCAAAGCTTGATACCAAAACATTAAAACTAGCTTTGCGTTTGGTTGATCTCAAAAAGAAAGTGCAACACAAGCACTACTTCGACCTATTCCTTGAGATTCTTTCCGATGACCAATGATACTTATTGGTATGGCATATACCGTTTATCGAATCAAAAGAAAAACAATCGAAGATAATCGCTCATATATCGGTGTCACGGGTGTAGAGTTAACAACTCGCCTCTCAAGACATAAGCATGGAAACAATAAAAAGCTTATCGCATGGTTAAAAAAGTATTGGGACGATATCATAATCGAATCGATATCTTTTTTTACTTCTTTGGAAGATGCGCTGCGGTTAGAGAAAATGTTAGTGCCAGCCAAACAAGAAGAACGTGATAAACTAGGTTTATTAAATCTAACAGAGGGCGGCGGCGCACCGGGACATTGGGATAATCTATCTTTGGAGCAACAAAATATTAGAAAAAGAATATTGTCAGAAAAGCTAAAAGGAAAAAAAAGATCAACAGAACAAAAAAAGAGAATGTCAGAAGCTCATAAAGGCAAAAAACAAACACAAGACCAAATAACGAAAAGAATGCAAAGTTACATAAAATCCGAAAAACTAAACAGACAAATAATGTTGATATCTCCTGCTGGGATGAGCGTAACAGAAAAAAATCCAGCGATATTTGCAAAAAAATACAACTTAGACGATTCTTTGCTGCGTAGGCTTTTAAAGAAAAAGGTTCGCCACTATCAGAACTGGAGTCTTGATGGTATCCCAGTTTATATTGTTTGTGCGCCTAATGGAGAAAAGTATGCGTTTTGCAACAAGAGCAAATTTGCTAAAACGCATAACTTGTCACAAGTTGGCATCAGTCATCTTGTAACCAAACGTATACAATCCCACTGTGGATGGACTCTTATAAAAATATCTAGCAACATTATTTTATACGATTCTGATCCAGAGCATTATAAAATATATTCAGAATATTTGAAAACAGAAGAAAGAGATGAACCATGAGCTCAGTAAAAAAAGTTCGTAAGTTGGATAATCCACCAGAGATTCTTTATGAATCACCAAGTTATCCCGGTGAAAAAGTATCACCTATTCCATACGTCATTATTCCAAAAGACAAGGATATGCCTGTAGGTCTTTTCATTATGCGTTACAGTCAAACCGGTGAGTTTGAAGTTGGTGATTCTGGAAAGCCAGAAGAAATCATGGATGGTCCGCATCCTCACATGTTTATTGACTTTAAACATCTAGAAGAAGTATTACATGAAACGTTTCCAAGTTTGCACATGGGAGACGCTATTGACAAGATCAGAGTTGGCTTGGGAATGAAGCCTCTTGACAAAGCACGAAAGGATGGCAACGATCTTATTGACAGAGTTGTTGCCAAGGCAAATGATATCGCAGCAACCGCTTTTGAAAAACAACAAGAACGTAAAGCAGAATACGAAAGCAAGCTTAAGAGTGATATGAAAGAGGATCAATCACAATGAGATTTCATGCAAGTGTCATCGAAGACATTATTTTAAACTGCCGCAACTTTGGTGGTCATGCAAGTGAACGCAAGCTTCGTGATGTGCTGTCACAAAAGCGTTATGCGATTTACGCTGGGGATAGAAGAGACATGGTATTGGTTGATGCCGAACGTTATATGAAAGAAGCATATCAACGTGGAATGCCTACCAATCAAATTGTTCCCATGGCACTACATCCAAAAGCTTTTGAAAAGATTATGTACTTTTTTGATTTGTACTCTGGTTATGATACAGAACAAAAGTTTCGTGCTTCTATTTCTAACTTGGATTTCACTCCTTACGAACGCAAGTTAAACGTTAACCAAGGAGAAACTATTCTTGTTTTAACGGAAGATTACGCTAAAGCATTACAAGGATCACCATGAGCTTTGCTATTGGACAAGTGATTTACGTTCTTAGCGACAAAACTCAAACAGTTTTGCCGGGAATTGTACAAGAAGAGATTCATCACCGATCCATTGACGGAGAAAAGGTTTCTTACCGTGTTGCTATAGGTCCACAAGGCAAACAACGTGTTGTAGATCTTGCAACCGTTGATGGTGAGGTATATGGAGATTTAAACGAAGTAAGAAACGTTTTAATCTCTAGATTAACCGCTTTTGTTGATGATCTTTGCAACACAACAAATGAACGTGTTAATCAATGGTATCATAATACTCAAAGATCAGTAGCTTCAACAACAAGTAATGGAAAACTTGATCCAGCAGCATTGATGAATGAAGTTGCTGCACCACAAACAAATGGTTATGCAAAAACAGTTATGCCTACCCAACATATTAATGGTGTCAATGGCATTAATGGATTAAGAAGCGCATTAGCTGATCCAGAACTAAACACCCGTGAATTCATTGATTCGGATGGTACAATCCGTAAGATTTCTATTAACCTTCCAACTTGATGCATATGAACAAAACAAATCAACCGGTTGCAACCGAGTCTTCTGTACAAGAAGTTACTTTCGGTCAAGAAGCTCATAACCAACTTT
>Ga0129333_10000414_pt1 | contig 34170 bp, 23 predicted proteins | sample CPB6_08_DNA_FD_94474 | JGI IMG/M metagenome (GOLD analysis project Ga0129333, IMG submission 94474) | Freshwater to marine salinity gradient microbial communities from Chesapeake Bay, USA - CPBay_Sum_0.6_0.8_DNA | ecosystem: Environmental > Aquatic > Marine > Coastal | place: USA: Chesapeake... | reverse complement strand
TGTAATGGGAAATGAACGGAGAGAAAAAAGAGTAGTTATTGCCAGAAGTTTTTCGTCCCTTACCAAGAACCTTTTCTAACAAATTAAGTAAATCATAATTTATCATAACAACACTTTTTTGTATAATAGTTTATATCACAAATATAGTAAAAATTTGTGACAATTACAAACACTCATCCAACCATTCTTTTGGAATTTCCTTCTTTGCCCACTTCCAACCTTTCTTATCACAATACTGAGCGTATGTGGTTTTACTTCCTTTATACAATTTTGCATTTGGATTTTGAAATACAAATCGAATATCTATTTCTGAATATTGTTCAAATATTAAATCAAACTTTAATCTGTCAGTTTTTACCCATCTACCCTTTGATTCTATATAAAGTTTCTCACCTGTTTTCTTAGTAAGAACGAAATCAGGAGTATAATTGTGTTTTGTTGCAGGCTGTATATAAGATATTTTATGGGTCTCATAACCGAATTCTTTTTTAGATTCTTGAAGTGCATTGTTTATATTATCTTCTAATCCGCTTCTGAAACCATGCTTTATTGCTACGGCATTTCTTTTCATTACATGTCAAACCGTACAATAATATTCATATCAACATCATCACGTTTTATCAGAGGATTAGCCAATTTTGCAATAGCAATTAAATCCCTATCTTCATTATATAATCCAATCGTTGTTATGTATGGATTAAAATCTTTATGAGTCACATTTGTATTAACCAATGCAGGTGAAAAATTTATATCTGAAAATATGGATGGGTTTTGTGTAAAATTATATTCATGTTTACGAATTTTACATATAATTTCATGTTCAAAAAAAGTAGTTGTACTTTTGTATTGACCATCAAACCCGTTAGTTAAATCACTATAATCATATGAACCACTTGCTCCGAGAAGTGCATTTTTATATTTAGGACGTGGATCACTAATAACAACTACACCTTGGTTATAGAATACATTACCGACTCTTGCTGTTTGATATGCATAACCATTTACTGAACTATTGTTGTATAGGTAGGTAACGTCATCCGAAGTCAATCCTTTATTGTAAATTCTAATTTCGTCCAATGAACCAGACAAAACTTTATCATTAGTTCCGTCACCTGCTATATAAAATTTATGGTCATTATTAATGGTTTTAGTCATTATTTTATTAGTAGAAGCATTTAATGTACCGTTTATATAAATCTCATAGTTACTTCCAGTTTTTTGACAAATAACATGATTCCAACTGCCAGTTGCTAACATACTAGAAGTTACTTGCATACTCTCAACATCAGAACTTTGTCTGAAAACAATGGAGTATGGGTTTGCTGCTGTTCTATTTGTCAGATAAATATCAAATGGAAATCTGTTGGAATAAGAACCAGTTTCAATAACATCATCACCTACACGTAACATTTTTATTCGATTCTTATTAAATAAGTAATTATGATTATATGTTTCTATTGATTGACTTGCAGGAACATTTAACCAAAAACTAAATGCAAAATTGTTTGATCGATTAAAATTAAACTTTTCATAATTATCAACTGTTAAATATGTACCATGAATTGCAGCAGAAACACCAGTTGATTCTGCCGTATCTGTTGTTGGAATGCCAGGGTGATATGAGATTTTTTTAGTATTTTTTATATTAATAATATTGTTATAAGGCGATGAATCCAATACATAAATTGATTTATTATTTTTGTATTTGTATTCTCTATATTTTTCATTGAATCCCACATTTAACAAACAATACGATTCATTAACAAATTTTGTAGTATCAAATGATTTGTCAATTAAATTTCCATATTCATCGTCTACTAATGTATAACTGTAAGAAGGATTTGCATTATAATTATTTATAGAGAAAGAACCTTTCTTTATACCCTCACCAAAATTTTTCATCGGTAATATAAAAATAGAGCTTGTTTCCCATAGATAACCATTATACTTTTCATCCAATGAATAGTCATACATTCTATAATCAGAATAAACTGTGTAATAATTGTGATCTAATGAATACCATAATTGTTTAGGATCAATACTTTGTGAGGTATATGAGTTACGATACATATCAGATGATAAATTCAATACATTACCGAAGTATTTACTATTTTCTGGATATAATGCACGATAAACATTTATACCGTGATTTTCATAATAATCAACATCAGTAGAAAGTGTGTTAAACTTCCATGTTTTATTAGCTTGAAAATGTCTTACAGTATAATCACCTGCTTTTAATTGTTTCCAAGCAAAACTTATATTATTTCCAAATTGAAATGCCACTTTAATTTAACCTTATTCTAACGTGAAAATTACACTCTGTATTATGTTTTTTAAGTAATGGTTTTTCTAATTTACCAACAGCCAACAATTCTTTTTTTCTATTATATAAACCAATCGAAGTTATATATGTTTGTGAATCATCTCTCATAGTTAAATATTTTAATTCTTTATTAGATCCAGAAACGTATGTTGGATTATTTGAAAAATTCATTTCCGATGGTAATACTCTACAAAAATAAGTCTCTGTCATATACTCATTTGAACCACGTCCCCACCATGAACCAGTTTCAGTTCTAACTACATTTGGAGTAGTAGAACCACTAATAGAATAAAACAATTTCTTTATATTATCACCATCGATGGAAGCAGTAACCGTATTGAAAGAACATGATTGATCGAGTACAACCCCATCAAGAATTATTAAACCTTTTCTAGGAAAAACAATACCCCATGCATCATTCTCACTTTCACCATATATACCATCATTCAAAGAGCCAGAAACTAAATAATAATAATCTTTTAACTCTTCGGTGTAAGTAACATATTCTTTACCGTCTATTGAGTCATCTATCAATGTATAAATAACACTTGAAGAAGGATTTGGATAAAAGTTACTACCAGTATTTATTAATTGATTAGTACTCGAAGAAATAGGTGCTAAGGTTAATTGGAAATTACCAATATCTAATCTATCTTTAAATGAATTTCTATTAAAATGTATTGCATAAAAATAATCACCATTTTTATTGTTCTTAAACGGAAACTTACCTTCAATTGTATCAAAACAATCTAATATATATTTACGAAACATTGTTTTTGCAGGTAATAATTCACTTGGCTCAGTAAGTACAGTTACTTCATATGAAGAACCAGAACCACTTATATGAGCATATGCTAAATCAAACTCGTGGTAACTATTTGGATGTGTAGTTGGTTTATTATAAATGGACATGAAATATTTTTGATGATCAGAACTAACAGTTCCACTTATAAAAGTATTTATTCGTTCACTATTATTGCAACTAAATAATCCACTTGTTCTCCATTCTTTTATTGGTACAGATTTATCTGTTACCTTAAATACAAGAGAATTATCTTGTTTTGGTGCACCATTATTAACAAGTCTTATTTGTGGACTTGTAGATGATAAGAGAGTATCATTAAAAACCTGAATATCATCAAACCGTGGAAAGCCCTCATCTTGTAAGAATCTTACATATGCTGCCATCCATTCTAATATATACTTATTTATTTGTAATGAAGTAATTTTCACTAAATTAGTCCGTTAAAGTAATTTGTTCAACCATCTCTATCCAAGTATCTGCGTATGGTGCTCTTACTGTTATTTCGTCTTCTGCTGCGTCAATTCCAATTTCAGCTGCTCTTTTTACAGCACTCTCTTCTAATTCTTTCAACATATCAAGAGCAACATTAATATCACTCAACATCTTTTCAGCTGCTTCATCTCCATCCACGAAAGGACCACCATCTCTTAATATTTCTAAAATGTAATCTGCACTTTGTTGTACAATTTGTTGTTCAATTTTTTCTTTAACATTTGATCCCTGACTATAAAATGGACCACCTTCTTCTAATGCTTTAATAGCAAGAGCTTCTCCAGTATAAACAGATGTGTTTGGATATAAATCCAAAATACCACTAGCTAAAACTGGTAAAAGAAATGGAGCTTGATATTTTGGTGGATTTGGTGTAAAATACGCATTAGGATATGAACCAAACTCTTCTATCCCTTCAGGCGTAAATGAAAATTTTTTTGCCATAAAACCCTCTTAAAATTACCAATTTAACCTAATTTTTATTAAAATATCATTTTCGTATGATTTTTGTATTGGCTTATTTAATTTTGCAATAGCAAGTAACTCATTAGAATCATTATATAAACCAACTGTTGTTATATATGTAATTGGGTTATCAATAAAACAATCATATTTCAAATGTCCAATTTTAGTTGTATCGTCTGTAAGATATGTTGGATTTGTACTATAATTTGCTTCATCAACTGGTATTCTTATAAAATAATGATTAGTTGTTTTTTGTTTTACCGTTCTACCAATCATCGGCTTATTTAATACTGCTGCACCACTTATTGCTGTGTGTATTTTCCAAGAATTATCACCATGTATATTACTTCCACTTACAGAATTAAAATTCAAATAACTATTTAACTTACTACCGTCCAATACTATAACACCAATATTTGGAAATATTTTTCCGTAAGTTGTTACATTACTGCCAGTTGATGTTGCATGAACACCATTTATAAGACTTCCACTAACAATATCATAATAATCTGTTGGGTCTTCTGTACAGAATCTATTATCGTCCCCATCACCAGAATTATCAATAAGTGATAAAACTTTATTAGAAGAACTTACTTGAACATTGCTACCAGTATAATATCTATTCGGATATGCAGTACCGTTCAGTTCTGCCAAATTTATTTCAAAATTACCTAAATCTAATTTATGTGAAAGTCCATTTCTATAATAGTTTATAACATAAACATCTTTTGGAGTGTTTGCTGATCCAGAATCTAAGAATGTAAATCTTGATTGTGTTGCTTCCATGCCCAAAAGTCTAAACTGTGAGTATATTGCTTTAGTAGAACTATCACTATAATCATAGTTATATCCTATCGAACCAGAACCTTCATAATGTCCATATGCTACTGCATAGAAAGGAGTTACATCGCATGTGTTACATCCAAGTACATCGTAATATATTTGTTTAGAAGCGGTAGTTTGAGTTGAACTTGTGTAATAACAGTCAAGAGAAGAAGAACCATTGAATATACCGTAAACTTGATTTTTAGATACTCCAGGTAAAATATCACCACCGTAAAGTAATGGGTGATATAGTTTAACAATACTTGGATTACATATTGCAGAACTTGCTCTTCTTGTACTAACTACTCGTTGTCCTTTTGTTAAAAACGGATAATCTGGATTAAACGGATATGTTTTTAATATTAATCGTTCAGGTATTGTTCTTTTAATCCTATTACCATCTAAATATTCAAGTGCAGGATAAACATCGTAGCATTCTTGAACACTAACTTCAACACAGCCACATAAATCTGTTGGGTCAGGAGTCCAACCTTTATCTACACAATACTCATCGGGAATACAACCTAAGTTATTTTTAGTAAATTCTATTGTGTTAATATCTGATATTTCAGAAACAAAATCTCTTGTTCTATCACTACTATATAATGGATAATAACCTTCTTCAAAAATATATAATTGACCTGCGTTTGGTCCAGAATCTTCTTTAAATACATTATTTTTTCCGTATTTCTGAACTGCTAAATAGGTTGCAAGTTTACCACGAGTAGTTTCACCTGCATTAATAGTACCATCTGGCTTTGTATCAGTAAAATTATTACCAAATAAATAACTTGTTATTAAAACACCATTTTTGTTAGGTGGTGGTGCAAACTTTGAATCACTCGTTGCACTTTCAGCGAAGTAAACAACATTATAGCCTAATGAACCACCTGTTCCAGTTGTTTCTGCTGCACCACATCTTAATTTAATATATCTTTTTCTTTTTCGCTTTATGTCTAATCTAAAAGTTTCTGCAGTTGCGGTATAACATGGATTACTTGAAATGGATTTTCTTTCCACTTTGTTCATCGATGTTTTTTGAATATTTATATTATCTTCAAAAATGAAACGTCCTCTATTGCGTATAACAACCGCTGCATTATCAGCAAGAGAAGTTGGAAATGCGAATTCTAAATCTCTAAATAATTTAGTATTATCATCATAATCATTTCTAAAATCATATATGTCTTGAAAAACATCTGTAACAGCTGGTTCGGATAACGCCAATGACCATTGGAATATATTATCTGCATTATATGGAGAAAGACAACTATCCACATTAATACTTCCGTCTGACGGTGGTGGTGGATTTATAATAGTATCACATACTTCAGCATAACCTTTTTCTTGAGCAGAGATTAATAATGTTTCATCATAGTAATCGTTATATGATTTTATAGCCGCAATAGATGGAACTGTTAATTGTGTACTATTTAACAAATCATTTGGTTGAAAACCGGCATCCAGTAAAAACCTTTCTACTATAATATTACTAGGGTTACCTATAACTTGAGTTGCAACATTTATAACATCACCAGAAAGATACCCAGGATAAGCTACTTGCATATTACGTTCTGAACTTCCCCAAGTCAAATTTCTAATAGTTCCATTACCAAATTCTGCAAAGTTTTGACTATACAGTTTAGGAGTTGTGTATGTACTTGTTTCACATAAACCAACACCCTTTGGATATATGTTTGTATTTCCAAGCATATATTGTAATAAAAGAAATGGCGGGTTAGTAGTATCATTATGTATTATATCTAAAGAATCATATAATTTTTGTACAATATCTCTAACATCAAAATATCTTTTATACGTTACTTTACCAGGACTTAAATCAACTGGACATGGTTCTGTTGATGAAAGTAATTTTGCAGGTATTCTAACAGTAAATTGATCAGTTGCACGGTTTAATTTAACTGGATATTCTTGGTTTGCGTTTTTCGGACAACATTTCCATAATGTATATTCCAATACTATTTTTTTTCCACATGGAACATTGCCAACATATTCTTCGTCTGCAAGTGTTTTTATTTCTGGTCTGAATTGCCATTTCCAATCACTAGGTGTACAAAATTTTGTTGCTCCACCATCACCTCCACCAGTCAGAGTAGCACCATCACCTGATGGTTGACTACCGCCAGACGATTGAATGGCAAGTCTCATATTGTCTTTCATAGAAGGTCTACCTAATGGTCCAGGGCCAAAATATATACTCCATAAAGTGCCATACTTCTCTGAAGCGAATCCAAACGAACCTTCTAATTGATCATATATTTTTTGCACTCTATCAGATGGCTTTACATTACCATAATCTGCATATTCTATATCAGACCAATCTGTAAAACCTATTAATAAACCACCATTTGACGCTTGTAAATAATCACGGTAGATAGTAAAAAGGTTTATTAATCCCTGATAAACTGTAACTGGACGTTGATATGGTTCAGTTTGTTGGTCAGCAAATCTTGCACGAATTCCGTATTGAGGATCGCTCAATATTAAATTCATTGCATTAATTTGACCCTCTAACTGAAAAACGTCGTTTTGTAAAAAGAACAGCCACGCTGATTGTACCGCTTGTAGTTCGTTGGGGTTGTAGTATTGATCCATATTTACCTTAGAAATCTAATTTTATTTTTATTGAAACTTCTTTATCGAATGTTTTTGCAATTGGTTGATTTAGTTTAGCTACCGCTAGTAAATCAAAATTATCATTATATAACCCGATGGATGTTACATATGTTCTTGGATTATCGTACATTCCAGCCCATTTAACTATATTTGTACTACCAGAATAAAAACTTGGATTGCTTGTATAGTTAAATTCATTATTATTAAGTCTTGCAAAATAATACGTACTTGCATACATCTCACTTGTTTTAGCGGTGAATGAGCCAGTTGTTGAACTAATTGTCATTGCTCCACTAATAGCTGTAAATAATTTTAATGCACCATTATCACCACTTGCAGTAGCAGGACTTCGGAGTGTTGTAAATGATGCTGAAGCGTCTAATGCTTTACCATTCAAAACAATAATACCGTTATCTGGATAGAATAATCCCCAAGGTGTTGTATCCGCTGTATAAATTCCGTTTATAAGACTTCCACTTCTAATATTAAATACTCGACCACCCTGTGTTGCTAATTCTGTGGTTGAAGCAGTTGCATCATCTATAAGTGTAACCAATTTATTTGAAGAAGAAACTGCACCAGTTGTGTTTAGTTCTGCTAAAGAAAGTTGCCATGTATTAGTGTCTATTTTGTCTTTGTATCTACTACGGTTAACATTAATCACATAAACATATTCTGATGTTTCACCATTTTCAAATGTAAATAACGGAACATTAGGTTCTAATAATAATTGGCGGTATTGAGAATAAATTGCTTTTGTTGGATAATCATATACGTTTGTACCAGTTGAACCAGTAGATGAACCACTACCATACAAATCACCGTATGCAACAGAAAATTGAATAGCAGAACCTTGACTATTAGATTGACTATTATAAACGTCATAATAATATCTTTTCTCATTTGAAGACTGAGCAGAACTAGTGTATATGTTACGTAAACTCGCTTGTCCACCTGACCAAAGAGGTGCTGTTACAACTTGTCTTTGATAATTGTTAATAGACGAATCATCAAAAGATTTGAAACTGAAACCATTTCCGTAATTACTATTTCCAATAGGTTGAGTTCTATCTAAATTGGAAGCCATCGTATTTGTTGGAAGTATCGCCATTATTAATACTCCAACTTAACTGTAACAGACAACATATCATTATTCTCATGTTTTATTGGTTCACTTAATTTAGCAACTGCCAATAAATTCTTGGAATCATCATACAATCCAATAGAAGTTACGTAAACAACAGTTTGACCAGGTGTACCGGTATCCTTGTCACCTTTCCATCGCATATCAGAATATTTTATTAAGCCAGTAACAGTTCCACCTGGAACATATGGATCTTCACTATCAGGAGGTAAAACCCAAGTTGGATTTGATGTTCCAAACCCTTCCAATGTTGGCATTACACTAACATAATATTGTTGAGATTTTTTTATATCGATTGATCTAGCTTGGAAACCAGAACTATGAGTTGCATATGCGCCAGAAATTGCTGTAAATAATTTATAAGCATTATCACCGTTAGCGTTACTTGCTGTAAAACTATTAAAGGATGCTGATTTATTTAATACATCAGCGGATAATAACATTACACCCAAACTCGGATAAACCATTCCATAAATTTCTCTTCCACCGTTAATGCCAGCACCATTATTATAAATCCCATCTGAAATACTTCCACTAACAATCGCTCTTGGTTTTGATAATGATTTTGGATCATCAATGAGTTCATTATATTCTAATGCATTATTACTAATATCGCCAGAGTCATCAATTAGGTGAATTAATTTACCAGCAGATTTTACAGATACATTACTTCCTGTGTGATATTGCATTTCAACCAATGCGCCATTTAATTCTGCAACATTTAATTGGAAATTACCTGGATCTAATTTATCACCAAATCTATCACGATTAATTGAAACTGCATAAAAATGTTCCAATGGTGTTGTTGTTAAAAGTTCTGTTGCTCTTGAGCCAGATAATAATAATCCAACTTCATCACCATCCAAACAAAGTAATCTATATTGATTATATATAGCTCTGGTTGATGTATCACCTGTTAATGAAGTGTCATCTGCATCATACGATGAACCAGATCCACTTATGTTACCATACGCTACGGCAAACATTCTTTCATCATTACAAGTTAGTGACGCTGATGCCCACACCTCATAATAATATTGTTTAGAAGTTGCTGTTTGTAAAGAACTCGTGTAAAAATTATTTAATGTAAACCCAATATTAGAACCCCAAAGTGGACGTGTTGGTGTATTTGTATAAATCGTAGAACCATAATTATTTAATGGATCTGATATAGTTGTTATTGGGAAAAATATTTGTGGTACTGATGCCATATCTTTAATTTCCTATCTTTTTTTATTTAAAAACAATTTATGGACGATAATTGTAAGTATCTGCTACTGTTGGTGGTGTAGCAGCTTGTTGAGAAGTCCATGAATATGTAAAGTTCAAAACTATTCTTGAACCATACTGTTCATTTGTAACAATAACTTTTGTAGTTTTTGTCCCATTACCTAGTTTGGGTTTTCCGTAAACTAAAATATTTAGGAAATTTTCATTTGGTGTTGCTGGAACGCCTGATATAGTTTTTGAATTACCAGAAATCGTAGATGTTACAGTATTTACTGGAGCAGCAGCCCAAAGTTCCATATATGTTGTGTCTAATATAGTAACCGTATATGTTTGTGTGAGTTGTGGAGTAAATGTACCAGGTACACCTGTATATTGGTTCGTTTGAAGTTTAACTATTTGATAACCCAAATTTGAACTTCCAGGTGCACTAATTGTACCGTCACCAGTTGGACTATTAAATGTAAATGAAGTAGCGCCTGTTTCTGTTTGTAAAAATGGAATAGATATTGTTCCTTTTGGTAAAGAAATTAATTTATATTTCATTGATTGAGTTTCATCAGGAACGGCCTCGGTAATTGGTGTATTTTCAATAACAACGCCATAATATGCAGAGCCACCACCATGATTCGGATTCCATAAATCATAATCAATTTCATCATCTGCAAGAGCAAATTGTGTAATTCTAAATTTACCATCACCTTTTGCTAAAAGTTCTCTTCCCTTTTTAGTAAGAATTGCGTCAACGGTTACTGTACCATTATTGCTTAAATAACCCATACCATACTCCTTTTTATTTAATATTATTTCAATATGACAAATTAATGTAACCCACAAAACAATGGGTATGTTCTCAAACTATAAATATGAAACAGATAGTATTTTCTACATTTTTTTTATTATTTATTCTATAATAAAAGAAACATCCTCAAGTGTATCAGTAGTAGTAACTTCCACAATTGCTCCACCATCTGGTGTTACTGCCGGATATGCTACATCATTAATTCCTTCACCGTTTTGTCCTTCAAGTTTACAACCAGCAAACATATAATTTTGTTGTGCAGTTCTTAAATTGTCTGGATTAGTATAATCACTATCAACAAAAATATAAGAACTAGGTTGATTAGTTGCATACTCTTCCATAGTAGAATATACTGGCTCAGGTGTTTGGTAATATCCACCGATTTTAATTGGGGGATTTATTTGATCAAACGTACCAGTAGTTTGCTCTGTTTCATTTGGTGTAATTGTTGTTGTGTTATTAACATAATCAGATGGAATCGGTATTGTTGTAATTGTACCAACTATATCTGGTGTGTACCAGAATGTAGTTTTACCATCATTACCTGTTGTTGAAACTGCCGGTTTAAGATTAATATTAGCATCAACCCCCTTTAGAGTAGCAACAAATGATTTTATTTTAGAACCAGTTACAAAAGTTTTTAGTTTGTTTTGCTCACTTATAAAAGATTTTTGAGGTAAAAATACACTTCCACTAGTTCTACTTAATTTGGAAGTAGTTATATAATTTAAGTCCTTTTCACCATCAATATCCTGTAATTCCGTTTCAAACGTATTTCCAATTTCAAATTCACCACCGTATTCTAAAATTTCACTATCATAATTTTCATCAAACCCAATAGTAATAGTTGATTTAACGTTATTCAATTTTAATGACGGAGAACCTAAAGTTGAAATATCATTTGTTTCTACACTATCTGATTTTTCTACCGCAAAATCTCGTGTTGTTTTTACTTTAGATCTTTCTAAAACATTTGGCTCAACTACTAAACCTAAAATTTCATTTACACGTAGTGGTAAAACTTGACGTATTTGATCGAATATACTAAAATCAAATTTTGCTATTAAATCAATATATGCTGTAAAATCATTTTTATTTGAATATTTTTTCCAGTATTCTTTTGCTAAGAATTTTAAATCTGGATATTCTTCTAAATTAACAGAATCATATCCACCGAAATAATCATCTAATACCGTGTATCCTAACGATTCATAAATATCTTCGTTTATTATGTGTTGTGGAGAAAATGCAACCATCAATTTACTTGAATCGATTGAATATTTATCAAACTGAGTTATAGTTACCGACTTATCAACCTGTAAAGAATCTTGTAATGAAGCGGAATCTATTCTTATTTTTTCAGTAAATGGCGTATTGTTTGCTACTGTAACAACTTCCATATTATACGTTTCTGCTAAAGATTCAAAAGATGAACTATTGAATTCATTTAGATAAGCTGTTTTAGAAGAAGAATAAAACGTTTTCTTGGTTTGATCGGGATGACTACTTATAAAACTGGTAGTAGTTGCAGAATCAAACTTTTTCCAGAATTGCCATTGTCCTTGTAAATCATAGAAAGAACCAGTTGGATTATTAGAATTATATGTCCTTGGTGCTAACACATGATTATCAAAAGAAGAAGTATTTAATATAGTCGACCAATATCTTAATTCAAAAATAGAGCCAGAAAGTATATTATCAGTTTGTGGATTAGAACCAGAACCTATGTATAATTGTCCATCAGAAGCCCATGCTTGATTATAACTACCACTCACACTTCCACTTATAACAATACTTGCAGATTGTTCAATTACAATCTTACCGTATTTTCCTGTTTTGAGAATAAAATCATAAATTTGGTTTGAAGAAGTTAAATCAGTTGAAAATCTTCTTTGGAGCATAATATTTAGTGGAACATCATCATATAAATATTGGTCTGTAATTGAAGCAGATTTATATGAACTAATTGTTGTTGCACTTAAAGTTCCAATTTGAACTGGCGACGAACGTGTTACTGTTGTATTATCACCAACCTGTCCATTTGCGTTATTTCCCCAACCCCACAAACTACCATTTGTTTTTAAGGCAACGGTATGTGTTAATCCATCACTTACAGTATTCCAATCCGCATCACTACCAATTTGAATAGGTGAAGATACTTGAAAACCAACTCCTGTATCTGTACCAACTTGTCCATCACTATTGTTACCCCAACCCCATAGAGTTCCATTGGATTTAACCGCTAATGATGTAGCGTAATTCAACCCACCAGAATCTGGTCCAGCGGATACCGTTGCGAATCCTGTACCTATTTGAATTGGCGATGAATATGTATTAGTAGTACCATCACCGAGTTGATATTTATTATTATAACCCCAAGCCCATAATGTTCCGTCTGTTTTAACTGCTAATGTATAATATCCACCAGCAGAAACTACTGAATAACTTGAACCAATTTGTACTGGAGAAGATTTATTAACAGTTGTATTATCTCCTAATTCACCAAAAGTATCTCTACCCCAACCCCATAAAGTATTATCATTTTTTATAGCAAACGAATGGTTTGAACCTGCTGATATAGATGACCAAGTTGATAAAGTTCCAATTTGAACTGGAGAAGAGCGTGATACAGTACTGTCTTGACCCAATTCACCATTACCACTAAAACCCCAACTCCAAAGTGTACCGTCAGTTTTAAGAGCTAATGCATGGTTATTTCCACCTTCTACCTTTGACCAATTAGATAAAGTACCAATTTGAACTGGACTTGATTTAGTTGAAGTAGAATTGTCACCAAGTTCACCATAAGTGTTCTGTCCCCAACCCCAAAGTGTACCGTCAGTTTTAACTGCTAATGTATAGTTATCGCCTGCTGATACATAAGACCAATCTGAAAGAGTTCCAATTTGAACTGGACTTGATTTAGTTGTAGTAGAATTATCACCAAGTTGACCGTTGGTATTTAATCCCCAACCCCATAAAGTTCCATCAGTTTTAACAGCAGTACTATGGTTGAACCCTGCTGATATTTTTGACCAACCACCAGATGTAGTAACGTCTTCACCTTTCATGTGGAAAGTTAAACTTCCCCTATCATAATCAGTTCCATCGTTTGCTATTGTTACATACCAATCTAATCTACTACCAGATTGTTTTTGTAAAATAGTTTGAACTTTATTATCAAAGTATGGATAGTATTTTGCATCGTTCATTTTCCAACGGAAAGTCAAAGCATCTGGATATTGCCATTGACTATTTGCATTATTTACTTTTTCCCAAGGTACTCGAACATATTGATTTGTTTTTGGTTGCTGCTTACTTCCTAAAAAGTTAAGATAATATGTTTGTTTATCCCACTCTGCTCTAGGAACTTTACCGAAGTCTGCATTGTCAGGACCACCATATTCACGAATCGAAAGAATAGTTGAAGGAATTCCATATGCAGAAAGTAATGCCTTTATACTCCGTGAAGTACCTTTACTTTTGTATACATACGGAAGAGTATTTAATATTCTTCTCCAAACTTCCTTTGTTCTATTTTCTTCTGATTTTGAAAGGTATTTATTTATTGTTGTTTTACCTGTCCAAATAGGTTCACCACTTCCACTCAACCCTAAAGCATATTCCCAAAGGTCTTTTGTTTGAGTTCCATTTGAAAGTGTCCAACCTAAATTTTTTGTTGTTTCATAAACTAAATCCTGAGAAAGTCCATCTTTTGGATTTTCTTTTCTTGTGTTTTTCTTTAGTATGTGGTCTGTGTATAAATATAAAATGTCAAAGTGCTGACCAATCATGTTTACAAATGTTTTGAATTGCTCACTCTGACCATCGTCTAGTATGTATTCTGGTATTGCTTTTTGTAATGAATTGTAATTCTTTAAATCGTATTCAAGTCCATTATCAACTAAATCGTTATACCAATCTATACCCGTATCAGACAAAACAGAATATAATTTATATTTACCTTCTTTTGTTAAAATATGATAATCACTAGAAGTTGGATCAACTTCATATTTTGGATACGGCGTAATTATTGCAGCAGACTGACTAGTGTAAAAATTACTAGCAGTTGTTTCATAATACAACCATTTTTCAAACTCATCAAAGCCCTGTTCTATTTTATTTCTTAAATTTTTAACATTGATAATATTTGAACTAACAGAACCAGTATATGTATTCAGTAATAAAAGTTGTGTATTGTACGTTTCAATTAATCCAAGTTTATAAAAGAAATTAGCAGACCTATCTTCAGCCGAAGAGTAAAATATGAAGTTGGAAAAATCTCTATAATCAACATTTAATTTTACACTAGAACCAGTATCATTAACGTATCTATTTAAAATTTCTTGAGAAGTTTGTACATTCGTTGATAATAAATCGTTCCAAGACTTATATGCAGTTTCAGTATTTACCCAATAATCATAGTCAACTTCAAAATTTGGTCCTTTAATATAAGGAATCATATCCATTGGTTGTTGATTTCTAACAACTACATTATCTATCCAAGGTTTTAGAATTTGACTTCCTAACCAACATTCATAATATAAATCTATTTCAAGTGGAAGTGTGTCATATAGTTTAACATAGAAATATGTATCATCACCATCGGATGTAACATTAATAACATCCACAATTAAATTCTCACCAAAATTTATTATAATTGGCGGTAGGTAAGTTGTTGATGATAAATAATTTAACACAAACTGTGTTAATGAAGTTTTTGCTGCTACATTTTCTGGATATTTAAGTGCTAATTTTAATTCACGTCTGTCTTGTGAAATATCTGCTATAAATAATCTTCCGTTTTCATCAGTAGAACCACCAATAAGATTTCTAAAAAAATTATAAACAATTTTATAATTATCTGGCGGTAATTGTAATAAATTTTGAATATGATCGTGTACATCAATTAAAGCATATTTTCTATCAACTGTTTCTGTTACGTCACCCGAAGTAACTATTTCGGTTCTTGATTCTATTTTAAATGGTAAATCATACAAAGAAGAATTATCAACATAAGTAGTGTTTGGTAAAAATACGTGCAATTCAAGTGAAGATTCTCTACCAAAATATTGTTCTTCTGGATCATTCAATACAGGAACAACTAATTTTCTTCTAACCGAAGATAAACGTGTTCTTGAACCACGAATGGGGTTCTTTGCTAAAAGTATTGAGTCTATATTTGTATAATTAAAATTTGACATTAAAATATCCTATGTTATACTATAACGGTTACTGCTTTTGTAGCCTTTTTAACCAAATCAGCGTTTAGTTTTTTTCCATTTTGTTGATTTGCACCATTAAATTCTAAGGTTTGCCAACGTACGTCAGAACGAGTCCAAGTTTCATCAGTAAGAAGGCAATTACTTGCATTAAATCTATTCATAGGTTGTTTTCCTGGTGTAACGGTTACACCATCGATTACAAAAAGAAACTGATTATTGGAACAATTAAAATCCGCCATTATCACCGTAACATCGGTTGTTCCACCTAAATCGGAAGCAGTTTGTGGATACCCCTTTAAAGTGTTCAATAAATTATCTGAACAATCATATCTATAAAACGTATTACGCTGTGCATTAGCAACATCACCGTCTAATTTAGTAAAAGCACCAGTTTGTGGACCACCTAATAAATCTTTTAATTTATTTTTAGAACAATCAACTGTTCCATCGTAAACAATTTGTGGTGAACCTTGTAATGAGGTTAACAAATTATTTGAACAATTAAATTCAGAACACTTAGACGGTGCACCTGCTAAAGTTGTTAACCCAACACCAGAACAATCAAATGTTCCATTAACAACACCGAACTTTACCATAAGTGCCCCATTTTTTACCGCTTGTGATGAAACCTTTACACTTCTGAACACATTCATAACTCTACCGTTTGGAGTTTCAACATACGAAACGTCAGTAGGTTGTAATCCAAGAGCTGTTAATACATTAGGATCAGTAGTTGGTCCGTCTGGCGGTGGATTAGAATCATTTGCACCAGAATCATTTGCACCAGAATCATTTGTACCAGAATTATTTGCAGCATCAATTACTGAATTTTGTAAATCTATAACAGATTGTTTTGTGTCAGATATTGCAGTATTTGTGTCTTGTAAATTTTGCTGTAATTGTAAATTTTGTAATTTAAGTTGTTCAATATCAACATCTTGTTTTGTATTTGTTGCACTTATATTATCTACCAATGCAGTTTTTAAGTCTTTTGCTGATTGTTCTGCTTGTTTTCTCTGAGCAACTACTTCGTTTTGTATCCTTGCTAATTTTTCATCTGCTTGTCTTTGTAGTGAAACATTTGCTTCACGTAATCTTTCTGCTTTTGCAACAGCAAGTGCTCTTTCTGCTGAAACTGATGATAAAACATCATCAAACTTTGAAATTGTTTGTATTTGTTGACTTATAATAGAATCCTTAGTTGCTAATTGTTCTTGCATTTGATTCATTTGATATTGCATACCGGTAGTTGTATTACTGTCCATACTAATCAAATTAGATATATTACTGAGAAATTCTTTTTTAGCTAATTCTGCTTTTTCCGTATCACTTAATGCAATATCTGGTAAGTTTCTACCAGCTATTTTTTCTAACTCACCTGGTAATAAAGCTCTATTTTGAATACTCTTTATTTTTTTACTCACATTATCTTCTGCTGAAACTGCGTCTTTTAGTGATTTAAAATTAGTGTCTATTATACGAGAGAAATCTCTACGCACATATCTTCCATCCAATACAGCAACATCAAGAGCTCCTTGATTTTGAATTTCACTATCATCAGTATAACTTATTATTCCGCCAGTCAATGCATCACGTTCTAACATAATTATCTCGTAACCTTAAAGTAATAATTGTTATCAAATATTTGAACATTATCTCCACCCGATGTTTCTACTTTTAATAATATTCTATAAAATCTCTCTGGTTGAAAAGAGTTCATCCATAAATTAAAATAACTACTTGTACCATCACAACTTATCTTAGAACCAGTATAATCAAACGGTAAAATTACTTCATCAGTATGTGCGTCTCTTACTTCATAATAAGAAGATGAAGGTAAATAATAGTTTGTTAAATGATATGCTTCAGTTGTATAATTTTTTTGTGGAAATCTTTTATTAGCGTGTATTTTTATTTTTGGTTTTTCGTCTTGTGAATAAAACTTCTTTAACTTAATGTTTGGCATCAATCCGTCAACATCTACTTGTGTTAAACTTCCAGTAATAAATATAGAATCATCCCAAACAACGTGTAATCTTGGAACATATATTGTATTACTATCAGTACCGAAGAATTTAAGACTTGTTAAACTTTCGCCTGAATTTTCAAGTTCTTGACTGAACTTCATAATTAAACCATCGTTTACGAATCTACCAGAACCAGTTATCCATTTTTTAGCTATCTGAGAAACATCCATATAAATGTCAGAAGACTCGTATGAAAACGATTGTGTACACTCTACATTATCATATGTCCACCATGTACCACCACCTTCTTTGGAATTATAAGATGAAGTAACATAAGCAGAAAGGTTTACACCGAATAAAATATTGGCATCAACCCAAGTTTGTGAAATAGTGTCCCATTCATAATTTGCAATTGCAGGTGGAATATCCCATTCTGTACCATTTGCTTTTGAACTGTTATACTTCCAAGAAACACCATCGGTAGTTATTGGATTATTAAAATATTTTCCAGTTCCATTTGTCCAAGAAGAACTTAATGGATAAGCATACACAGTATATTCTTGTGGTATTTCTCTAACGTCAGCAGAACGTAATGATAAATAATATTTTGCATTTTGAGAAATTTTACCACCATTCACTCTACTTTCAATATCACTCATATCAAACTTCATCAATATACGACTGTTGTAAACCAAAGATGAAGTAGATGCTTTTTCGTGAGATAATTCCAATAATGGATCTAAACCACTATTTAGTGTTTCAAATTTTTCATAAATAGTTGTATCTTTTTGAGCGTATAGTGTATAAATCATCCGAATGCCCTCACTCTACCGATAATATCATTATCTGGATATTTTACTTCAAAAATAGAAGGATCTAAAGAAGGAAAAACAATTCCATTTCTTGTTGCTTCTTGTAAATTATAAGCATGTGGAGAATAACCTAATGTTTGATCGTATTTATTTGTTAACCTAACATCAACAACAGTTTGCACGCCCTCTATTCTATCCAATTCGGTTAATATATTGCTAACTATAATAGGTTGATTTATTTGCCATTTATTTACGTCAAAATATTGTTTTAATCTGTTTATACATCTTAATATAACTTGATTACTATTTTGGTCTGGAAAAGTTATTATATCGAATTCAATACCGATGTTAATTATATATGCATCACGAATGTTAATAGCGTCGGTTAATATTCTATGATAATTCAAATATGTTTTTAAATTTTCCTTAGTTGCATCATTAATAACAGTTAATTTATTATCAGCGTCATATCCTAATACATAAAAATTTAAGGCTAAATTATTTTGAATTCTTTCTGTATTATATATAGATTCAACTGTTAACTGTGTATCTTTTGTAATATACGCTTTTGCAATAGAACCATATTTGGAAGGTAGTGTGTACGCCCTAATAATATAATCTTCTTTTGTTACTGCTCTGTTTTGTGCAGCAAAATTAGCTAAAGCATTATTTCGTATTTCATTTATTTCATCACCTGCTTTACCACCTACGGCTGGCTTTGGATTTGTAACTGCTAAACTTGCAACTATCTGATTATATAAAATACTATCAAGACCAGTTTCATCAAGTAAAATGCTTCTTTTTAAAATCCGTGTAATTGTATCACTAGCAACATTATCTTGCATACCCTTACCAGTCGTATAATAAATTCTAATTGTAGTGTTATTTGGAGCAAGTCCGTATGTTTTGGTATATAAGAAATTAGATGGATCTATATCTAAAGAAACAGAACTCTCAATACCAGTTAATGAACTTCCAATTAAATCTGGATTAGGTATCAATTCCTCATCATCTAAGTCAGCAACACCAGCACCAAACTGTATTTCATAAATTCCTTGATCAACTGTTCTTACTGTAAATCTTCTTGAAACTTTCTTTAATTTAAGAAGATAAGGTGTTTCGTCTCTATACGCTGATAACTCTACATCGTTTCTTGGAATATTTATAACTGGATTAAATATAGTATCAGCCGCAAGGTACGGTACATTATACCAAGTATTATTATCTTCATCAATACCATATAAAATTTCTATAAGGTCTGCATTATTTAGAACAACTCTATCGTATGGTTTTGGGTCTTTAAATTCATAATCATAATATTCTACTTTACCAGAAACAGCTCTTACAGATTTTTTTAACAACCAAAATAAAACTTCCCCGTTTGTATCAACTTCAAACGGAGTAACTTCAGTTGGATCAATATTACTACTAAATTTAAAATCAACAAAATCAACTGTTCTAAACTCAACATCAGAATTAGTTGTTGCACCAACTATCATACCAGGTTCAATTGCAAATGCGTATGAATAATCTGGTACAACTTGACTTCCACTATCGGAAGTTATAGTTTTAGCAGGAACTATTTGAAAAACATCAAGTTTTACATTAGCAGCAATTCTATTTTTTGGCATATATCCAAGAGATTGAGCAGTATTTAATATATTTACACGCTCAGTTGAATGTAAAAGCATTGTTTCTTGAAGAGTAACATCTGTGTAATAAGATAAAACATCACCAACATACGCAGCCATTTCTAAAAACATCATCCCTGGAGATGCTTCATTAAAATCTTGATATGTATTTGGAAAATAATTTTTCGTAAAATCAATAAGGTTTTGTTTCAAAGAAGAGAAATCTCTTGAAAGATAACGAATGTCTTTTTTAACTAAATCAGCCATTATAGATTGCCTCTTTTATTTGTAAGTTTCCTGTATCTGATATAAATATCTGTATAGGTAGATAAATGTTTGTACCACTAATTTTTACAACTAATTTTATAGAAACAGCATGACCTGGATCATCTAATCGTGGGTCAACTGTTGGTATTATTGTTTCCAATTGAACTATTGTTAAGAACGGCATCCATTCTGCAATTGCACTTTCTATTTCAGAATTTAATCTACCTGTAAATTCGTCTTCGCTTGAAATGTTATCAAACAATATAGTACGAATATCAGTACCAAACGTTGGCAACATATACCGTTCACCCTTTGAAGTCAACAAAAGATTTTTCAAGTTAGATAAAACTTGTTGAGTATTTGTAAAACTTTGTCTAAATATCCCTGACTCTGCATTGAATGGAATTAAAACTCCAATTGGTTTTCCTAAATTTATATTGGGATTATTAGGATTTACAAATTCTCTTTTTCTTCTAAATATTGACACTCATTATCTCCCTTTTTTCTCATCCATCTTTTTAACAAGTGCTGAATAATCTCTTGTCAATGCACTCATTACTTCTGTTGGAACTTCTGTTGGATCAACACCTTGTGGTATAGCACCGTATTTAGAATTACCTAATCCGCTTGCCATATCAGATGTGAATGAAAATTCACCGTCTAAATCGGTACTTTCTTGTAATGTTCTTCTTGTTTCTGCCAAAATATCTTGTATAGAACCATACGCTGATTTTGATTGTTTTGGTTTTTGTTGAGGTTTAGGTTTATCTTGATATTGCTTTAATAAAGCTAAACCATGCTCAATAGTTTCCTTTTGACTTTTTTTGTTTACTGGTGGAGTATTTAATTTTTTATCCAAAGCATAATCTATTTCTTCTCTGATTATTTCTCGGATTTTCTTAAAAAACTGATTAGATTCCATTTGAATACCTACTCAAATAATTTTTAATAATAACCTATCTAAAAATATAAATATCATTTTTATATATTTTCGGTAATTTAAGGAAACCAATAGACATTAAGATTATATAAATCTTTTACTATGGCTTTACATTCCCGCTGAATTTATAATTAAAATGCCATATTTCATTCCAATATGAATACCAGTTATATTTTTGACCATTTTCACGAATCCATTTTTGTGCAGGACCTTGATATTTTTCTTGATATTTTACATAGTTACCCGCCAATCCAAGTTTTTTTGCTGTATCGCCAGTCAAACCTCCTGCAACGTCAATTGCTCTACCTTTCTGATGATAAGATCCTTCTCTGTACGTTGTTCCAGTACTCGTGTGAAACCCAAGTGGTGGTGCAACCTGTCCCGGTTCACCACCCGAAGTTAAACTATCACGATTAAATTGCATAATTGGACCGTACTTTTTATTCGACGATGTTAACCATTCGTGAGGCCAGTATATAGGTGGTCCACCCTTTTTACCTCTGTTTTTTTTCCAAATCTTCACCTGATCGTCAACTGTTCTTGTTGGATCCGCATTGCTTGAAATACTAATTCCCGCTGCTTTAGCTGCAGCTTTCATTGCATTAAAATCAGGTAACGCAGATGCTCTCAGATATTGATTTGATTCACCTGGTATAAGTCCTATCAAACCTGATGCAAGTGCTTCAGGTCTTTCTGTAAGAATTGTTCCACCATTTCCATCTTTACCACCGTCATTTCCACGAGAAACTGGTAGTTTTGTATGTTGTCCTTCATTTGATTCTGATGGTTCTATTTTTGCAGGTGCAGGTGCAGCTGGTTTTTGCTCAATATACGGTAAAAGAAAATTATACATTCTACCTGTTAATTTACCTTTTTCAGTATCAATTCTTGTATAATAATCTTTGAATATACTTGTTGTATATATCTTAGAATCCAATCCACCAACTCTGTGTCCATCTCCTCCAGATTTAACATTAGAAATAAATACTGCACCATTTATCCAATTATCACCTGCTAATATTGCAAAATCTTTGAAGTTTGTTTCTTTTACAGCAATGTGATATGGACCACCACCTGGAATAGAATCTGCTCCCCTTGGTGTTGTATTACCACCAAATGTAACAATCTTACCTGTTTTATCAAGATACACTAAAACTTCTGCATATAATTGATTAGATTGTGCCGTGTGACTTTTTACGGCAGAAATAACTCCTAATTTCCAATTCAACGATATTATTTTATCTAATAATTTTTGCCCTCTTTCAGTTAATGTACCATCTTTCTTTATATGATAATCAACAATGAATATTGCAATATCACCACTCTCTTTTAATAATTCATCTGAATTTAAGTTTGCTGGATCATACCATATTTTACTTGGTTTAAAAACAAGGTCTTGCATACCCGCTGCTTTCAAATCTTTCCACTTCCATTCTTTATTACCGGGATAATTTATTAATTTATTCCCACTTAAAAGTTTTTCATGATAAGTATTGATGTTTACACTTATATCACCGTGTAAAGTATAGCCGGATTTTTTCAAACAATGTTCAACCCATATACCAGACCACTTTGGCCATTCTCTCCAACTTGAATCTTGATTTTTTTTATCTGATATTGTTGTATTTACAGCATTACCTATTCCAATCTGAGAACCTTTGTTTGTAAGAAAAACTTTTTCCAATAAAGTCATATGTAATTCATTACCTGCTTCAAAAACATAACCTATGTTATCATTAAAAACACCAACATCATAAGCATTCAACAAAATTGGAACATCTAAAAAAGATTCAATGTCTTTTTGTCCCTTTATTAAATTCAACCATTTACCTTGTACAGTTGGTTCTTTAATATCATCAAAGGATCCACTATGTGGTGGCCAGTATGGAACTAATGCACTTATTAAATTTTTTCCATCATCCGATACCAACTTATTTTCGTTTGCAGCACTTCCATATCCTGGATTTTCATCTGTTCGCCATGCCCAATATCTTTTATAATATTTTTGTTTTTTATCAACCATCTCTGCCAATGTGAGTGGTTTATTTTCTTTAGTTGGTAAAATATAAAATCTATGGTTATATTTTCCATCTAAACTAACAGGTGTTTCATCTTTAGGTGGTGGTAAAGGATCTTTTGCTACTACTTCTTCTTTAGCACCTTCTGGTGATTCGTTAGATTTTAATTTTGCATCTTCTTTTTGTAAATCATTACAATCATCGGCTGCAGATGCTACTTGTGCATTAGAACCATTTGATTCAGTAACCGAAGACGCTATAACTCCCTCAACCACTTCACCGCATAAAACAAATTTATTTCCTTCGAGTATTTTTCTAAATTTTTCAGTATATTTTTTTCTTTCTGCTAAGCCATTAGAGCCACCATTCACAACCTTAGTTATGCGTGTTACTTCTGCATCACTATATCCAGCGTCTTGTGCTGCTGTCCATAGTCCTTTATCTTCCATAAAAAAGAATGCAGATAATACTGCGTATTTAGTTGCAACTAAATCTGGAAATTGTGTTAAATCTTCTGTTCCATTACCTGATTTTTTTAACCACTTTGAAAAATGATCATAATTCCAACGCCCAGTTAGTTGAATATAACCACGGCCTTTGAATTTTACACCATCTCCTGGTTGAGTGTTTCCTAACTTCGTATTCCCTTCATATCTAGCTCCAGCATTTGCTCCTAATTCTACCGTACTTTTCCAATTTCCCGTTTCATGAGCGCATTGTCCACAAAAATGAATCATTTGATTCATTGTAGTTACATTAAATTTCTTAATAAGAGATGGTAATTCTTCAATTACTGTTGCAGGTAAATGTGGGGCGAGTAACTCACATATAGTTGGGAGTTTAGATTTTTGACCTGTTTCTGCTTTTGGTGATTCTGTTCCACCTGTTTCTGTTTTTGGTGTTTCTGTTTTTGGATTTGGTGTTCCACCTGTACCTTCTGTTGTTGCCGCACCACTTGGTGTTGCTGCTTCACCAGTAGAATTAACTTTCACATTATTTTTAATCCAATTAGCAGTAACCGTAATTAATCCCATGTGACCTGCTGAAGTTTTGATAAAATCTTTACCGTAAAATGTCACAGTTTCATCAAATTGTGGATTTTCAAAACCATCAGCACCTGCTTTTAGACCACCTGAAAAGTAGTATGTATTTGGATTTTGTGTTTTTGCAGCTTGTACACTTTTTGCAAGTGTACTTGTTTTAGCGTAAGCTCCTGCTAATAAAACAATATTCCAATATTTATAACTACCACCCCAAATAGGAATATAGGTTGTTACAGCACCAACACCACCAGAAAAACCTACAAGTATTTTTGAAGATGGTTTTATATTATTTTTAGTCAATATACCTTGTAATTCATTCCAAGATTCTCTAGCAAATGTTTTAGCGTTATAACCTTCCCAATGATCACCAGTTGCGCCACTTGTACCTGATGTAAACATGGGTGTATAAACATGAAAATCTGTTAACATGGAATAACCCTTATTGTCACCAATCTCACTCCATTTATTTCCTGGCTTTCCATTTTCTTCTTCTGGCCACATATATTCACCAGGAAGTGCACGGCATTCTTCTTTACCTTTACACATCACTTTAGTACCAACTGCTATTCCACCAACACAATAAACAAGTGGTGCATTTAACGCTTTTTTTGAGGATTTGAATCTACCCCATTTACTTCTAAGTTCTACTCTTGGTTCTAATGGGCCTGCCATTTACATTTCTCTATAAATAAATTAAATAACATATATTATAACTATAAATTAGTTTGATTATTTTTTGCCTTTTTTCTTACGTGGCGTAACTACAACGGGTGGATACTTTGCTGTGATTGGAATCTGTCCTGATGCAATAGCAGCTGCACGCGCATCTAAATTCATTTCTTTATTTAATTGTTTTATTATTTTCCCAAATTCAGTTGGTGTTTTTACTACTTCAAAATGCATATCATCATAATATGTATAACCTCCTTTTACCGCACTTTTGTATTTAGTGTTCAGAAGATAATTAAGTTTTTGGAGGCCGCTGACTCCCCAATGACGTTTGTCATCTGTTGGACGATTACTCTTTTTGTAATAAGGATGGTACGGCGCATTCACATCAATACCCGTTCCAGTAGCATGGTTAGACCATCTTGGTTTACCTTTTGACCATCCGGGATTTACATTCCCATCATTAATTTCTCTTACAAACAGAGCATATTCACCTTGACCACCCTTATCTAAGTTTATATCTTCTATTTCATTGTGAATATCATAAAATAAATTTGTATAAATAGACCATGTTTCTATTGTTACTTTCCACGTGGATAGAATACCAGGAATCTTTACCACTTTCGTCTTTATAGGACCAACGTACCACTCATTGGAAGCTTTTATATTTGTAAATTTCCGCCCTGCATATGTTCCACTACTACCTTGTCCAGAGGCGTCTAAATTTGGAACTTGAGCAGTTCCAATTGCTGCCGATTCATCTTGTTTAGGAGTAGGGGATGCACCACCCCCACCACCGCCTGTATCACCTGTATCAGTAGTAGCATCAGTAGTAGTGCTGGTAGCTGTTTCATTTGCGTTTACAGGGGTTTCTGTACCTGGCTTTATACAAGCACTACTACCACCACCACTTATTCCACCTCTTTGTTCACCTGGCAGTTCTGCTTGAATTACTCGATATTCACCAGGTTTTACATCTGACCAGTCACCACCATCAGTATTAATATCGGCTGTTTCATTCAAATCATCATCTGTAATAAACTCTAATAATTGTGCTCCATAATTTGGATCAACAACGGTAACATTTATTTCTTCTTTGTCAATGTCATCCAACCCGTCAATAATATTTGCCATTACTTTCTCCAATTATCAAACTATTATATTGTCTATTTGTAATGTTTTTTGAATTAAACTACTATTTAGTTTACCAACACCATCTGGTTGTTGATTAATACCAATAAATTTCTTAATTCTTATATCGGTATTGAAATTTTCATTTTTACCATCCAATCCTTCACTTATACCACTAAAAATAGTTGCATCAGTTAATTCATTCTTACTAACATCGAGTGTACCACGAATATTCAAATTTGCATTATTTAATGTTTTTAAATCATTATCATATAAATTAACATCACCAAAAACAGTAGTTGGACAACCAGATGTAGTTGAAAAGTTTCCACAGCCTAAATTCTCTAAACTGCTTATTCTGTTTTCAGATAAATTCAAATTTTGTCCTATTGAACTTGGAAGTCCGTCTAAGTTTTCTAATTTATTTTTATTAGCAAAATAATTCCCACCAACAGATTTTGGACCAAAATCTAAAGAAACCAATTCGTTACCAGAACAATCAAAATCACCTTCTACAACATCTGGGGCGTTTTCTAAGCTCTTTAATCCCATATTTTTACATATAAATTTACCATTAACATTTTTAATTTTAAATGGTATAGAAGTTAATGGCGTATTATCAGAAGAATTATTTCCTGTAAAATCCATACCACTTCTTTTTCCAGTTAATACAATGTCACCGTTATATGAAATTACATTTCCTAAAGAATCTTTTACTGCTAACGCAGGATCAAGTCCCATAACATAAACTGGATCGTTTATATCTGGATCTTCTTCCGATGGATCTGAATCCTGAAAACACTCTATGTCAGATTGGTTATTATTATTTCTGTCATAAACTATACCCAACGATTCATCATATTGTTTATCAGTAAGACCATGTTTTTCTTTATAATCTTTTTCTGCGTCTGAATTATATCTATTTTCTTCTTCTAATATTTCAGTATGTTCTTTCAATCCCTCTCTTAATTCATCAGATTTTTCATTCAATTGTTGATATTTATTCAAATTATCTATATACGTTTGAAGTTTTGTAACACCTTCTTCTTCTATACCAAAACCCAATCCTATCGCAGCAACTTTTTGAATACGGTAATCAATTTTATTAAATGTTGTTAGCCAAGTTCCTTTAGAAATAACTTTTTGATCTGGACTTGCATCATCTCTAACCGTTGTATTTATTGGTTTGAGTAACGATAAAAACTCTTTAGAAAGACCTTTAGCTATTCTTTCTCCTTCTATTCTATCCTTTTCATCATCTGAATAAAATAATACCGATGCGGATACTATTAAATCCAACGATTGTCTTGTGTTCAAATAATTGTCATCAATAATTTTTATTTTAAATATATCATCCGTACTAGTGTATGTTTCAATAGTCTTTATATCAGACAATGTTTTTATGTTTTTTGAAGAATCAAATAAATTAGTAAGAGTATCTTTACCAATATTTAAAGTTTTAGATAATATTTCTGTTATTTCTGGCTTTGATGCAATATCTACTAAATTTTTTAATTCCAATTGTTCTAATAATTTTTTCTTAATAGCATCAATGTCACCATTAATAATGTTGTCACTACCTACAAAATCAACAATATCTGTTATTGCTGACAATGTTTTTGTATCTACACCAAGACTAGAAGCTAAAGAATTTAAAACACCAGGTGCAGCATCTTTTAATGCGTTTATAGCAGAATCTTTTAGTGCGTCAACATTTATTTTTCCACTTAATATAGAATCCTTTACACTTTGTGTAAAACCGTCATATACAGCTGTTCTTGTATCTGCTAATGTGTATTCATACGTTAATGGAGAATTTACTGTTGATTCAAACATTTTCTTTGCATTAATGTTTTCAGTTGGTGCTGGTTTATCGTCTTCGGTAGGTGCTTTATCTTTTTCTAAAATTACAATAGGACATTTATCATCGCCTATGTATTCATAACCGTTTAAGTATTTTTTTGTTTTATCACTTAACTCTAATTCAAATCCAGAACAATATATATTTGCTATCGAATATACTTTTGCTAGTTTTCTATGTTTTACAGCGTCTTCTGTTGTATGCGGATCATCAGGACATTCTGTAAACTTAAAAGTTTGTGGTAATGTAAATCCATTCTCCTCTACTGTATTTGAACATTTTAAGAATATAAAGTCATTTGCTGTTATGGTATATGTGGAAGAACCAGCCAAATTTTATCTCCAATTAAACGTATATGTTTTTTGCACCTGTAATTTCTTTTATTATTGTAGCATCTAATTTTATTGCTTTACCATCTGCTGCATCTTGTTGATAACCACCATTGAATGTTTTTGTTTTTATTTCATTTACACCTGCAAATATTGTTGCATCTGTTAATGAACAATTATCACATTGTAATATTTGTAATGGATTCAATGGACCATTTGTAGAAATACCTTTCAATGAAGTTATCTTTATATTTCCACCTAAGTGGTAAGCGTAACCAACCTTAGTTGGACCACCGACTAAGTTATCCAATCTATTGTTACTACAATCAAATGTACTTGTAACTTCAGTTGGTCCACCAGTTAAAGATTTTAATTCTGAGTTTTTACATAGATATGATTTTACTTTCTTTGGACCTTCCTGTAATGATTCCAATTGGTTACCAGAACAATTAAATGTTCCACCAACTTCAGTTGGAGAATTCTTCAATGATTTAAGTTCCATGTTAGAACAATTAAAATTACCAGCTACTACACCAAACGGTATAGGTATTTCGGTAAATCTTCTATTTGTAAGTGGATTTGTTTTTGCTGATAAATCAACATCACCATCATAATTCCATCTACCACCAATATTTTTCATCTTGGCTGATTCTAAACCTAATTGTTCGTATGTTAAACCATTGGGATAATTAGAAGAAACACTACCAGGTATTTGAACAGTCTGCGGTGGAGTTGTTGGTGTATTGGAATCAGTTCCAGCTGTTCCTTGTTCTGTTGTTGGTGTATTAGAATCAGTTCCAGCTGTTCCTTGTCCTGTTGTTGGTGTATTGGAATCAGTTACAAAATCTCCTCTTTCTGCTGCTTCTTCTGCTTCTGCACTACTCATACCCATTTCGGATGGAGGTGTTAAAGAAGCGCCAGACGCTTTAGAAATTTCTTCCAATATAGCTTTTTTCTGTTTTTCAATATCACTTAATTCTTGTATTATAGTTACAACATTAACCACTGGTTGCTCCAATTCTACACCCGCTAATACATCTGGTTTATCACCATCTATTTTGTTAGTTTCAACATAACCACCACCACTTGCTGCTCTTTCCTTAGCTTTATCCATTTCTGCTTTTGTTGGTCCACCAGGATTTTCACAAACAAATACTTGATTACTTGGAAGTGATTTCAATGAAGAACGAAGTGATTTTATATCTGATTTAATTTTATTAAAGTCTGGAGCATTTGTTGGTGGAAGTGATTCACCCGTACCAGTTAAGTGTGTTTGTTTACTTATTGATGTACATAAATTAGCTAAAGAATCACATAAGTCACCCAACCATTGCATTGTTTTATCTCCCAATAAAACAGGAGATACTGCGTTTAAACCTAAATTTATGCGGGGTGCTTCCATTTCAACAACAATACCACCATCTAACGCTATTGCTTTTTGTGAGGAAAACCCAATACCTTCACTACTAAATCCCATTAATTCTTGCTTTTTAGCGTTTAATAATATTCTATCGGATGACATTAAAATTTGATTACCAGCATTAACGTTGTCAATATATAAATTAACACTACGATTTGTAATAGATGCCGCCACGTCTGATGCTGGTGTAAATGCAAAAGACTGTCCAGAAGTCATCCAAATTGATGAATCATCTGTTTCTGGATCTTCAATAATAAATTCATTAAAAGGTTTTTTATCTGGATTAGTACCATTTGAAATTATCAGTATAGGGTTACCTGTGTCACCTAAACCTTTTTTCCAAAGTGGTCTTTGTGGATATGCTCGTCTTTCATCAACGGTAGAACCCAATCTAATTGAATTTCCCCATCTACCTTCAAGAATAATGTCACCGGGATAAGGCTGTATAGGATAAACATCTAACCTTTCTGGAAAACCTGGATCTATCGTTTTACCTGTTTCTAAACGTGATTCTACTTTATTATATGCACCATCTTCTGCATTTTTTCTCGTAGTTACATTCGATGTGCTAACTTGTCTTTGAAAATCAGTTACACCTGGAATACCGTTGTGATGAACAGAACTTTGTATTGAGATTGGATTTGTATAATAATATTCTTGTCCAGTCCTAAGTGCACTATTGTAAGATGTTGGGCCCTTTAACAACATAACAACTTCACCCTTTACTGGAATATTTTTTATATTAGCATCTAATGGTCTTGCAGCAATAACATTAGTTTGTGTTTGCGAGCCGTATGCTCCCAAAAACCTACAATAAATTGTATATAACTTTTCTTTATTTTTACCGTCAAAATCTACGGTAACAACTTCAGCAGGAATATTCTCATATTCCTGACCATTCAGAATCGTCTTTTGTGGATTTTGTGCCAATTTTATTTTCCTCTTGTTCTTCTTGAATTTCTTGAAATCCCTTTAATAAGGCTTCTTTTTCTTCATCAGTCAAGAACGAGGAAGATTCCTCAGTTTTATTACTTGTAGCACGTTGTATAACCGCTGCCAATTTAACTAAATGTTCATCATTCTTAACTGACACTTCCATTAAGTCTTTGATAGAAGGAACTAACATACCTGCATCACTTATATTAGTTATAAGTGGTTTTAGGTCTGCAATCAATAAATTGAGTTGCCGTTCCTTTTTTTTCTGATTATCGTAAATATCTTTTAATAAATCAGAAAACTTTTTATTTCCAAATAATTCTTGATCAAAGCTCATGTAAATAAATATGTTAGTTGTTAATAATGTCTTGTAATTCGTACCAAGATAAATTATTTATGTTAACACCATCACGGTATTGCTTGTACAGTTTTGTATAAATGTATTTTATTTTGTTTATAACATTAGTTATATATTGTGAACTTATTCCTGTTCTTTCACGAACAAGAATGTATATAGCCTTCTTATTATAGTTTTCTATATTCTCACGCGTCTTAAACAAATATATAATAGAATCCGCAACTTGTATATCTCGTCTCTTTGAAAATAAAAGTGGTAAATATTTTTCTACAATGTTAGAAAACAAATCAATAAAGTCCTGTTTTTCTTCTATCATATCTGTTCTTATTTTTTCATTTACAATATTTCTCTCAGAATCAATAGTCTGAATATCTTGACTACGTTTGAAATGATAATAGTTTTTATTATTTTCAGCAATAAGATAATTCTTAGCAACAATTGAAAAATAAGAAAAAGCCTTTCCGTTATCGGCTTTGTATTTATGAATTTTTTCATGTAAGAAAGCAACAACTTCATGTTTAACATCTTCATGTGAAACATCAAAATTATAAAACTTGAATCTATGAATCATTATTTCTGCAAGTTTATAAAATGCAGGGTGAATCTTTTTTGTATAAATTATATTACGCTGTATATCATCTTCAATAGTATTGTACATTACAATAGCATCTTCGGTGTCTTGAGTGAAATATATATTTTGTTTTACTTTTTTCTTTTCTTCCATTTCAATCTCACTCTATATTTGAAAACATACCAACTCTTCTACTACCAGTTTCTTCATCTTCTTCAATTGGTTTTTCGTCAAAGTAATAATTTATATCGTTTATTATTTTCTTTAACTCTTTGAAAAAATAACCAGTTTCATCGTCTGCTTCAAACGAACCAATTCTATCTAATTGTTTTAATACAGACCTATGAGATTGTACTCTATTTCTAAGTGACAACACAAATTCTTGATTTTCTAATGCAATTTCTTCCAATTCCGTGTATTTTTTATTCAGATTATATATTACATAACCCGCTCCACACAATAAAAGTAACAATATATATACTAAAATAACCATAAATTATCCCCTTAAATGTTTAGGCTGTATAATTGTATCAATAACACCTAATTCTAATGCTTCTTTCGGTGTAATATAAAAATCTTTAATTGTAGTTGTTTTCCACCATTCAACGTCTTTTTTGGAATTTGTATACATAATATCTAATAAAATGTCTTCTAATTTCTCCATATGTTGGACATTTGCCTTCATATCGGAGGATTTACCGTAAATATCGGAGGACATTTCATGAAACATTATTGTACTGTTCTTAGATGCTGCACGAACACCTGTTCCAGAACATAATATTAAGGCAGCAGCGGACATTGCACATCCACGAACAATTGTATTTACTTTAACATCTAAACTCTGAATGTAGTCAATAATACCTAATGCTTCGTATACAGAACCACCAGTTGAGTTAATAACAAGGTTTATTGGGTCATCTTTTTTACTTTCGTCTCTCATGTGTAAAATTGCTCTAATACGAGTAATTAAATCATAAAGAGTACCGTCCATAATTTCACCAAACAAAAGAACACTTGAAGCGTTTACGTCAATACCATAATCCATTTGAGTAGTTGCTTCTTTCCATCGTAACGGAATATCTTCTTCTTGCTTTTCTTTTTTTTGAATTTTATTATTTTCTGCATTAACTCCGTCATCATAAAAATCTTCCATATAACTACTCCAGTATATATAATAATAGTATTCTATACAGAAATCCCTCTTCTATAAGATTGAACAGATGGTTCTCCGTAGAATACTTTTTTTTCATTTTCATCTTCTTCAAAATTAACATTTTCTTCTTCTATTTCCAAATTATTTTTTTCTATATCTTCTTGTATATCAACTACTTCCATTGTTTTTTTCATAGGAACAGTTACCGCATCTGTTATTTGATTATTGAAATTGGGAGCAGTTACGGCATCTGTTATTTGAGATTCTACTTTTATAATTTCTTTTTCTTTATGTCTTAAATGATTTGCAGCAATTACTAAAGAAACTGCCAATGGATCAAATACAGAAACAAGAACAAGTATGAACCAATTTACAATTATGTCCATCGGTTTCCCTGTTAACCTACTCAAATAAAGTAATGGACCAATTTCAGAACTAAATGTTGAATTTTCCAATACTAATTTATCTTGTTCTAATAAAGCTACCGAATCTGATAAATTAATTGATTTCTGATTTAATTGGGAGATTTCTAAATTTAGTGTTTGTGTAGATTGATCAACTGATTGAATATTTTTTTGTAAACCACGAGTTCCTTGCTTCTGAGTTAATTGGGAATTCAATGAGTTTTCTTGAGAAAGTCTTAATTTATCGTATGAGGAAATACGTTCAGTTTTTTGTTTAACTAACGTATCGATTTGTGTTTTTTGTTCCGTGAATATTTTTTTCTTTTGTTCAAGAAGAGCAATTTTATTTTGTGCTTCATAAATAGATTTTGCTGTTTCTTGATATGAGTTGGTAAGATAACCGTATACACCAACAGAAGTTAATATCATTAGTACCGCTGCGGATGACATTAAATAAAACTTAAATAAAGGTTTAAGTGTTTTGAAGTGATCATGTAAAAATGTTATAACAACTAACTTGGAAAATTCAAGCATGGCGGCCATTCCTATGATTGACCATGAACCACCAGAAAATAATTTGGATATTCCGTATACAGAGTAATATCCAGAAAAAGATGCTAAACCTATTGCACAAAACCAGATAAGTGTCTGTAATGACAATAATTTGGATTTCATCAAATTCTCACTATGGTTCTAAATTTCTCATTAAAGC
>Ga0129333_10000413_pt1 | contig 34171 bp, 69 predicted proteins | sample CPB6_08_DNA_FD_94474 | JGI IMG/M metagenome (GOLD analysis project Ga0129333, IMG submission 94474) | Freshwater to marine salinity gradient microbial communities from Chesapeake Bay, USA - CPBay_Sum_0.6_0.8_DNA | ecosystem: Environmental > Aquatic > Marine > Coastal | place: USA: Chesapeake... | reverse complement strand
GCCTTTGCAGCGTCCTTGTAGACATCTGTTGCGGCCTTTTCAATTCCATAGGCAGTCTTTTCTGCTTCCTTGGCCACATCTTTGGCAGTGTCTTCCACAGCCTTGCCTGCGTCCTTGGCAGTGTCTGTGATGGCCTTACCTGCGTCCTTGAACGCATTATCAATATCTTTGGTGCTGGGCATTTTGACCTTGGGCACTTTGACTTTTGGCATTTTGATTCCCATTGTAGATCTCCTTTGGTTTGGGTTTACTGCTATTTACACCAAGCCCTCTAAAATGGGCTCAATGCGATCAAACAGAGCTGCATAGGCCCTGTCTCCGGGATGCGCACGATCCACAAACCACTCTGAGCTGGCCATGGCAGTGAGATTCTCTTCCACAGCGGCCAGCAACCTAAACTGCAGCTCGTGGCCGTCTATACAGCGATCAAAGAACAGGCCATCCCTGCACCAACCGCGGCTGCTGCTGAGAGTTGTGATAAGCTGTGAAGCAGGCAGCTTGCGACCCACTAGCTCACTGCGCCAATCTCTTAGCCAATAGTGAGGTGTGATCCACTGTGAGAATTGAGGTTCTAGGCACACGCTCTGCCCTTCTATGACCATGAGCTTGCTGCGGGGGTGTAGAGCCAATACAGCAGCAATTTCACTGTAGACTGTGAGTGCAGCATGATCAATGCTGGCCTGATAGCTCCAAGCTTGATAACTGGGTTTGAGATCCGCAGCAAAAGTGCAGCGCAGAGCACAGTGTGGTGCGGCCATGTCAGGCCAATTCCAGTCTCTGGCCAGCTCAGTGTGGAACCAAATGATCCAATCCCAGGGTTCTCTTGCTGCTTGTGCAAACTGCCGCCATGTGTGGAGATTACTGGCTCCGCAGCGGCTGAAGTTGCCCACGGTGTAGCCTCTGGCTCGCAGTCTACCATCAATATGACCCTGCTTGCTATAGCCCTTGCAGGGTATGGAATCTAGATGATCAAACAATCCAGGGTCAGCCCAACTATCTCCCACAATGGCTATTCTCATGCGAATATTTACTGGTACACTGCACTAAATATCAATATATGCGTAGATTAACAGTGACAGAAAGCAGCATTGCCAAATTTGTGTTGATACTAGTGGCTGCGCTGTTGATCACCAGTTTGGCTGCAGCAGAATACGTGAGCTATCATCAGAGACAGAGCATGTCCGAGGCAGTGAAATCTAGCCCACCCCCACCACCGCCTCCGGGCACTGCAGAGTTAGCAATCACCAAAGAAGGTGTGAACCTGAGCTGGCCAGCTGACAGTGAATGGCGCACAGTGGCGCAGATACTGTCACTGCTGCTGGGACTCTACGGTGGTATCAGGGTGATAAACCGTTTTACAGACCCCTCACAAACACAGTGAAATAATTAGTGTTGATGCGCTATATCACACGCTATTACGGACCCAACAGAGTAGCAGAAGTGTGGCAGCACGATGACGGCAAGGGCTATACAGTGAAGCGCAAGCTCTATGATGCTTGGATCGAACCCCTAGCACTGCCCAATGTCACTGTGAGCAAGCTGGTAGACATTGTGGAAACATGGTGTGAGGGCTGTGTGGATCCTTGGCTATGAAACTGTTTCTAGTCCTGGCTTGGTTAGTGTTTCTAATCTACATACGTTGGGGCTAAACACCCTAGTTCTAGCGCAGAGAAAATTCTGCATCCTCGAGTTCAAAAAGACCTCTAGCAAACACACGTGAGTCGCGATCCTGTAGCTGTATCACAGTCTCTGCGCTGCAATCTGTTTCTGCCAACTGGGTCCACAGCCGTTGATAGCAGGGGTCATTGAAGCGCAGGCTCTCGGGCAAATTAAAGGGACAGTCTCTGCGACGTGTGGCAGAATAGGGCTGTGAATAGGCCACAACATCCATTTCCTGCTCAGCAGCCCTAGCTAGGAAATTTTCCAGCCATTCAGCGTAATTCAGAGAAGTGAACCATTCCGTGTGCCCTGCACGTCGGGTTTGCAGTGTGAGACAGCGGTCTGCGTAGAGCTTTTTCAGCTGCGATTCCACACGCTTAGCCGCAGGAAAACCTGTGCTGCGAGTGAGCCATAACCGATCAAAGGTTACAGGTTCGTCGGTGCCCTGCTGCACGTGCCTTATCCTATTCCAAGGACATTCAGCTATACCAAATTTGGAATTGCCTCTGGGCGAAGTGCGATAATAAAAAAACATATAGTTAAAGTGTGTCATGGCAGCAGTTTAACACCGATGAGTGCAGCGAGCAACTCTAGATGAGAATTTTGGACGAGAGAGTTTACCCACAATTCTTCCTGCGCGAAGCGCAGCGGCAGCGGCAAAAACGGTGCAGCAACCTGCGGTAAATACGGCTATGCTGTTGGCAGAACTATTATCAAAAAATGACGGCAATCCCCGAGTAGCTGGCTGGGAACTAGTGGATACCAAGCATCTTTTCCTAAGAGCTAAAGAACGTGACATAGCACCTGCTATACTGAAGAAGATACTGCAGCGTCTAGGTCGTGTGAATGCTGCGATTGAACAGCATGCAGAGTTTCCGGGAGTGAGACTGTGGGACAGTGCCAACGATGTCTACATAGTGCTGACACGCATACCCGACACTGACCGCTTGGTGCTGAGAACTACCTATAGACGTACACCAGACAGTGATGAAGTGGCAAGACGCGCAGTCACAGTGCGAGTACGATAAACCCCGCTGTAGCTACTGTGGCGAGAGCGAGCGAAGCGGCGCTGTGAGGGGATTTTGGAGATCTGTGTTGAATGGTGGAGTTATGTTGGGTGATAACATTTACGCATAGCCTGCCTTGACCTCAATTGTCAAGAAAAATTTTTACCAATATTTTACCACAGTTCTGCCCCAAAAATCCCTCAAATCCCCTCTATACTGAGCCTTTAAGGTACACTTTACAGTGATTTCACGGTAGTTTGACAGGTGATCAGGGAGATCGTATACTATGCCTACCGTGGGCCTATAGCATAACGGTTAATGCAGGGGACTCATAATCCCTTGAGTCTAGGTTCAAATCCTAGTGGGCCCACCACTGTATACTGCAGAAAACCCCGCTGTAGATCCTGCGGCCAAATTGAGAAACCTAGACGCTCTAACCTGCAAATACCCCGCTAGAGGGGTCTGGGGGGTTGGCCCCAGGTTGCACACACAGCCGCACACACATGTGTTACGCATAGTATACACACGCACATGTCATGTACATAATACACACACGCAAGCGTCACTTAAAGTGACACTAGCACACTGTATCTACCTATTATGTAGATTCACTAGCATAGCAGAGCATTATAGCTACAGCGGTCCCGTGACGCTAGCTATGCCAGCCGGACCTCAAGGCACTGTAGCACTGCCCACAAGCTTGTGCAGCTTGATATACTGTGAGGGATCACTGGCTTGCTGTGCTGTGGCCCTTCCGCGGTGTTATACACCTGTCCACATACACTATTGGGGCCTGTGTTTGGGCTGTCCCTGCAGCCACCCCAGCTGCTGAGGCACCAATATAGTACAGGATTCTGTCACTGTTCGCAAGTGGATAACCTGTTAAAGAGCTGTGGATATGCTGTGGATATCTCACCAGTTGTGGAAAAGCCACTGTGTCCAAACTGTGGCGTAAATGCTACGTGGCTTTTTGGCAACTGTCATGTGGTTTTTCTGCCACATTTTGGGCTGTGGATAACCTCAGATCCCATCGGGCACGCTCGCCGTCCATCCCGGGTTAAGCCCATCGACGCTTACGGAGGGGTAGCCTCCTTTGTTCGTTTTCTTATTGTGCATGCATTATAGCAGGGTGGGATCCAAAAGTCAACCAAAAAGTGGTAAAAAGTTTGGTAGACAAGAGCTCTAGCTGGAGCTATACTTGTGGGGTACTGAATACTTAGGAGCTTGAAATGGCATACATGAACCAAGACCGTAAGCGGCAGATAGCTGCAGCGGTCAAGCCCATACTCAAACAGTATGGCATGAAGGGCACATTGAGCGTGAGACATCACTCTGCAATTGTGCTCACACTCACAGAAGGCGCTATTGACTTTGGCAAGACCTACACAGACGTTAACCAGTACTGGATTCACGAGCACTACGAAGGTGTGGCACGTGAGTTTCTGGACAGCGTCTACGCTGCTATGCAAGCTGCAGGGTGGTATGATCGCAGTGACGCTATGACAGATCACTTCGATACCGCATACTACATCAGCATACGTATTGGCAAGTGGGACAAGAACTATGTCTGCACAGGCCAAAAAGTGGTTGCAGAAGCTGCGTGAAGATGGTATAATGTTTGAGTTGAGTAAGTAAACACACACTTAGTTAGGAGTTAAATTTATGTCGGCTATTCCTGTTATTGTTACGTTTCCTTCGGGCTACACCCAGGTTAACACCAGCATCCGTGCCACGGCGCGTATGTTGAGCGGCACCGGTCGTGCTAGCGGTGGTCTGCGCAAGCAGATCTCCAAGAAGGCCTTGAACGGCCTTACCACCCGCAAGGACAATGTTGTCCGCGGACACAAGCTGGCAGGCTAAGGCTAGCTGGGGGTGGGGGTAAAAGCCCACCCCCTCCTTCTCTATGTATTGTCCAGACTGCATGGAGCAGCGTAGTTGGGCTAGCACCCGCTGCCCCCACTGTACCTCACGGCACAGCTTGCTGCAGCTTTGGGGTTTCAATCTGCTCTGCGCAGCTCTAGCCGTGGCCATAATTTGGTTGATTGTGTGGTTGATCTTCTAGCAGGGTGAGCATACAATACACACTCACGATTAGGAGTTTTCATTATGGCAAAGTTCAATTTCACACAGCTGGTCAAGGATCTTCAGGAAGGTGAGCGCACCATCAAGTTCGTTAAGAACGATGGTTCAGTTCGCTACCTGCGAGCCACTCTGCGTCAGGGCGCTGTCCCTGGCACCAAGGGCTCAGATCGTCCGCGTAACGACGATGTAGTTGTTGCGTTCGACGTTGAGAACCAGGCCTGGCGCAGTTTCCGCAAGGATTCTGTTCTTGACATCACAGCCTAAGGCTGTATACTATAAGGGTAGTGAGCAATTGCTACCCTTTCTTCACTTACACTAGGAGCATACAATGTACGGACGTTTAGCATTAGGCGCTGTCGCAGTGGCAGGCGCTTTCGTTGCGGGTCACGCTCTTGCGGGCACCGCTGGTGTGGCCTTTGTTGGCGGCTTGGTTGTTATGGACGCTGCTTGGGCTTTCAAGTTGGGCATTCCGCAGGCCATGTGGTATGCGTGGAAGCACCGCAACGACCCGCCCATTGACTTGGCGGAGTACGAGGACATGGCCAGCGACTACCAGGACATCCGCTAATGGCCACTCGCAGCATGATCGGCATGGTACAGCCCGATGGTAACACTATCAAGGCTGTGTACTGTCACTGGGACGGCTACCCTGCCTATGTGGGTAACGTGCTCAAACACCACTACAACTCAGAGGATGAAGTAGTGGCTCTCTTGGACTGCGGTGACATTAGCAGCCTCGGAGACACACTCAGTAGCACCAAGTTCGTTGGTGGCTACAATTGTCTCAACAATGGTGTGGTCTCTGAAGTGGATAGTGCTGCACAGTTATTCACCTGCATCAACGAAGCCTACGACTACTACGAGAGTATGTGGTGCGAATGGTTCTACAAGTACGAGGATGGTATCTGGTGGGCTCGCAGCCGTGACACAGGCTGGCGTAGCCTGGCGGGCGTCCTCGAGGATGTGCGCGAGGAGAGCAATGAGTCGTAACGCTAAAAGTCTTGAAATGCTGGTTCGCGGTGAAGCTCTCGCCATGGGTGACCCCTATGGCGAAGAGCTTGAAACCCTAGAAACCCTGGCCCGCAAGAACAACTTGACTGTGGGTCAGGTGCGCGATATACTAGACGAAGACTTTGACAATGAGGAGTACTAGCACATGAGCTTTAAGGAGAGCGCAATACAGCGGGTCATCAAAGCTATGGACAGCTATGACTATGATCGCCCTGCAGACCTACTAGCAGACCTTATACACTTCTGCGACAGCCAGCAGGGTGTGGATCGCGGCAGTGACACATTTGAAGAGGAGCTACGTATAGCCTACAGCTATGTGGATGATGAGCTTGCTCAGGATGCCGAACTTGCTAGCGGGGACAGCGAAGACTGATAAGTACGTGCATGAACGAACGAATCAGCAACGATATCAAGAAGATACGCGAAGCAGGACTGCACGAAGCTTACTTCAGCATAGAACCTGAGCTAGCCCCTAAGCTAGTGAGCTGGGCCATTGACCAGGGCTGGGTTGTTGAAGAAGCTGATTGGAATAACCCCGAAAGCCTCTACGTGGGCACGGGCACAGGTCAGCGTCCGCTGACTGTGTTATCCTTTAAGTTCTAATTCCGGTTGACATTTGGCTAGGGTTCTGGTATAATATCTATACTGGAACTTAGGAGCACCTATGCGTAATCTAGAACACTACGTCACTAACTACAACCAATGGCGCAAGATCTTCGGTGAGCCGCCTGTGGATATCTCTAATCCCCAGGACCTGCAGCGTATAGCTGGGCGAGTCGAGAGTGATCTTAGCCCTGAGAACCTTACCTGCGATGGCGAGCTGTCCGCAGATGTTGTAGCAAAACAACATCGCTATCTTATCGCTGTTGCCAAGGAAATCAAACAGTTAAACCCTTCAATCCGCTTTTGGGAGATTGATCATGTCTAATACTGTCAAGATTGTATTCTTCAGCGATCCTAGTCACGGCTGGGGACGAGTGCCCCGCAACTTGCTCACGGAGCTGGGCATTGCTGATCGGATCAGCGAGTTCAGCTACCAGGACCAGGGCTATGTGTACCTTGAAGAGGACTGCGATCTGCCCCGAGTTATCTCAGCGTTGCATTCTGCAGGCTTAGACGAGGAGATCGTATACACTGATGACAGAACAGGGGAGGCCCGCGGCATCCGCCGGCTACCACGCTATGAAGCAGTTAAGAAGGTTGCTTGAATACAGGGTGCGGGTACGCACCCTGGTCTGGGTTATACTATTACTCACTGTTTTGGGTACCTATCTTTTTGGTTGACATTTGGTAAAAGTGATCGTATAATCACTACACTATGAAAAAGATCCTTTCTACACAACTTGACTACATCGTTCACAAAAGCAACTTAGATCGCGCTACCAAGGAACTACAGCGGCTTAAACGCACTGGGGCTCCTGAAGAAGAGATCGCTAAAGCCAAGACTCGCGTGGAGTATCTCCGCGCAAAGAGCAAGGCCGCTAACGAAGCGATCGATGTTGCTGGCGTGAGCAAAACCACTATTGGCAAATAGGAGCATTTATGCCTAATTGGTGTTCTAACAGTGTCCACATCAAGCACGAGGACGCTGTCGCTATTACACATCTTGTCGATGCCTACAAGGCAGGACAACTTTGTGAAGAGTTTATTCCCGTTCCTGAGGAACTGCGTAATCCCGACACTGGCTCTTGGGGTGGCGAGGACGCAGAAGCCAAGGACACGCTGCGTGAACAACTTACAGAGAAGTATGGCTACTCTGGTTGGTACGAGTTCTGCATAAACGAATGGGGCACCAAATGGGATGTGGGTGGCGCAGATGCTCACTACATCCAAGCGGATGAGAACTCCGTGGTGCTGGGTTTCGACAGTGCCTGGGCGCCACCCTTGGGACTGTTGCACAAACTCACGGAACTGGGCTACGATGTCCGTGCTTACTATTGGGAACCCGGCATGTGCTTTGCTGGAGTCTGGGAGAACGGCTATGATGACTACTATGAATATAGTGATCTAGACGTTAATGGGATTGAGGAACTGTTGCCCGAAGAGTTGGATCACGAGTTCAACATCGTACAGAGCATATCCGAATGGCAGGATTCTGGTTGACTTTTGGATAGCCCTCTGTTACAATGCTTACACACTAAAGGAGCATGACCATGTACGAAGAAGATATTGTTCACGCTTACGAAGTTGGACAAACAGTTATGTGGCGCGGCAGTTGGGGCACACAGGCTCCCAAGGCTGCTAAGATCATAGACCTGGGCAGCAAGAATGGTGAGCCCGTTTACGATCTGGACAACGAACACTGGTGCTACGAAGATCAAATTGTGGGAGTGATAAACTAATGCCCTACGCAGACGCAACGCTTAAAGTCAAAGACTTCAAAGCCATTGAGAGTGCCCTGTGGCATCTACGCTTTGACGATCACGCAGACAAGGCTGCATATGCTGAGAAGATCAGTGCTGCGCTGGAAGATGTGCGTAAGCAAGATCACGCAGTATTTGAACAACGCAGCGACCACTACCAAGCTTTTAAAAAGCTGCGGGGTCTCGAGTCAATTTGGAGTATCTACGAAGTCGAGGACCTCAATGCCGAACATCCCTACAAGGGTGCGGACACCGTGGTCTACAAAGATCATTGGGGCGAGGAGCCTACAACTGCGCCCGTGTTGGGCACAACTTGGGCTGCGCTTTATCTCGCTGCTGACATGGCCATACGTGCTAGCGGAGATGCACATCACGCATTCATCGAGGGATTTAAACAAAAGGGCAACAAGGTTGTCCTTACTACGGGCAGCTAATGTCCAAAACCAAATATTATGGTTGACAGTTCGAACTGTTGGCTGTAGTATATACACAATGGGAATGGTTCCCAGAGGTATAAACATGTTAACACACACAGAGAGGTAATTTGAAATGGATAAGTTTACACATTGCGGCGTAAGCCGTTACAAGGGCGAGTTCAAAGTTCGTTGGGCCAATGACGCTGCTCGCGTTAAGGTTCTGGCCAAGAACGGTCACACGGACATCGACGTGATTGAGCTTCCGAACCCCATGGGCAAGCTCGAGGCTGTGCAGTATTTGCTGTCGATCAACTTCGACAATGGCAACGCTGCAGTACGTACTGCGTTGGACGAGGCTGCTGACAAGCGACAGGACAAGAATGCTCCTACGCTGACTGCAATCCGTGCTCGCAAGTCTGAGACGGTTGAGGCCTAATATGGTAACCTACAGCGGGCAACTAAACCCCGCTGTAGGGGTCCGGGTTATGAGCAAGCTCAACTCCTTTGGCAGACCCTACGTGGAATTTGATGTTCGCAGCAAGGAACATCGCAGGCACTTTACTAGATATCTGCAGACTAATGCTTGGGGTGAATGCCCGTATCGATTCTTTGTAACTGGTCATATGGTTCCGGAGATTGCCATGCGTAAGCAACTTTTGGAATACTATACTAGCAAAGAGTTTGGTGATCTTGCTAGTTGACTTTACGCAACAACTGTTGTATTATTAACACATACTGCGGAAGTAAGCAGTAATTACTTAAAGGAAAATCAAAATGCGAAATATCAATCCCAACACTAAGACCTACAAGCTCTATACCGCACTGCGCGGTGGCGACACTGTTACTGCTGCTGACGCTTACAAGCGATTTGGCATCCAGAACATTCGCGCCGAAGCGACCCGTATCCGCCAGAGCGGCTACGCTGTGTACGCTAACAGCCGCGTCGCTGGTAACAACGTGCGTGTTACCGAGTACGTGATCGGCACCCCCAGCCGCGAGGTTGTTGCTGCTGGTTACCGCGCCCTGGCACAGGGCCTGGTCTAAGATCAAGTTTGCGGGGGTAGTGTCCCGCAGAGTAAGTCCTGGGACAACCTAGGCCACAGATCCTTGCTCCGGTCTGTGATGTTAGTGGGTTGGGCGGGTGTTGTCAAGACTCCTGCCCAATTCTTTTTTGGTTGACACATTAGTAAAGAGATCTTATACTATAGGCACACTAAGAGGAGCAACAAAGATGCTTATCGAGAACCAGGTGATTGAGATGTTGGAAGCGGGCGTGTCCATTGAGGACATCGCCAAGCACTTAGACCTTAGCATTGACGAGGTCAAGGACATCGAAGACTACGCCTGCGAAAACCGGGACTGCGACGGTCAGCCCGATGAATACACCGAGTGGCAGGATTATATGGGCGGGGACGACTGGGATCACGGCCAGTACGACTACGCCGATTAAGGAAAAAAAGCCCTGGCCTGGACACGAGTTTTATAGGGGGACTCATCCAGGCTGGGGCATCTATTTAGGGTGCCTGGGATAAGTGCCGGAGAAGATAGCCCAGGTTAAATGCAAAGTCGATAGTGGCCGCAGCCCTTTTTCTGGTTGACAGTTTGGACATCTGGCCTTATACTATAGACACACTAAAGGAGCAGATGAAATGAAAGAATACGGCACTTGCCCTGTTTGCAACGGCGAAGGAAAAGTTCCCCTCACTGACTACGACAAGCAGTGGAGTTGGAACAAGGGCGTCACGCACAAGGAGTGCGGCAACTGTGGCGGTCAGTATATGATGGGCAAAGGCCGCGGTCAGGTTGCGTTGAACAAGGAAGGCAAGCCCTGCGTTCACAAGTACAGCAGCCGCAACGTAGGACGCTGCCTCACTGAATACACCTGCGACAACTGCGGCGATCGCTATCAGATCGACAGTGGAGATTAACGTGGACAAATTCAAACTCAACGGCAGGGTAGCGGTCTTGATCAGCACGGGCTTTGGAGCCGGCTGGTCTACCTGGAACCGAGAATGGCCTGCTATGTTGTTTGATCCCGTGATTGTGGATATGGTCTTAACCGGCAAGGATTCCTATGAGATCGAATCCGTGGCCGAACTTAGATGGCCGGATGCCTATCTTGGCGGCCTTGATGGTTTGACCGTGGAGTGGATTCCGGAAGGCATGAAGTTCCGTGTCATGGAGTACGACGGGGCAGAAAGTATTCTAACCGTTGAGGACGAAGGTTGGATTGAGGCTTGACTTTTGGACAGGGTGAGCATATAATACGCTTACACTGAAGCACAAGGAGCAGCAAATGGAAGATTACATCGACGTTGACGCTATGTACGAAGAGCGCACTCACCTCGAGGACGAGGCCGCAGTGGGCTACGAAGAGTGGGTAGAGTACAACGACGAGATGGCCTGGGCAGAGGAGGATGCACTTGCCCGGCAGTGGGAAGATTAACAGGCTTGGTGGCCTCCAGGTGCACTCTGCGGGGTCCATCCTGATAGTGTGAGAGTTTGTCCGTATGGGTAGCACTATCCGATATATGAGGTCTAACGGAATGCAAGCTCTGCTGCGTGGGGGCAGAGTTAAGAACAACCTTAAATGGTAGCCCACGCCTTTTTCTGGTTGACAGCCCAAATGCCCTCTGCTATAATGTTTACACACTAAGAGGAGCAACTGTTATGGCACACAGCAAGCGACACGGCGGACCCTACGACAGAGGTTCAGCAGATTCCTACTATCGTCGCGGTTTCCGTCCTCACTACTTCAAGGGTGACACCTACATGAGCACCGAAGTAACAGAGAAGGACATGACCCCGGAAGAGATCGTGGCATACGCTGCAGGCTACAACGATAACGAACGCGACGGCAACTTTAAGGATTGGTACTAATATGGAACAAGAACCCAGAGATATGACCCCATACATTAATACACAACTGTTGTTAGACCGCATCGATGGTCGCACAGTCAGCACGGTGAAGTTGGGTAGCGAACACGCTCGCGTTCACGGTGCAGCCTACGAGACCACTATCTTTAATAACAGTAGAACACAGTTTATTGAGAGCGGTCCCTTCTACTACCAAACAGAAGAGGAAGCCCGCAAAGGTCACGAACGCTTGAAGAATCATGAGGAGATGCACATGATGTACCTACTAGGAGCGCACTACTAATGAGCAACGATTTTGAAGTTCACCCCATTGGAACTACTGCAGAGCTGCGTGAAATTCGCAGGATGTTGAAAGAGTTGATCGCACTTGATAGTGCCTACGGCGACAGCATGCCTTACGCTGTTCGTCAAAAGATTGGCGAGATTACTCGATTCTATCAAGATCACAATGAGAGGCACCCGCTATGACTGACCCCGAGGATAACAACTACTACAGCAGAAAGCAGCGGAAGGCCGACGAGACTGCGTGGTTGTTCATGAAGATCACGTTCTACATCATGTTGTTTGGTTTGGGCAGCAGCCTAGGTATTTTCCTTAAGGGGTTGACAGGCTAACATTCTGATCGTATAATCTAATCACACTTAGAGGAGCATTCCAAATGGACGATTTTTACACCCTTCCAGAAGAACTGCGCGCCGAGTACGAGCGTGAGTACAACGATTGGCTGGACGATTTAGAACTCGACAAGCACCTTGACGAGGACGAGAACTCCGTGGAGGATGATCTTCACGAGTCTTACGATGAGACCTACGAGGATGAAGATGAGATCGTCATCGGTTATGACGACCTCCTTGACACCGAAGAGGCCTATCGTGAGTTGAATTTTAACGATTAACAACGGAGATTTACCCCTATGAATATTAAAGTTAAAGCAGCAATGGATACGGCAGTCATGGTAGGAGTCTGTATAGGACTCTCTGGATTGTTCGCTGTCCTTTTGAACTATGTGCCCGTGGTAGCCCTACTGATCGCAGTGGCCGGTTTGACCTACGTGGTCTACAAGTTCAACCTCAGTGATCTTGAGATGCAGGAAAAGTATCCTAACATCTACAAGGACGCGGAGGAGAAGTAATGAACAACCTCAAACTTCGTGCAGCACTTTTCACCATGATGGTGTTCATTGTGTTTGCCACGGTCGTTGCTACCTTGATCTTGGCACAGCAGTATCAGGGCACTGACGAACTGAAGTACGCTGTTCTCGCAGCCTGCTTTGGGTGGATTGGTTATGTTATCTATCGCATCAAGCTCGATGATCTCGAAGCAACTGACGCCAAGGTGCGTGAGGTTGTGGATAACATTCGCAACCGCGTAGACTGTCAGTAACAATTAGGGGGCAGATCTGCCCCCTATCTTTTTGGTTGACCTTTTGGCTGTGTGTGCTATAATGCTTGCACAGTAAGAGGAGCACTTATGTTGTACACAGTAGAAGTTCGCAAGCAGGACAAGAGAGTTAAGAGCGGCCTGCGTTACGTTGACAAGTTTGATGTAGAAGCAGCCACTAAGATGGACGCCCACCGCGAAGCAATCGCGAGGATGGGGTTGGATTACGTCTACTCTGTCTATGAGACCTATGTCACCCGCAAGAACTTGTTGACGGGCAAGGAGTACCAGGAGCGGTACGATCGGCCTCACTACTGCAGCCCCAGCAGCGAAACCTACTGGAGCATGTGATGCTGCCCAGGAAACTCACAGTCGCTCAGTTCTCGGATTACAAGAAAGTCCGGGATCTCACAGAGGAAGCCCGTCGGTTAGGCTTTGCGGTTGTGACCTACATCCCCATGGAGCTAGAAGGTATCGATCGTGATGCATTCGAGCAGTGGCTTAAAGAGGAAGGTCGCAAGGTCTTAAGGGCGATGCGGCAGGAACAGGAAGAGTAAATAGCAACCCGGGTCCTTAGCTCAGTCGGTAGAGCAGCAGACTTTTAATCTGTTGGTCGTGAGTTCGAATCTCACAGGACCCACCATAAATATCAGCGAGGAGAATACAATGGCTAAAGGATGGAGAGCAACCAACAAACGCAGCGTCCGCGCAACTGCTCGCAGAGTTCTTAAGAAGCGCAAATAATTTGGTTGACCTTTTGGGCTGTTGTGCTATAATAAGCACACACTAAGAGGAGCAGCACGTGATCTACAACTACACGGTACTCTACAGCACTTTCCGCAAACGCTACGCTGAACAATACATGGCCAGCAAGCAGTACCCTAACATGGTGCTGTGGCTTATGGGCAACGGCGAATGGCAGGTTAGAGCGTATACCAATGGAGCAGCAGAATGAATAGCACAGATCAAGAGTTGAACGATACCTATAGCGCGGTGCTGATCAAGGCCACCGAGCTGATCAAGAACGGGGTAGATCCCCTCGTGGTCGCAGCAGCACTGGTCAGCTTGGGCGCCAGCATCTACAAGACTTCGCTCAATGAGGTCGACTTCAACTGCATGATGGATGCAGTCAGCGATCTGCGTGATCAGGTGCAGAAGCTGAGCACGGTCAACGCAACTGCAACGCTGCAATAAAGTTTGGTAAATCAGGGGTTGACAACCCGGGCTCCAGATTGTAATATACACGGGTTGATTAGTTAAACACCACAGCAAAGTTAGGAGATTGATATGAACGGTATTTTTGTTAAGTTCCCCAACAGCAAGCAGATTCGTCGCTTTGGCAGCAAGCGAGCTGTTGCTCGTATGCTCAGCGGCAACGGCACTGCGTCAGGCGGCCTGCGTCTCGTGATCAGCGAGAAGGGCATTAACGGCCTTGTGTTGAACAAGGACAATGTCGTGCGCCGCAACGCGGTCTACGGCTAACACAGTTCCGACCTGAGCAAGTCGCAAAACTGCTCATTCTTTTTGGTTGACAGTTCAACCAGCCTCTGTTATAATTACTCTACACTGAGAGGCACACATCATGGCAAAAGACAACAAGGCAACTATCATTGAATTTGACACTGACGCTATTCGCGCTCGTGAGCTAGAGGTAGCACAGGAAACAGACGAAGCAATCGTTGAACGCTTGCGGGGTCGTTTCCAAATCCTCACTGACATGACACGCGCAGTCAAGAAAGGCAGCGTGAGAGCACTTATCGTTTCGGGACCCCCGGGAGTAGGCAAGAGCTTTGGCGTGGAAGAAGTTCTACAGAAAGAAGATCTTTTCAACACCCTTGCACAACGCCCGCCCAAGTACGAGATTGTGAAAGGCGCTATGAGCAGCCTGGGCTTGTACGCCAAGCTCTTCCAGTTCAAGGACAAGGGCAACGTGGTTGTGTTCGACGACTGCGACTCAGTGTTCTTTGATGACCTATCCTTGAACATTCTCAAGGCTGCATTGGACAGCAGCAAGCGCCGTTGGATCTCTTGGAACACGGACAGCAGACTGCTGCGTACCGAAGGCATCCCAGATCGCTTTGAGTTCTCAGCGGGTGCGGTGTTCATCACCAACATCAAGTTTGAGCATGTGCGCAGCAAGAAGCTCAGGGATCATTTGGACGCACTGGAAAGCCGCTGCCACTACATTGATCTGCAGATGGATACCACCAGAGAGAAAATCTTGCGCATTCGCCAGATCGTGGGCGACGGCATGCTGCAGGAATATGAGTTTGAAGAGCATGAGAAGAGAGAGATTGTGGACTTTGTGGCAGACAACGCAGACCGCATCCGCGAACTGAGCTTGAGAATGGTGCTGAAGATCGCAGACCTCCGCAAATCCTTTCCCGATGCTTGGCAGAGTGTTGCGCGTACTACCTGCATGAGGCGTAAATAACTCTATGCAGAATTGGTTACAGCGAGCAGCAATATGGATAGCGATTGGTGTGTTCCTCAGCCAATTGCCCATTACTTGGCACAGCACGGTGCTGATCATGGTGCTGTTGTTCATACTGGAGTATCTAGCAGCACAGCAGGGAGCTAGAGTGGGCATGGAACTCATACTCAACCTCCCGCAGCAACGCCTGCAGAAACTGCAAGCTCTGTTCAAGGCCGCTGCACTGGGCGCGCCTGTGGATAAAGAAGCCATCAGGCGAATCCTGGACAAAGACGATGTGTGATTTTAACACAGAGCAGGCCAAAACACAAGCCCTAATTTAGCTGTTGCAATTTGAGCAGCATGTGCTATAATGCTTGCACACTAAAGCAAAGGAGCAAGCAAATGCAGGGCTACTTAAAAATTGAGCAAGCAGCAAACACAGAACTGCGCAACACGCTTACAAACTACGACGGGGAGAATACTGCGCTGTTAGCACACTATGTGCTGGCAACTGCAGACGACGAGCTAGTGTACGCAGACACAGTGGACGCTGCAGGGCAAGAGGCTGTGGACTGTGTTGCAGTTATACACAGCACGATAACTGGGGAGACGCGCTGCTACACACGCACAGCACAGGCTGTTAAGGACAGCAAGGGTGCGCTGTGGATAGCGGAAGCACAGCACGAAGCAGTTTTTTGCTAGCATAACACAGCAGCAGCACATAAAAAACTGTGCTGCTGCTGTTGACTTTTGGATAGGGTGGACATATACTATATGCACACTAAGGAGCACAAGCAAATGCAGAAGTACATTGTAAAGCAGACTGTTACATACTACGCAGAAGTTGCTGCGGCCTCGGCTGAAGCTGCTGTGGAGCTGGCTGAAGAGCTGGGGCGTACAGAGCTGGACGCAGACGCTGTTGAGGGCGTGTGGGAAACTGTGATTAAGGATGGTTGACTTTTGGATAGGGTGAGCATATACTACAAGTGTTAGTTAAGTAAGGAGCTTGTTTATGTATAAAGAAATTGCCACAGACGAAACTGCGCTGCCCAAGTTTGTTGCTGCACTCGATGCGCAAACTAAAAGCCGGCAGTATCAAAAGCAGTATAGCACACAGCAGCAAGCACAGCTCGACGAGTTTTACTTGCGTGTGTGTGCTGCGTACAATGCGCGTGTGTTCAAAAACTACAGGGATAAGTTTATGGTAGTTAAAGTCGAGCGTCCCTCTAAAGCTGCACAGCTTGCTAGGGAAGTGCGCGAGCTCGACTACTATGCTGCACAGCACAACATTAGCATTGTGCGCAGCAAGCAAAACATACTGTATAGACTCCCTGCGTAAGCTGTAGCTAAAGTATAAGACTATGGGGGGCAGTGGCAGCACTGCCCTTTTTTTTTGGCTTGAGGGGCTTGTAAAAAAAAGCTTGACAAATTTTTTGAAGTTTGGCTTGCCTAAAAACCACCCCCAGTTAGACTAGATCACCAGGGGCCGAGATCTCCAAACCCAGAAATTTTTGCGCAGCAGGTTTTTACCCTATATATAGACCGGCCTGCAAAAACTCCCCACCCTCAACAATTCCCACCCTAAAAAATTTTGCGCAGCAATTTTTTTGGCTGCTATATAGACCTCTTGGGTAAATATTCACATGCCACGCTGTCCACACTGCTCACTGCGTCATCCCACTAAACACACGTTTCTACAACGTTTTAACGCTGTGATCTATATACTAGCTGTTGCTGTTGTGTTCTATCACACGCCACTTTTCATAGCCGTAGCTAATTTTCCACTGTAAGCATAGTATAACGTACTGCTGCTCTGTTAGCTCTGTGCGCAGTGTGAATCTATCTGGACCTTTACTTAGTGTTAACTGCCATTTGTGCTGTTTGGCTATGCTATCCAGTTGTCTCTGTACACGGCTATGACCCTGTTGTGCAGCCAAACCACCTGCACCACTCCACAACTGCCATTCTATGATCACTGCTGCCAAGTCAGCAAAAACAGTGCGTAGTCTCGTTCACCCGCAAAGGTAAACGCTCCTTCACCTTCGTATCTATAGGGTCGTTCACACTGCAGTTGACACCATTCGCGCACTCTCAACCAGTTCTGTTCACCTGGCGGAGTGGGTATAGTTGTGCTGTATAGACGAGGGTTTTCAGTTTCGCCCACTTCACGTAGGCTTGAGGGTTGAGTGCTTATAACCACTAGTAGAACCATCCATAGGCCACGCACCATGCTTCTAACAGCAGTCTATAGGTCAACCAAGCCAGTGCTGCTGCCAGCGAAGCTTTGATTACCAAAATTTGAATATTGTCTTTGTTCATGGTTTATAAATATCGGGAACTAATAATTATCCTAGTAGAGAACTACAGTGAAATTTTTCTGCGTTACCGCTTTGCGCTTCGCGCTAGTACAGGTGGCCCTGCTGTGAAGGTTGCCGTGGAAATCAGTGGACAGCCCCGTGTCTGCGAGTTGGTTTCAAAATTTGCCCGTCAACTAGTGGGCGCAGACAGGGTAGAATGGCACATAGTGTTTTGGCAGCAGAATCCCAGACCTGACAGCTTGAGTTGGCAGTGGTGGGATCTCATACCTGACTCATGGCGTGATCTACCCGCAAGGGCTTGGGTGCTGCAAAAATTTCAGCAGAATCTACCCCCACATCACAGTGTGGTCAGCTACCTGGCTGCGGATAGACCCCAGATTTGTCCGCCCCAGGGCATAGTGGCTGAAAACTCAGATCTACACAGTGTCTATACAATGTGGCGAGGGTGGTCTATGGTAGGTGCTCTGCGACAGCAGTGGGAAGCAGAGCATGGTGCCTATGATCTTGTGATCAAGGCCAGACCCGATGCAGCCTTTGATCGCAGCCTAGATCTCACCACAGTGAACCCACAGGTAATTACCATAGCAGATGGACCCAAAGATCCGGGCTGTGTGGAATGGGATCAGCTGCGCACTGTGCGCTATCATTTCAGTGATGTGCTGTTTATGGGCAGCAGTGAAGCTATCAATATTGTCAACACTATTGAACACAGAGCTGCGGCGTTCTGTTCAGGTGCTAGACTGCATCCCGATCTTACCTTGGCCAAACTGCTGCGCAGTGAATCTGTCACAGTCTGCAGGGGTCAGTGGACACAGGAGTTTAGACTGCGACAACCCGACTTTGGCCAATGGATTAAATAACGTTATGATTACACCCATACCCTTTGTGCCCACGCCTAGACTGAGTTTTACAGAACAGTTCAATCAAAGTAGAGATCTGCAGCAGCAGAGACTAGAGGAACAGCAGCGTGAACAACAGCGACAGGAGCAGTTGAGACTATGGGAACATCAGGAAGAACAGCGTAGAGAACAGCAGCGCGTAATGGTAAAAGAACTGGAAGACAATCGTCGCTACATGGCCTTGGACCGTCAGCAGGCCCATTGGAACTACAAGTATGCCTACTGGGCTGGCAGCTTGGTAGACAAATATATCTAATAAATAAAAAAGTATGCGCGGTGCAGAATTTCAATCGGGCAAGGACCTCTACAAGGAATTTGAGAACAGTCCTTACTACGACGACAACATGGGTTATTTGGAGCTAATGCAGGCAGTGGCCAAGTTCATTAAAAACAAAAACTTGGATGGAGATCAGCGTAGGTTTGCCTTTCGCAAACTGGGTGCGCAGCTCCAAAGCCGTGTCAGCGAAGTGTTAGTACGCGAACTGGAAGTGGTCAGCACACGCACCATTAACTACAGCAAAGACAATCCTCCACCTCCGCAGGAACTGTTTCGTGCCATGGTCAAGGACCTCTACAGCTCAGCTAATGAACCCAGTTTAGACGCTGTGTTGGATAGATTGAACAGAGGTTGGAACAAACTCTATAACACACAGATATCAATGAGTCAGATGCGAAGTTTGGCCAGCAACAACAGCCTCAGTCGCGCACTGTGGAGTGATGCTGTGGGCAAGTGGGCAGCTAGGGGCAACACTTCAAAATAAACCGTCGCGCTGCCGACTTTCGCCGCTGAGATAGCCCATCATTTCCGCACGTTCTAACACTGTAAGTAGAGCAGCAAGACTGTCTAGGTCTTGTTGAGCAGCATCTCGATATTTGTCGCAGGGCTTGCGTGAGTACTGCCATAGATTATTGTTGTACTGACCAATATAACGATCCACATTGTGTACGATCATTTTGATATTACCAAAGTGATGAGGAAAATTTCTTTTGACTCTAAAAACTAGATCGTATACGGGTTGAAGATCTTGACCTACAGTTAGTTTCATCCTGCGTGTTTACCAACTCCATAGCTGCCAACTTTGACTGAGTTCATTCCACTCGTATTTTTGACCGTCCATGGGATAGGCCACTGGCGCTGACCATTGATTGGTCACATTGTCATAGGTCCAACTGGGATAGGGCTGAGGAGCTATAAATCTGTTTGTAGCAGGATCATAGCTAAATCCCACACCTAGATCATTTTCTCTTTTGTAATCAGGAAAACAATTGCCTTCACTGAGTTTCCATAGGTTAGGATCACCTTCAGCACCGCTGTCAATATAGCTTTGTTCAGCCATTACGACCTTGGTAACAATGTTGTTTTCTACTTTGACAAAATATCCCATAGTTAGCTCCACTCAAACCAAATTTCGCCTCTAGCACCGTCGCCGCTGGCTGCGGGATAGCGATATTGGAACACGCCCGGTACACCGCTGAGTCCGCCACTACCACCACCGCCACCTGCAGCAGTTCCTGTACCGCCAGGTTGACCTTCTGTAAATGGACCAGGAGTAAAGTCTGCACCCTCTGCACCTCCAGCTCCTCCAGCCCCACCATTGGCACCTGCACCACCTGCAGCGCCAACGTCAACGCCTGTGGTTTGAGTAGATCCAGCTGTGCCGCTGGTATTGGTCGTGCCTCCTTCAGCTGTTCCACCAGCTCCACCAGTTCCTTGAACAGCGTTGGGTCCAAATCCGCTTATACTTGCTCCGGTTCCGCCACCGCCTCCTCCTGCAATAATTCCTGGTGAAGGTACTGTAGCGCCAGTGACACTGCTTTCACCGCCGTTGGTTCCGCTACCTTCAGTGCCACTTGGCGGAACATTTTGAGTAGTGCCCGCCAAGCCGCCCGCACCAACCGAATAGAAAAATTGCGTAACAGCACCGGTAACACTAAGGGTTCTTTCGCTGTAGGCTCCACCACCGCCACCACCGCCCACACCAGATCCATATAGAGCAAAGTTACATCCGTAACCAGCACCTCCGCCAGCTCCCCATACTTTAATTGTGCAACTGGTAGCTCCTGCAGGGGCAGTTATAGTTGCTGATCCTGAAGTAAACACATCGGTATAAGGAGTAAAAGCGGCCGCACCTAAAAATTGACTGATAGCTAGGCCAGCTACCGTGGTACTGATCGCTGCATTGGTAGGACTGTTTGGTACATAAGTACCCCCTCTGGTGTATGCAGAAAGATTTGCAGGACCGCCAAATTCTGCAACAATTTTTTGTAAACTTACTGGTGCTGTGACTGCCATCTGTTACAGTGCCTTTCTTAATTCTATTCTATTTGCTGATGGTATTAAACCTTGTGCAGCTTTGTTTTTAAAATCTCTAATAATTGCTATAGGGTTGTAGCCTACAGGATCCACATCGAATTTTGTATAAAATTGTCCGTCAATCCATACTTCAACTTTAAATATATCTCGCTCCTGCATATAGTTATTTATTGAAGGCAAAAAAATAATCGAGGGCCTTGCGACCCTCGATTATTAATTTGGTTCTAAACCAATATTACTGAACAACTGGTTCAGCAACTACTTCCGCTGTGGCTGATAGGCCTTCAGCAGGAACCTCAGAGTCAGCAGCCGGAGCTGCTTCTGCTGAGGCAGCTTCAACAGCCGGAGCTGCTTCAACTGCAGGAGCTACTTCCTCTTCCTTAGCGCCACAAGCCGCTAATGAAAGAGCTACCAATGATACTGCAACAAACTTAAACATATTATCTCCTTACTTTTTAAATTTTGCAAGTAGATTTGCTACGACTGCTGGTGCTGGAAAGTACCAGCCGACAAGTAAACCTACAAGCGCACCTAATAAAAATGCCAACATATTTATAGCCCTCCAGGTTAATGCAGATTATTCTTCAGTCTTCTTGGCAAACTTTTCGCTGGCTGTAAAGCCCAAACCTGCAATCACAATCCACATCATGCTATCATAAAGTGTCTGGGTGATTTGAAAGTTGCTGAAAAGATCAACCAAAAAACCAAATGCGCAAAGTGTAAATGCCAAAAATGTCACTACACGCTTGCTGCTTATAGAATTAGCATCATGGCCATCTGCCAGCATGCTTTTGATTTGTTCGAGTAGTTTCTGCATATGATTATTTACCACCAACCCATAGCTCTACCAAATCCAAATATATGCACAAAACTAAAGTAGGTAGTTATTAGCAAAGGCCATGCTACACCACGTCTAATATAAGCCCATATACTTACCAATGCGCTGGCAAAGGTAATAGGATAGATTAGATGCATGGGAGGATTGTCTGCTGTTAACGCAATACTAGTTGTACTGATGACTACTAGCACACTGGCAATCATTTCTAGATTGAATGCTTTTCTATCACTGGTATAACTTCTAACCCAAAATTCTTTGATCTTGTTTAAAAAAGATTTCATTGCTGCACCTTGCTTTTATAAAACTGTAGATTGAAGGTATAACGTTCAACAGTGGGATCTAGTTCTGCAGCCTTAGATCCGTATTCATATGCCTTGTCAAAAATTCCCAAGTTCCAAGAACACCATGCTGCCATGTCCCATACCTTACCTCCCCACACACTAGGGTCAACAGTGTAGGTATTTTCTCTATCTGTGATTGCAATGGCTTTTTCTGCTGCTTCAAGGCATAGTTGAAAATTACTGTGCATGAGATAGTGTGTGGCTAGATCGATCCAAGGCTCTCTGCTGAACGGCCATTCTTCTACAGATTTTAAATAACTTTGTAATGCTAAATCAAACTGTTTTAATTCGCTGTAAGCCTGTCCCTGTATACGCAATGCATACATTCTTTCACTCTTCCAGGTGTTGTCTAGTTTAAGGTATCGTTCTACCTCTCTTATGCACTCTTCCCATCGATTATGAAAGGTTAATTCTCTTGCATAATAAAAACTATTGCGAGGATTGTAAGGGTTGTCTTTTACATCCGCTTCTAACATAGGCATGTATTGACTACGAGGCTTACTTGGATCTGGTCTATGAACAGCTAGAAGAAAATTAGTTGTAGCCCATTTTTCTACAGTCCTTGGATCTGCTGTTACAACTTCGTGAATGATGTTTTTCCACACAAAGCCGTGCCTTGCATGAATTTTTTCATAATAAAATGGAATGCCAGCACCCCAATCAAACATGTATTTTAATCTGTTGGTTTCACCTTTGATCCACACACGTTCAATTTCTTCGCGCCATCCTGGCTGCAGTATTTCATCTATATCTAGACTAATACAAACATCTGCATCTTGGGGTAACAAACTAACAGCAGTGTTTCTTGCAATGTCAAATCTCCAAGGACTTACAGATATATTATAAACTGTGGCCCCTAAAGTTTTAGCCAGTTCTCCGGCTCCATCCTTACTGCCCGTGTCACAGATAACGATATAATCTGCGGGCATTGCGCTTTCAATCCATCTAGGTATAAAGTCACGCTCTCCGTTACAGATAGCGTAGACACAAATCTTAAGTTTATTCATATCTATACTTAGCTTTGGGTAAATATCAATAACTTAAACATTGAAATGTTTTAATCATGCATCATATCGATATTCACTTTCAAACAGTTCTTTCAATTCTGCTATTGCACGATCCGGATCTTTGGCTAGGATTGCTCGGCCTCCCGCCTGACTCCATTCCTCGCAGTTGCTAACTCTATCGTCAAATAGCACATCGCCGGGCTTACAATGATCCTTTTTGTTTTTGGCGAAAGGACCAAATCTTACAGGGATATCTGGATAATACTTTAACATCCAATAAATTTTGTCTGAGAATGCATCAGGAACATCGTTGGCTTTTGGGACGGCGGTGAGCATATAAACTCTCCATCCGAGGTAATTTCTAAACTTTCTAGCAATTGCCATAATCTCATCAGCCCTTGCCATCTTTGGAAGATGTTTATAAAGGCAAGGATAACTTCTAAGTTTGGACCATTGTTCTTCTGTCCATTTTTCTGTTGAAAAGTCTACAGGTTCTCGAAGAACTGTAGCTGCGAACCCATTGAAGTCCGCTACAACTCCGTCCATATCTATGTACAGAGTTGGGATATTTAATTCGTTCATTGTTCTTTTAGACTTAGTTCTCTGTCGTGTAATTTATTAACAAGTGTTACCAGTCCCTCTAGAGACTGATCGTTGCGTAAACTTTTGTAAACAAGATTGGGCACACTGTATTCTCCGTCCGCAGTTGACAAACCTTTCTTACGATATTTTCTCAATAACTTTAACACATTCCTGCAGGTTTGTAAATCTGCCGTTTGAACTGCCGAACGAAAAAGAGTTTTCCAAACTGTAATCATGTGGGCAACAGATTCTTTATCGTAATCTGTAGTTTTACGCTCTGGTTCTCTTATCCATTTATCTTTTAATAAACTGTAAGCTGCACTCACAGCCGGAGTTTTAACATCTTCAATATAAAGTTCAACTGGTATATCCTTTACTGTAACGTTATGATCTCTTTTGTACAGCAATCTCTTGGTGTCAAACAATTCCATCGCTTCTCTATCGCAGGGTGTGGAATCAACATCTGCGATAATATGTAAATCTAAATCAGACTTATTTGTGTAGGTATAATTTGCATTACCACCTGCTATTACAACATCTACAACCTTTACAGGCACATCTACGAATTCAAGAAAGTCTTTGGCTATTCGTAATAGTGCAGTTTTAACTTCGCCTTTAAGAGAATCATGGTCCCACAATTTAGGATTTAAAACTGTGTTTTGTCCGATAGGTAGCTCAAACTCTCGTAATAGCATATTGTTGTATTTATTGTATTAAATACATTACAGTTATATGAAAAATTACGCAGGAAATTTACTAATAGCTAATCCTACAAATCCAGAAGATGACCTATCTCGTGCTGTTTTATTGTGTTTGAGCCACACAAACGACGTAAGCATTGCCTTGCAAATAAACAAATTACAGCCCGATAATACACTTTCATCTATTGCTAGAAATTTGAATATACAGTATTACGGTAGCGATCCTATTTGGTACGGCGGTAATATTGCTGTAGATAAAGTACATATCATACATAGCTTAGATTGGAGAGGAATAGGAACCGTTCCCTTAACTAATACAATTGGCGTCACACATGATATCAGTATACTAATGGCAATTGCAAAAGATGAAGGACCAACCTATCTCAAAGCCTGTGCAGGTTATTGGTTATTTGACGAGGGCAGATTAGACAAGCATCTTGGTAAGGAAAGGGATCCATCAGATCCGTTTAAATGGGAGATACTGCCTGCCGATATTGATAACGTGTTTAATACAGACCACGACATTCTATGGGAAGCCTGTCTACAGCAATCTATAGAAATAAAAGTAAAATCTTACTTTTAATCTTTTTCTGGACTAATATCAGTTAAGAAAGATCTAATCAGCGGTGCTGATGGATTTTTTGATTTAATCTTGTTTATTGATACACCCTGTGTAGGGTCTATAGATTCTTGCTCAGTGGCTGTGCTGCTTACAACGCTGGTTCTGCGTAATCCTTGCATGATATTATTATTGGAATTTGAACGCATTTGATTTAAATTGGCTTCGGTTTCTTCCTCACCAGGATCAGTGATACGCAATGTATCGATATTAAAATCTAGTTCAACTTTTTGTCCAACACCGCTACTTGAACGTGTTTTCATAAACTGAATTTGATAACGACCACGTTCACGCATAGCACGACTTGTAAAGATACCAATTACGTTGTCAGCAGTTTGAATCTTGCTTAAGCCGCCTGAAATATGACTGTGATCAAATTCAATTTCTTCAACTGCTGCTCTATTCAACTGACTTGCTGTTACAACTACGCACTGAGTTTCCATTGCTAGATTGCGTAGTTCTTCCGATACATACTTGTCTTTAACATACAAATCGCTGGGACTTACCTTGATACTCAAAGGCATCATTAGATCCAAATAGTCTACCAAAATTACATCAGGCTTTTTGCCAAATTTAACTTGATATTCTTTTAGATAGGATCTAAGGTCGTTGCAATTTTTGCCTGAGGGCATGTATACAACCTGTATTTCGCTGGCTTTCTTACGCATCATCTTGACTTTCATTTCAACATCATCAAGATTCTTAAAAATTTCTCTAGTAGCTGTACCAGTGACCATGCTGTCTAATCGCATGCTGACTAGTTCTTCACTCAACTCAAATGTAAAATAAATTACATTAAGACCTGCTAGAGCAAAATTCAATCCTTGATTAGCTAAGAACAGGCTCTTACCGCCGCCTGACCCAGCACACCAAATGTTGAGTTCTCCGCGTTTGAATCCGCCATATAGTTTCTTATCAACAGTGGGCCAACCTGTGCTGACCTGACCATTGTTTTCTTTCAGCTTCATCAACCTTGCTCTAGGATCTTCCCAATAGTCTGTTCCCATGTTCTTGTTTAGGCTAATTTGAATAGCATCTTTAACAAGTTTTTCTACAGGACCATAATCTCCCTTTTCCAGCAAGTCTGCACTTTTAAGAATCGCTCTCTCAAGGCTCTTATGTCTACTGAAATTTTCAAACTCATTTAACAACCAATTATAGTGTTCCTTAGGTAGTGCAACAGGATTAAGTTCAACACCGCAAGCAGTATTCACTATGTTGGCTTCAGGCATGGTTTTGTATTTGTCTACATAGGTAGTGATAAACTCTGCCGTATCTTGAAGTTTTTGATCAAAATTCTGCGGACTAAAAATTGTTTGACAACGAGTAAATGTCTCTGCATCACTGAGAAACATTTCCAAATACAATTTTTGCATATCATAATTGTAATTGGTTTTACTCATTTAAATATTCCAACTTTTTCTTTAATAGATTCAATTTTAAGTCACCTGAAATTTTATAGTGCAGTATAGTAGTTAGCACATAGAGACGACCATAACGTTTTACTGCATCCGCAACATCCTTTATGTCATCTTCCCATGGCGGCATACTTGCACTCCAACCATGTTCAATGGCTGCATTTAATATTTTGGCGCCAGCGCGATCTCTATCTGGAACAACGATTACTTCTTTGTTTAATGCAATTATTCTAGCACATTGAACATCGTTTGGCTCGTTATGCATGAAAGCAACACCATCTACGGCGATAGCATCAAACTGTCCTTCAACAGCAATTATATATTCTCTCTCATCACTTTGCTGATCTAAATTGAAAACATAGCCAGGCTGTGTGTCTGCCAAATATTTTGGGCGACCTTCTCCAATTTTTCTACCTGTGTATCCTACGATTTTTCCATCTTGATAGAACGGAATTATCACTCTATCCCTATATCCTGGCGCGGCACTCCAGTGCCATTTGTACCAATCCCATTTCATTCGTCTTTGATTAACAACATAATCAATTACAGCAATAAGGTCGGTTTCATCGCATCCATCGCTAAGCCATTTTTCAATGCTTTGCGTTCTGTCTGGCAATTCTCGTTCTTCTAATTCAAAACGTAATTCTTTCTTGCTTATAGGTTGATCGTCTTTGAGACGCAAAGCCACTAATCCTAGTTTGCTGATTTCGGTTTGTCCTAACCCTAGCCAATGTAGTAATTTTTTAGTATTAGACGATAACAATTTTCCTGGAGACCAACCTGCTTTAAAATTGCAGTTAAAACAATGATATTGGATACCACCTTCACCGTTTACAAGTATACCACCACGTTGTCTGTTATCTGCCGATTCACCGTTATGATGACAGCACACAGCATTGAAGCTGGTCCACCCGCTGGGAGTTGATTTACGCTTGGCTGGCAGTAAACTAAGGATAGCAGATTGAATTTCGTTCACTCTATAAGTTTAGCTTCTATAGAGTATTTTGTCAAAAGATCCGAAATAACTAGGGTCGTCGTTAACACTATCTCCAGGTTTTACAGCCGGTATAAACACAAATCTAACATAGGAGTAGACACCAGAAAAATTACAATAGTCTACGCCGGTAAAGTTTGTGTAATCTAATGTTTTGATTAGAGAGTAATTTGAGTCGCTGGGTTGATTTGATAATGTACCCTCTATTTTTAATGATCCTCGATAACCTGTCAAATAAATTCCTGCTGTATGCACAGAATTACTGGTAGCAAGTTCTGGGTAGGAATAAGTATCTCCACTTTTCCATTCATAAAGATTAGTTGTTGCATTTAGAACTTGATTAAAGGCGGTTACATCCTGACTGTTTTTGAGTTCTGGATAAGCATCATTTCCTAAATATGCTGTTCCTAACATACCGTAATAGGTATTTGCATATGCAGGATTTACTGTGTTATCATCGGGATCAAGATAGGTAATACTGAAGTTATAAGCAGACTTTGATAAACCAATTGTATCCGATTCAATAAGATTTAAAACAGCCAATCCTTTCGTACTTGTTGTTACACCGTCATCTATTATCTGTAATGGTTTCTGTGTAACTAACTGTTTACTGGCAATATCAAACATATTGAAAACATAAGTTCCTGTAGAATAAACACGTATTCTTTTTTGATCACTGTTTTTAAACTGTATTTTTACAGAGTTTTTCACGCCTCTCTGTAATTTGAGATCATTTTGATACATAACACGATTTACTCCTAGGATAGTGCTGTCCAAATCTAGTATAACACTGTAGGTATTTGGATATAAATAGATTGGTAAAGTTTGCATATGTATATTTATTGATAAAAATGCCATCTAACATCAGCTTTCAAGACGAACACCCATTTATATCCTGCATCAAAGTAGCTGATTCGGAATATGTAGGCATAATAATCAACTTTGACAATCAAATAGCTACTATCTACGATATAAGCGAATTAAAAACACAGGATCAAAAACGCATATTTTTAGAATTAGGTGAAACATGGTGGTGGGAAAGCAATAGAAAAATTCCAATAAACATTTTTCTAAAAAAAGAAATGCAGAATTTTAAATTTGCAGTAAAAACTTTTAATTCAAAAGACGTTAAATTACTGTTTGGTCCTGCTGTAAACCTTAGCAGTATTGCAGAGAAAAGAATAAAAAGAAAGTCAATTCAGTTAATAAGAAAAGTCAAAACAATTCGTTAATCGTAGTAAAAAGTAGGCACTTTTTCTTTATACACTTCACTAAATTTTTCTCCAAAATCTAAACTCTGCTCAATGTGACTTTGATTGCAGAAAATTGATTCAACAAAATTATATCTATCTTTGGTTTTATCGGTATCAAACTCTAAAAAGTGCTTTTTTAAATAATCGTAGTGATTGCTTTGATTAGGATGACCGCTAAATTCTCCGTTTAGATATGTTACTCCACGAGCTAGCTTATTTTTTCTAATAAATTCGTCAACACTTTCTTTTACTGTGCAAAGATCTAGAATTTTTTTAGCTAAATTTTGATATAATTCCGTGAGATTAAAATAGTCTTGATAATTTGTATCTTTTTTAAAATTTTGAGTGAATAAAAAATTATCGATGGCAGGATAGATTGTGTATTTTACTTTTGTATTTTGCAAAATATTTAAAATTGATTGAATAGATACATAAGATCTTTGTACGCACCAAGCATAAGAATCTAACTGACTAGCAAATAGTTTTGCTCTCCAATCGTGACTAGGAGCGTATTCTTCTATAGTTTTTCTAGGATCTGGAGGAATAGTGTCTCCGCTAGTTACCCAATGATTGGGATTAGCTTTGTCTAAAAAATTAAATCTTCCGTACCCAGTAATTCCAACAGTAACAAAATCTTCTTCGCAAAATTGATGAGTATCGTTGGCTTCTATTACCCTTGATAAAATGTAGCTGTTGCAAGAACCAGATACACCATAATTATAATACTTGTCAAAATTAGCAGCAATTAGATCCGCAGTTGTGGCCCAGCCGTAGTGAACATAACTACAACCAAAAGCAAAATATCTTTTATTTTGAGACATTAGGATTAATCGTAACTTATCTTTTCGCAAAGCAAATTCATATGTACTATGACTGCCATTGCGTAACTTATTGCATGTGCTTTTTTAAAGTAGTATTCACCAGTCTCTGGCTTGATCCACACTTCGTTCATAATTGTCGTCCAATCTTTCCCAATCAGATAGCGTTTGGCCGGGCGTATCATCGCTAGGACGGCACCTAACTGTTCCACGGAAGTAGGGCAGGTCTTCTTCAGTACATCCCCATGACCGTTCAAATGAAATAATTGATTTACGAACTCTTCGTGTTGTAAAAGCTGCCATAGTGGTTCTGTCTCCAACAATTTATTTAAATGGTTTTCGTCTTTTATGTCTTGATATATGCCTACATTGAGAAAATCTATTTTAAAATATCCTCTCTGTTCAGCAGTATTATAGTCTATACTGGCCTGACCAGTAATTGGATTGACAGGGATCTCCTGACAATAAACACCAGTGTTATGTTTCCTTCCATCTTCTAAAGTAGCAGGAACATGCCTGATTATATCAAGTATTTTTGTTCTGTCTGCAAAGTCAATGTCAATGTCAGGCATTGTTAATTTCCGCCAGCGTAGGAGCGTAATTACCTTCTTTCTGAACGGTAATACTAGATGCTTTATTAGCGAATATAATAGCTTCGTTAATGGACTTTGTCATTAGATATTGATAACTTAATGCTGCTAAAAACGTATCACCGCAGCCACAAACATCTACAACTTCTACGGACTTGGTAGGAAATATTTTATTTCCATACATGGCGCCACGACTGCCAAGAGTGACAATCATATTAGAATTTGAAGATGTCTTATTTCTATTTTCTAATTCATTAATCTTTATAAAAGCCCCGTTAAAACGAGATAGATCTGGTTTCTTTGAATCGATAAAAATTGGACCTTTGTAATTTTGAATCAAATACTCAATATCTTCGTAAGACAAAAATCCCTTATTGTAGTCTGATATTATAAGGCAATCGTAATTGGTTAGATCTTGAGGAATTTTGCGATCCCATTTAGAGATCTTTGGTTCTAAATCTACTCTTAGAAGATGCTGTCTAGACCTTTGATCAATATACCTTGTTTTTGTAATAACTGCTTCTGCTGTTACAAAATCTACGTCCGCACCCAACTTATCTAAATTTACTTTTACATTTCCGGCCATACCAGGGCCAGTATAACTTTCTACTATTCTAATTACAGGCACCGGAGCTTCAGGACTTAACCTGTCGCAGGTTCCAATAATATATTCATCGGTACAATAATCACCGACTAATAATACTTTGAATTTTGTTTGTGGTTGAATATCCATCTACGTAATTACAATATTGTATTTCTTTACAGTGCTCTTCGCCAATTATGGGTTTACCGATGTAGTCGCTGCCTTTGACCATTACGTCTGGAGCGTATTCCCTTATCATACTTACAAGTTCATCCGAACTTGAAAATACTTTTACTTCATCAACGTAACGTAGTGCTTCAAGCATCGTCTTTCTTTCTGTTTGCGAATTTATAGGCCTATTATTGCCTTTTAACTTTCTGACCCTGTCGTCACTGTCAATTAATACTAAAACATAACTGTCTTTGATGTTTCTAGCTTGTTGAAGCATTTTAAGGTGCCCAACATGTAGAATATCAAATGTACCATTGACAATGACTTTATTCATAGGGTATTGTAGATTTTAATTTTGTTAAATCTGCACAGGTAAAATTTTGGTATTGATTAGCAATATTTTTGGGCATAGGTACATATCTTATCATCGCTCCTGTTTCTGCAGCAATTTCTTCAGCGATAGATAATATTGATCTAGCTTTACCGGTGCCAACATTCCATACACCGCTTTTATTAACACCAAAGAATTTTCTATGCACTTCTACAACTTTTTTAACAGGAACAAAGTCTCTATAAAAATCATGTGATCCTTCAAATATTTCAATAGTACCAGTTTCTTTTGCTTGTTTTCGAAATTTTTCAAACGGACTGCTTTGATTACCTTTATGGCCTTCGTTTGGTCCGTATACATTGAAATACCTAAATCCCTGTACAGGCATTTCCCATTTTAATGTATATTTTTCAACATATCTTTCAAAAAGATATTTGCTCCACGCATAGGGAGATTTGGGATCTACTGGGCTATCTTCTGTAAATTTTGTGCCAGAACCGTATACACTTGCAGAACTCGCATATTGAAAATGAACTCTAAATCTCCAGCATTCCTCAACTAACCATTTACTGAAATCATAGTTTTGTTCCATGATTCGATCTACATTATCTTCAACTGTGCTGCTAATTGCACCTAGATGTATGCAGACATCTGTATCCCGCAAATTTGGTAATTCTCCACCCCAATCGTAGAATTTTAATTCGTGCTCATCTTTAAGAGCATCGACCATATTTTTACCAATAAAGCCTTTATGTCCTGTAATTAAAATTTTCATTTTTGGCTGTCTCCTGGTATTACTCGATAGTTGTCTTCCACGCTATCTGGGGTGCTAACTTCGATAATTGTGCCCTCTTCTAGGCAGATTACTTGGTGAGGAAACAAGGGAGGGTTATGCCAAGTATCACCTACATTTAATTCTTTTTCATGCTGACTTGCATCTTTTGTATCAATATAGCGCACTAAAAATTTTCCGCTTAAAACATGCCAAGTTTCATCCTTTTCGGCATGAAAATGCATGCTAAATTTTGCGTTTTTGTGAAAATTCATCATCTTTCCGCAGTATTTTTCATTACTGCACCATATGACTTCACTACCCCAACCTTTAGGTACTAAACCATGTAATTGTGTTTTCTTCTGAACCATTATTTTATTCCTGTTTCTTTGCAAATTTCCTTAACCAATGCTACATCAGCAGGAAATTCCTTGAATTTTTTCTTCCAAAATTGCACATCTATCACGGCACTGATCATATCCAATTGTTCGTCGCTCATATTGTTAAGCATGGTTTGACCTGTGCTTGAATTTAGCACAATCCAGGCGCTGATATTACCGTTTCTGATATCAAAAACTGCTCTATTCAAAGTTGCATAGTTAAAATAGTGAGAAAAATTTGCGTTATTTTCGTCTGCCCACTGCATCATGGTTTGTAAAGATCTTTGCACCGCTGCTTCTACAGGTTCAATCTTTAAAATTTCATAGAGGTACGTTTCGTACAATTCATCCCTACACCAATGATCGAGTTTAACACCACTTTTTATCACATAGTCCATGAATCTTTCTGGATACAACGGATTTACATTGTTGATAAAACTACCAAATTTTACAAATGCATTGTAGTAAGGACTATCGCAAAATTCTTCATAGGTTTTTTCTTTTCTACTACCTTGAGAAATAACCCAAAATCTATTAAATGCTAAAAATCCTGCTTGAACACGTTTTTCTGATTTCTGCATCATTCTGCGCTTTGGCTCGCACATGTGAGCATAAAGAGTTTTTTCTTTCATAAAACTCTTGCCACAATGATTGCAGTTGAAAGGTTGCTCTACGGGTTCTATCATTCGTATTCTTTTCTTGATTTTTTGTCTAGACCCATTTTATCAAACAATTCTTGTTTATCTACATCAGTCATCATTGCAGCCAGCATTTTTATTTCATTCATTTTCATTGCAGGATAAAGTTCTACAAGTAGTTTTTCTATTTTATTGGCTTTTTCTTTTTTACCTGCTGCTACATATTGATAATCTAAATTCATTCCTAATCCCATACCGGCATAAAGCTTCCACAGCAGAGATTTATGATTTTTTGAAAGTAACCAGTGATTCTTATTAACAAATTCATTGGTTCGTTCTATACACCATTCTTGAGCATCTCGATTTCTTGGATTGCTGACATAGCGCATTAGAATATAAGGAGCAAATGCTTTTTTCTCCTCGTCCGTAAGATTGGAATAAAAGTCGTAATCCTTGTTATTAACGGCTTGTAATTCTCTCTTAATGTCCAGTTTAGCTGCCATTATTTTTACTCAGGTAATATAATACTTTAACACGTTCCATTGCGTCTTTCAATGTATTATTGTTTCTAGATTCTCTCACAATCTCTATCCAAAGACTTTGTTCGTCCCTTAAAACTCTGTCGTAATCCCTTCCAATTTCAAATCTAGTATTTGGAGGTGCTCCTTGCTCTCTAGCATAGGTTACACCATCGGCTTTTTCGTACACATAAGATACGCCAGGTTTAAATCTGCTCACATTCATGTTTTACCAACACTTTGTGTAATCCACTATCTCGCTGTGTCTACTAACTTCTTTTACAAAATAAGAGCAAATTGGTTCTGAGGAATTATTTAACGGAGTACAAAGAAGCTGACCAGGACGCATTTTAGGAAAATACCATTTTACGTCTTGATATACGTCGACAATATCTATATCTAAAAACTCCGGGCGAAATCCGCTAATAGGATTGAAACAAAAAGTTTTAAATCCTCGATCGTTAAGGCTGGTAAGAGGTAATACTTCCATTTCTGGACCTTCAGGATCACCTACTACAGTACACCAATCTAGTGGCATGGTTATTTCATTATCCCCAATGCGTAAAACAGCGGCAGGTCCTGTAAAACTTTCTAAAAAAATCAACGGAACAAAGAAATAATCAGGATTTTGATTGTCGCTATTGTCTAAAATAGCGAAACGTAAATCTTCATCTATTTCATCCGGTAAGTTGTTTAGATAAAAAGTTTTGTTTTCTAACGTCAATATTTGCATTTTAGTATTTCACCTTGTCAATTGTAAATGGATATTTTGCATCTTTATAGAATTTCTTTCTTTCTGTGAGATGTCTTTTAGCATATTTGGTTGTTGCTGTTATGTCCCAGATTTGTACGAAATCTTTGTCCTCGGCTTTGCG
>Ga0129333_10000412_pt1 | contig 34175 bp, 38 predicted proteins | sample CPB6_08_DNA_FD_94474 | JGI IMG/M metagenome (GOLD analysis project Ga0129333, IMG submission 94474) | Freshwater to marine salinity gradient microbial communities from Chesapeake Bay, USA - CPBay_Sum_0.6_0.8_DNA | ecosystem: Environmental > Aquatic > Marine > Coastal | place: USA: Chesapeake... | reverse complement strand
CGGTGTTCAATCAGATCATCGGAGGCTAGCCATGGCTCTTGGTTCGATTGCGATTACGGGCACGATCACCGGGTTGACCGGTGGTTCTCGCACGATTGCCCCTCCTGTCATCTCGTCCACGGCAGCGGTAGATAACGTTCGCACGATTGCGCTGGCAGGCAACACCAACACGACCATCGACATTCCTACGGGTGCCGTGGCTTGCATCATCACGCCGCCTGCAAGCAACACGGCCCAGCTTACGTTCAAGGGTGTGGCGGGCGACACCGGTCTTCGAATCAGCCGGTCGCATCCCACGATGATCGCGCTTGAGACGCTTACGCCGAGCGTGCCGACCACCTTCGTGCTGTACGCACAAAGCCCCGGCATCAGCGTCGAGGTTGCCTTCGTATGACGACCAGGCGGCAGCTTACTTCTCTGGTGTACGCCAGGATGCGTGATTACAATCACACGCTGGCAAACCCACTAGAGATTCATTCGCTGCTGAACGAGGCCCAGACCGAGATCACGGATCGGGCCTCGATTATTCGTCGGTTCCGCAGCATCCCGCTGGTGTCCGGCACGTCGAGCTATCTGATCCCAGACACGCCTGGCGCACACGTCGGCCAGATTCTGAACGTGCAGGTGAACGACGGCACCTACGACCTGTATCCGCTGCAGCAGGTTGACCTGCTGGTGATGGCTGAAGAAGTGCCCACCTGGCGCACTGACACGGGCGTGCCTACCGCGTTCATGCTGGGCACAGACCCCACACTGACGTTTGAGAGCGCCCGCTTGACGGACGTGCTGACGACCTACCCGCAGATCGACCTGAGCGGCTACAGCTTGAAGGTTACCTACAGCGTGGTGACCAACAACCAGATGCGCGGCGACGACATTGAGCCGTTGCTGCCCACTCAGTGGGATGACGCGCTGGTCAGCTATGCGGTTTCTGAGATTCTGCTTCGAAACATGATGACGGCATCCGACGCGCAGATGGCGCGGTATCAGACCCTGGCCGACAACTACCGGGCGCGGTACGAAGAGATGCTGAACGAGGCTGTTGCGTTTGCGGCCAGCAGCTACGGAGCGCAGCACGAAATCCCCGCTCGGAGGTTCTGATGCCTTCCCCCTTCGAAATCCAGTTCGATAGCTGGGGAAGCACGACGCTCAACAACAAGGTTGTGCCGACGCGCCTGCCGCAGGGCCACGCCCAGGTTGTCGAGAACATCGACCTGCAGGACGACTCGCTTGTCGGCCAGGCTGATTCGACGACTGTCGCAACCGGCTTGTCTGCCAGCACGCAGTGGATTCACTACATCGCCGGCGGTTGGATCGGCGAGACGACCAAGAACTACAGCCTGAACGACGCCGATCGAGTGTATGTGGCCAAGCCAGGCCAGACGCCTACGGTGTACCAGGTTCTCGGCAACTCGCTGCTGACGTACCCGCTTGGCGTGTCGCCGCCGATTGGTTTTACGGTGGCCACAGCAGGCGCGGGGTCCGGTTTCTACCCTGCAGGCACCTACAGTTTTGTGCTGACTACCGTGGCGGGTGGGCTGGAAAGCAATCCGTCTCAGGTCTACACGCTGACCTTCAGCGGCAGCGAGGTGTTGTCCGTAACGGTTTCAAACATCTACTACCCGACTGAGGTCATAACCAAGTTCAACGTCTACCGCAAAGGCCCAGGCGAGACGGTATACACCTACATCAACAGCGTGGACAACGTCGCTCAGACCAACACACTGACCTACGCAGCGACGGTGTCGACCAACCCGCAGTTGACTTGGGATGTTGGTGGCCAGACCGAGAGCGAACCTTATGTGGCAGACCACAGCGTGCCCCCCGTGCTGACCTGCCTTGCGGACAATCTGTACACCATCGACGGCAGCGTGGCTGCTCGCGGCAAGGGCATCCTGTTCGGTGCCAGCGGTAACAGCCTGCGCTGGTCGATGAAGGACTACCCCGAGTACTGGCCGTCGTGGGCGAGGTACGACCTGTCGGAAGAGATCGAGTCCATCATCTCTACGCAGGGCTATGTGGCTGTCGGCACGTCCTCGACTTGGACCAAGGTCGAGGGCATCGACCACGAGAGCCTGCGATTCACCCAGCTCCCTGCCGCCCACTACATCCGCAAGGGGTGTGGGCGGTCTACTGTGTCGACTCCCTACGGCATCGTCTTCCTGGCCCGCGAGGGCTTCTGCATCTTTGACGGCGTGCAGACCAAGCTGGTTACTCAGGACACGCTGTCCCTGTCGTTCGTGCAGGGCCTGACGGTCAACCAGGCAGGCTACTTCGATGGCCGGTACTACCTGTTCCACACGACTGGAACCGTGGTGCTGGACTTCCGGCAGGGCGGGGTGCAGGTACTGACGAACACCAAGATTGCGTCTTCGGCCCACGCGGCAGACTTTACTGAACCGTACATCGCAGACCAGATCGGCACGCACCCGATGACTGGGCTGAACTCGACCCTTGGCATGCGCGAGATGGCTCTTGGGGTGTTTCCAACGCCGACGCCCAAACTGTTGCTGTTGTCTGGCGGACATTACCTGAACAGTGTCGGCGTGAAGACCAGTTCTTCGCTCACCTACCGATTCAACCTGACGAACAACACTTACGAGGCCATCACCAACAGCCACACAAGCGGGCCGTCCAAGGCCATGTCGTTTAACTACACTTCAACGGACCACGTTGTGGTCTACAACGGCAGCGCAGCAGGATACATTACAGCAACTGCACTTCCTGCTATGTCGGCGTGGACGATGGCCGGTACGACGCCTGCCATCACGCGAGGGTTTACGGGGCTGCCTGGTTTGCAGCCTACGGCAGGTACTGGAAGCGGAAGTTTCCATTACGGTGCTGCGTTCGGTGCCAACGGCTACCAGTTCATGGCTGTCTCAGGTACAACCGGGACGTGGAGTTCGGCCTACGCCAACCCTGGTTACACGCGCACCGAACCGGGTATCGTCCACGTTCCTGGTAGTGCGGGCGGTGGACCTGCAGGCAACACGCGAGGCTACTTGGTGGCTTTCGGCGGATTCGACAGCAGCGGCAACGGCACCGCTACCATGTCGATCCTGAACCTCGACGGCAACTGGTCTATCGCAACCGGAATCACCATCATCGCTGACGCCGCCACCCAGAACGGCGTCTATGCCCGTGGCGCACACTCTATGGTCTACGACAGCCAAAGCCAGAAGATTTACATCTTTGGAGGGATGAGTAAGTCTTCGCAAGTCAACGATACAGCGTACTACGCAGACTTCTGGGAGTTTGATCCCTCTACCCTGACCGCTGTTACCAGCAGCATCACCAGCACAAGCGATGCGGGCTTTGCGGCCTTCAAGGCTCGCTGGCAGTGCAGCAGCAAGTTCGTCGGCAACATCGAGCAGGCTGCTTACGTTCAGATGGTAGCTGACGGGACCGGGCGTTTGTTTGTCCCGTCTGGCGTCGATGGGGTAACTTACGACGACCGTGCCCTATATTCGCTCAGTCCGTTGACGATGCGCGACTGCGCTCAGGTTCCTGCGCTGTTCACCATTCTTACAGGTGAGACGACTATCAGATCCTGGGGCACCTCGGCCACCAAGCAGGCATGGCGTTGGCAGACCGGCGAGATCGTCGGCAGCAACCCATCGGCCTACAAGACCTTCCAGCGGTACAAGATCGACTTCTCGGGAACCATCGTCGTGAAGGTGATCTGTGACGGTGCAGCCGCGCAGACCGTCGAGACGTTGGTGGCGGCGTCGAGGACAGAAGTGCGCGACTGGTTCCCCTCGACCGGGGCCAACAAACCGGAAGGCAAGAGGGTCAGCTTCTTGTTTGAAGGCGCAGCCGGTGCTGTGCTTTACTCGGTGTCGTTGGAGGGCATCGAGGACAATGGCTGACCGCCGAGGCTACACCAGTCTCTACCAGAACATTCCTGTCCAACCGCTCTCTGGATACTCAGATCCGTCCGCGTTCATCCGTGTTCGGGAGGCCGTTCGGGGTCTTGAGGACCAGGTAACCCAGATTCGTGGTTTGGTAGGCAACAGTGTGCCCGGTTACGTCAGTTCGGTTGGACTGACGGCCCCTACAATCTTCTCGGTGACCGGCTCCCCTGTGACGGATACCGGAACAATCGCACTCTCGCTAGTGAGCCAGACAGCGCGGTCTGTGTTCGCAGCGCCCACAGCAACGGCTGGAACGCCCAGTTTCAGGGCTTTGGAAGCCGCAGACATTCAATCCGGCGTCTTCGGAATCACTCGCGGGGGCACCGGACTCAGTTCGACGCCGACGAACGGCCAGCTTCTCATCGGGAACGGTAGCGGGTACACGCTGGCCACGTTGACAGCGGGCACCGGCATCACGGTTACGAACGGCATGGGGAGCATTACGGTAACCAACAGCTTGCCAGGCTTCCTCAATCCGATGACTACGCTGGGCGACATTATCTACGGCGGCGCTGCGGGTGCCGCAACCAGGCTCGGCGGCGAGACGACGACTACCAGGAAGTTCCTGCGGTCTGTTGGTGTGGCAGGTGCAGCTACCGCGCCAGCGTGGGATACGGTGACCAAGACCGACGTCGGCCTGAGCAACGTCGAGAACACGGCTCTGTCGACTTGGGCCGGGTCGACCAACCTGACGACGTTGGGCACGGTAACAACCGGAACGTGGAGCGCGACTTCGATTGCGCCAGCGAAGGGTGGAACAGGGCTTACTACCGCCCCGGCTCAGGACGTGATTGTCTACGGTGGCGGGTCTTTGTCGTTCAGCACGCTTGCCCCACCATCAAGCGGAACCAACGTGTTGACGTGGACCAGCGGCATAGGCATTACCTGGACGACCAAACAGGTTGGAACAGTTACGTCTGTCGGCATGACTGTCCCTACCGGTCTTTCCGTTACCCCGGCGAGCATTACCACCTCGGGCACGTTTGCAGTTACCTATACGGCTGGTTACTCGATCCCGACAACTGCAAGCCAGACGAACTGGGACACAGCATATAACGACCGGCTGAAGTGGGATGGCGGATCTTCTGGACTAACGGCGGCAACGGGACGCACGTCTCTCGGTGCCACGACGGTTGGTTCCAATCTGTTCACCCTGACGAATCCGTCCGCAGTTACGTTCCTTCGCATCAATGCAGACAACTCGGTAAGCACCTTGGATGCAGCCACGTTCCGAACGGCTATTGGAGCAGGAACGGGCAGTGGCACGGTCACGTCGGTCACGGCTTCTTCCCCTCTGGCCTCCAGCGGCGGCACCACGCCGAACATTTCGCTTGGCACCGTAGGCGTCGCCAACGGAGGAACCGGCCTGACCTCGTTTACGGCAGGGCAAATCCTGTACGCATCAGCAACTACCACGATTGCGGGACTGTCCGTAACGACAGGCGGGTTGTTGTATGGTGGCGCGACGGCCCCAGCCTACACGGCCATCGCCGACCTTAACTGGGACAACACGAACAAGCGGCTGGGCATCAGCCAGGCGAGTCCCTCGTACAAGCTAACGATGCTGGACAACAACTCGGCTCTAAGTACCAGTAACCGCGTGGTGTCCATATCCTCAACCATCTCAAACACGGTAAGCAACGGAAACACACAGTACGGAATCTACAGCTTCCTGTCCGTTGGCAACAACATCGCGGGCACGCCGAACGGCATCTACAGCATCGTGGACAAGTCTGGCGGTGCAAACCTTGCAGACATCAACGCAATATCCAGCCAAGCCACGATGAACTCCATGGGCATCACGGTCACGAACGCTGCCGGGTTCAGGGCTGTGTCCCCCACGGTAACGATGGGCACGTTCACCAACGCCTATGGGTTGTACATCGAATCCCAAGACGTGACCAACGTCGGCACTGGATACGGCATCTACCAAGCCAGCGCCGCCGATGTGAACTACTACGGTGGCCGCGTGTTCCTGAACACGACGGACGGCACGACCGATCCAAACGCTCGGCTTCTAGTGCGCGATGACGTCGGAGGCGCTACGGGAATGGTGGTCCGTAACAACGACACCGGCACGAGCTCTTTGGCTTTCTTTGCTCTGAACACCTCGACCACGGGTCTTGTTGCGTACTCATTCGGCTCCGGCTACACCACCTCTGGCCTGTTTGAGGGCAACGGCACCGCATTGGTATCGGGCAAGACCAACGGCCTGAACATCGGTGCCACCAACGCGGCGGGGTTGTTGAAGTTCTACACAGGAGGGTCAGCGTCCGGTAACGAGCGGATGCGTATCGCGTCCAACGGTAACGTCACGGTGGACACCAACGTGCTGTTCGTAGACGCCTTGAACAACCGTGTTGGCGTGAACATGACGCCCACTGTCGCCCTCGACGTGACTGGCGCTGCTGCCGTTTCCGGCGCCCTCACGCTGACGACGACGGACCTCGGCTACACCACGTCGGGCCTTCAGCTTCGTAGCTCCGTTCCCGGCGCCTCGGCCAGCACCGACTACTTCTTCCATCGCGGTGCAGACACCACCGTCATGGACCGCATCGTCGTCCACACGCCAAGCACTTCGGCTGGAATGGGCTTTGCTCACATGACCAGTGGCGGCGTGACGCGGTTCTTCTCGGATGGAAACACCGGCAACTTCACCGTGGACGGCGGGACGTTGTTTGTGGATGCCGTCAACAACGAAGTCGGTATTGGTACCACCGCGCCCGGCCAGCGCCTTGAAGTCGCGGGCACGATTATCGTCACAGGCAACAGCGACATGCCTGCATCCGCTGGAACCAATGTCCGCATCACGGGCGGTTACGCAAGCCCTGACATTGGTCGTATCTTCGTCGGCGATGGCTCCGGATGGAAGCTGCACTTCTCGTCTCGCACCGCCAGCACCAACACGGATCGCGTGACGTTTACGGACGCAGGCCGCGTTGGCATTGGCGCGACGACACCCGGCGTTCGACTTGATGTTTCCGAGACGCTGGCGGTTGCTACGTCCTCTACGTTCAGCGCCGCAGCTATCCGAATGAATCCGGTATACACCGCTACGGGCACCATTACGGTCAAGCACCGCTACCTTCACTTCACACAACCTACAATCAGCGGCGGAACGACGACGTTTACGGACGCGCACACAATGTACTTTGACGCCGCAGCGGGCACGCACCGTGCTGTGGACGCAGGCACGACCAAGACCACGCCGGGTACCGTCAATGCGTGGGTCAAGATCGACATCAACGGCACGACTTACTACATCCCGGCGTACACCAGCAAGACTGCGTAGTACACTCGGGTTAGGAGGACCACATGAACCTGGAAGAAGCCATCACGAAGACCGAAGAGTCCTTGCTCAAGGTCCAGGCTGAGATCGGCCAACTGCAAGAACTACTTGAGCAGGCCCGCAAGCGGCGTGATAATGAGTCTGCGGTGTTGCAGGCACTGCAGTTTGCCAAGCAGGCCGTGGCCAAGGCGGCGGAGGACGAGGATGGCTCTGGATCCTAATCGGGTCGACCTGTACACAGGTGCGCTTATGTCTTCTGTGCCCTACGCACAGAGACTTCAGCGCAACAACATTGTTCCTGCTGCGGTATTTGGGCCTCCTCCTGTGCCGCCAAGGAACAACATCGTTCCTGCTGCGGTGTTTTCAGAACCTGCTCCAGCGGCCCCGGCTCCAGTCATGGCTCCAGCGGCCCCCGCCATCGACCCAAACCTTCGTCGGCAGATGGACCCCGCAGGCGTTGCCACGGATGAAGAACTGCAGGCACTCTTGGCGCGGTTTCCGCTGCGGAACAACGTGTCGACGTTCCAGGTTCAGCCCGACAAGTCCGTGGCCACCGGGTACTACAGCACCCAGCTTGGCCGGTTCAGCGTAGGCGACACCTTGCCCACCGTTGGCGTGGCCCTCGGCACCGAACAGCGCACGCCTGAGATGAACGCTCAGGCGACCAGCTACAGCCAGTTGGTCAACCCCTACGGCAACGCGTACATGCAGCGCCTTCAGGAACAGCTTGCGGGCCGCAGCGAGGCTAACCTGCAGCGGATGAACGCCCTCATGTCCCAGCGTGGTATGGGCGGCACCGGACTCGCTTCGGCTCGGGCCTTGCAGGCGCAGAGCGATGTTGGCCAGCAGTTGCTTAGCGCACAGCAGGAAGCGGCCCAGCTTGGCGCACAGTTTGACCTGTCTCGCCTTGCCGGGCTGACCGGCCAGCAACAGTTCGGCAGGCAGCAGACGGCCTCAGAGCGGCAGGCCGGTGCGGCACGCAAGCTGTCCCGCGACCAGTTCGGACTGACCAAGCAGGCGCAGGAAGCAGAACTGCTTGGCAAAGCCGCCAGCGGATTGGCGTCTTCTCTTGGCATCACGCCCAAGCAGCAGCCCACCCAGACAGGCGGGGGCGTGCAGGTCCAACGTCCTACGTCTATGCCTTACGATGCTTTCATCAACAAGTATCGTGTCCCCTCCTCTTTCTGAGGCACTTCAATGGCACTCGATCCGTTCGCCGGTTTTAGCGCAGAAGCCAGGAAGCGTGGTTACGACCCGCTGGCCGTGATGGCGGGCCTTGGCGTTGGCCGTGCTCGTGCCGGCGAACTGGCGATGGAGCGTGAGAAGCTGGACCGTGAGGCTCAGCAACAGGCGGCAGATATGCAGCTTCGTGCCCGTCAGATGGAGCAGGAAGCCGCTGCCCAGACTGCGCGTCGTGAGTACGAGATGAAGCAGCTTGGCATGACCGAGACGCAGCAGCGGCAGGAAGCAGAACTACAGCAGAGGCAGCTTGATCGTCAGTTTGCCGAGATGCAGTCCAACGAAGCGTACCGTCAGGCCTCGCTGGCTCAGGCACCACAGCTTGCCGCGCAGCAGTATGCGGCACAAGCAGAGCGGGACAGATTGGCTCGTGAAGCCGATGCGGCTGAGGCTTTGCTGACCCGGCAGGCGCAGATGGATATTGAACGGATGCGCCAGAAGACCGACCTTGACCGTGAGAAGCGCCTTGAGGCGCGAGACATTGCCAGTGAAAAGCGGTTGGCGGCGATGCCACAGAAGGAAGTCATAGCGGCTATCTTGAGCCCGATTGAGTCCGTCAATGAACTTACCGGCGTGAAGACCTCGACGCCGCCCAGCGCCGCACAGATGCTGGAGCGGGCGCTGACTCTGAAAGCCGGAGGCGTTATGGTCCCCGACGAGTTGATTACGCGTTTTCAACGCCAAGTTGCTCCAGCACCTGGGGCCAAGGGAGGACTGTCGGCTCTTCGTCAGCGTCTTGGTGCTACTAGTGCGCCAGCACTTTCCACACCTGCTCGTCGTACGCCGGTACAGGAGGGCAGGGTGGCCCAGCGTGTCCAGCAGGCACTTGGTGTTCCAATGGCATCCAGCGTCGCCAGGGCACCACTTAGTGGGGTGGTCGGCTCGTCCATTTCGGTTTCGCCTCTTGATGTAGGGGCGCAGGCTGCGGCACAGCAAGCAGCAGCACGTCGCAGGTCGGCTGAGGATCAGGCTGCCGCTCGATACTTGTTGGGTCTGTAGGAAACAACGATGGCACTTAAGGAAGACCTGGATCAGTGGCAGTCAGTTCTGGCTGACCCCGAGTGGAATACGCTTAGCAAGCCTGAGCAAGACGATCTTCGTCGTCAGTTCTACCAACAGGTCATCAAGCCGCAGGGGCCTGAAGCAGGCGCGGCGTTTATTGCTGCCGAGAAGCCCCTTACCCAGCCGGAAGAAGTTACGGCAGGCGGTGCCTTTGGCCGAGGCTTTGCCCGCAACCTGACGGGTACTGCCGCTCGTGCGCTTGGTCTGATGACCGGCGAAGAACCTGTGGCCATTCGCCAAGAAGACGTCTTGAAAGAAGCCGTTGGCGGAACCATTGGTGAACTAGCCGATCCGTTTAGTGCCCTGCTGGGCTTTGGTACGGCCAAGGCGGCGGCACCGCTGGTTACCCGTGGTGTCGAGGGGCTGATTGCCCGTGGCGTGGCCCCCGAGTCGGCGCGTGCTGCCGGGATCCTGGGGGCCGGTGCCGCAGAAGGCGTGGTCGAAGGTGCGCTGCAAGGAGCCATTGAGCCGGATCAGGCAGAGGGTATGCGGGCGCGGTCTGCGCTTGAGGGCGCACTGCTGGGCGGTCTGTTTGGCGCAGCCTTTAACGCACCCACCGCGTTCCGTGCTGCTCGTGGTGCAGCCCTTCCTGAGCCGCAGCCTACGACCGCGCAGCTTCCTGAACTGCCCCCTGCACAGATGCCTGGGGGCACGCCGATTCCTGGCATCACGGCCCCTGCTGGTGCTGCCGTCATGCAGCCTACGACTGGTCTGGACCTTTCGGCCATTCCCGACGACCGTCTGATTACGCTGCTTGTCGAGATGCGCCAGGATGCGCGGTTCCGGCCCGAGGACATTGCCGTCGTCGAGCAGGAGATTGTGCGTCGGCAGGAACTGGCTGCTGCTCCTGCGGCACAGGCGGCAGAAGAAGCGTTCATGGCCCAGCAAGCAGCGATGAGCCGAAACGTTCCGCAGCCGTGGGGCGGCAGGGCGTTTGAAGTTCTGACAGGCGCACAGGAAGAAGCACAAGCCGGTGTAGCGGCACGTCAAGCAGCAGAAGACGAGATACTGCGTGAGCAGGCGTTTGCTGCCCAGCAGGAGGCCGCACGGCGTCTTGGCATTGCAGCCGAGCAGGAAGCAGCGGCTGGCCAGCCTATCCCAACGGCTGCATCCGCAGCCCGAGAGAGGGCCGCAGCGCAGCAGCGTGAAGCGGCAATGGCTGCTGCTCGTGCGCCAGAAGAACGCGAACTGATTGGCCAGCTTCAGACCGTCACCGACAAGGTTGCTCGATTGCAGCGCACGGTGGACGAAGCGGCGCGTAACCAAGAGTTTCAGGCAGGCGACGCCCGCAAGCAGGCACAGGCGGCAGGCCGTCTTCGTTCGCTACAGACGGCGCTGGATGAAGCCAGGGCAGAGCAGGCAGACGTCATTGAGCGTCTGCAGCGTGTGCAGCAGGGCATACCCGAGCCTACGCAGGCTCCCTTGCAGCCCGGTCAGCAGGTTGAGACGCCAGAAGAAACCGCCGCGCTTGCACAGATCGAAGGTCTTGTTCCTGCTGGCGATGTGACTACGGTTGGCCAAGTTGACCGCGCACGGCAGGGTCTGTTGGACGCATACAAGAACTTGGTACGCGGGTTCCCCAAGGAGGTCGGTGGGCCGAGTGGCGCGGAGTTCCGTGCCGCGTACGGTCGCCGGTTCTTGGACATTGCTCGTGCCGCAGAGCAGTCCGGTGTGCCCAAGCAGTTTGTGGAACGGATCGTCGAACTGGCCGGTAAGCGTCTGCAGGACAAGGGTCTGATTGACCAGTACAAGGGGCCGTCGCCAGGCACGCGCAAGCCGTCTGGTCCTCGTGAGCCGGATGCTCGTGTTGCTGCTGCACAGAAGGAAGCAGACCGTCTTCAGGCATTGATCGACGCAGACGACGACGGCAAGCTGGCCCGCGAAGCCGGTCTTAGTCGTCCTCGTTCTGGCGTCCGTGACTTTGACGCCAAGCTGGCCAAGTGGAAGCAGGACATTCGAGACAAGGTCGCTGCCAAGCTGGAGACCGCCAAGGCGCGCATTGCTGGTACCGAGATGACTCCTAAGGGCGAGCCGCAGACCGGATCGGTGGTGGCCGCACGCGACAACCTGGTCAACATCTACCGAGACTTGGTTGCCGCAAGAACCGAGCAAGACCTTGCGTCGGTTGGCAACGCCTTTGCTGCTGCCGCACGAGAAGCCGAGCAGGCTGGTGTCGACGCGGAGTTCATCAAGAACATTACCGGTCTGGCGCAACAGCGTGCCAAGGAGGCTGGTCTTGTTCTTCCGTACACCGGACCTCGCCCAGGTAAGCGGAAGCCGAGCGATGCGCTGGTTTTTGTTGAGACGCCGGAGTTTGTCAAAAAAGATGAATGGTATCTCGTCCCGAATGTAGACGAGCGACAGCAGTTCCTTGATTACGCAAAGGATATGATTGCGTACCTCAAGAACAAGGATGTTGATGCCGAGTCCAAGAAAGAACAGTGGGAGCTATTCTCTACCTACGCTGAAAACATGAAGGACATTGGTCTTACCGCAACGTCTGGCGGCAAGGAAGTGCCGAACTTTGTTGACCAAGTACTTCGTTTGGTTATTCAGCGAAGCAACATCAAGGATGAGCCTGGCATCATAGAGTCGCCGGGCGCACGCAGGCGAACAGTCGAGGAAGGCTTAGAGTCTTTTAAGGCCGGGGAGGCTGGAACCCCGGCAACAACAGCCCGCCGACGCCGCGCCGAAATCGAAAAGGACGATGCGTTCAGACTAGACGGCATGCAGGCTGTCAGCGACAGTGCCGTTGGACAGGCTGCAATAAAGGGGGTCTACGGCGTAGAGACGCTGGCCGAAACGGGCGACCCTTATAGTGAAAGGTCGGTTCCTAAGGACTATACGCCGCAGTCCACTGGACCGGATCCAGACCTTAGCAAGCTCAGTTACAACGAAGCCATGCAGCTAAAGGACCGGTACAACGGGGCCATCAAGCCAGCAGTGGTGGAAGATATGGGCGCGCAGTACAAGACGCAGGCTGCTCGCCAAGAGTTCAGCCGTCGTGCGAACGACCACGCAGAGAGACTGGGCAAGATGGTAGAAAAGTTTGTCAAAGAAGGAAAGCTGTCGCTTGAAGACGGGCGGGAAATCTTCCGTCGGGTAATGCTGATCAGATCGCAGCGAGAAGTGTCGTTCGGTGGTGAGACTGGCCCAGGAACCAGCGCAGGAGCAAACATAGCCGGAGCCTACTCAGCAGGCAACAAGCTTGGATTGTCGTCTGCGCAGATTGACCGCGTGCTGAAGTTCTCGGAGTCTGAAAGGGCTGTGCGAAACGGAGCCGAACCAAGCACAACGCCGTTCTACAAGTTCATCAAGGACCTGGCCAATATAAACGACGACCAACCGCAAAATCTGGTCATGTACGACCTTGAGATGGTCAAGACTCTGGAAAACAGACAGAAGGAGCCGACAGCCCGAGAAAAGATTGAACTGACCAAGGCTCAGAAGGACGCGTTCAAGTACGAGAACCTGCAGTATGGCTGGTTTACGACGGGAATCGTGGACGAAGTACAGAACAAGATCGACTACAAGTACAGAGGAAATGCCAACACAGGAGCGGCACGCAACAGACGTGCGCTTAGAAAGCGGCTCAATCTTCCAGGTACAGGCAAAGGTCCGAAGTACGAAGCCGCCATTGAGCGCGAGCGTATTGAGGCCACCAACAAGGCGTTCATGCAGAAGCTCGGTGCTGTCGGCAACGAGATGCGCAAGAAGACGACCACGCCCGAAAACATTGCCTACATGTTCCGCGAGGAGCAGTTCGGCTCAACGAACGCACAGGAACTGTCCAACCTGTTTCAGAAAGTGTTTAACCTGTCTCCGTCAAAGGCAGACGCGGCCAGCAAGTTGGTCTTCCAAGAAACCCCGTACACTATGAATGGCAAGCCGTTGAAGGGTGTTGACGTACCTGGTTCGGCCTTTGACGAGCAGACCAAGATGCGCAACGAACTCGGCATGACCGACAAGCAAGACCTCGCCACACCGCCTGCAGATTCACTTACACCGCCTGGCGAAGTGAAGCGTATTGTTGAGATAGACGAGAACGGCGACGTTAACGTCATCAACGACCTGTGCCAAGGGGACTAGGATGCACACACCCAACTGCAACCGCAGGTACAAGCTGCGTCGGACGTTTCAGTTCCCGACGCAGCCTGTTAGCCCGCTGACGCTCAAGGAGACGCAGACTCCTGTCGTCTACAAGGTCGACGTCGACAAGCCGGGTGAGAAGAACCAGGCTTTGCTGGACCAAGAAAGCACGGCAGTCCAGTCCTTGGACGAACAGATTCGGTATGGTCGGGCAATGGCCGGCGTCGACACGACGCTGGTCCCCAACTACGTCAGCAGGGACGGCCAAGAGCGGTTCCAGTACGCCGGGTCTGACGTCACATCTTTCCTTAACTACATGAGCGGTGACGGTCTGACGCAGAACATCCTCAAGAACACCGAGCCAGACCTTGAGATTTCACGCGGTGGCCGCAGGGTTACCGTGGAAGAAACCAAGAAGATGGCCGACGAGATCGGCATTGACCAAGCCATGCTGAACCTCAGCACGCTTGACCCGAAGACCGTAGCTGCCAACGTCTACAAGACGTTTGGCCTGCTCAAGCACACGCAAGACCTGATCCGCAGGCAGGCCCAACTTGTTGGCACGCCGGGGTCCAGTGACGTGGACGCGGCCAACTTCGCCCGCCTGCTCTACGTCTACCAGGATCAACTGCACAACATCCTCGGCCTTCGCGCAGCGTTCGGTCGAGGCATGCAGATCATGGGCCAGATTCAGAAGCTGCAGCCCGGTGGCGAACAGGACGACCTGATCATGCAGGCGGCGAAGATGATCCGCAGCGAGGGCGGCGCCATTGACGACGCCGCCGCGATGATCCGTCTGTCCGGCAACAACAGCCGCGCCATTGCCTACGCCAGCCGTGGCGTGTTGGCCAAGGCACGGGATGCCGCCATCGAATACTGGATGAACAGCGTGTTGTCCGGCGTGCCAACCACGATGGCCAACATGCTGAGCAACACAGTCACGTCTGCCCTGCTGGTGCCTGAAACGGCCCTCGCTGCCACCTTGGGTTCACTGTGGGGCGGCAAGAACAAGGTCTACTTTGGCGAGGTGTGGGAGACGATGCGCGGTCTTGTGCAGTACGCCAGCCAAGCAGCGTCCATGTCGTATCACGCGTTCAAGAACGAGATGCCTACTTTCGGTGGCGTGAGTGGTCTTGAAGTAAGCACCAAGGCAATACCTGGTTTGCTTGGTCGTATCGTTCGTACGCCATCCAACCTGCTGATGGCTGGTGACGAGTTCTTCAAGCGCATCAACTACAACGCGTCTCTGCGTGCGTTGTTGTACCGGCAGGCACGGCAGGAAGGGCTGGATGCGGCGCAGGCTCGGGCACGGGTCACGCAGCAGATGGACAACTACGGAGAGATTCCCGAAGCGTTGCAGAAGATCGCTCGTGAGAAGGCCCTGTACCAGACGTTCACCAACGACCTTGACCGTCCCGGCATGTTGACCTACATGGGCCAAGTGGCCATCAAGACGCGCAACAAGTTCCCGCTGTTGTCGTTCATCATTCCCTTCGTACGCACGCCAATCAACATCGTCAAGTACGCCCAGGATCGTTCGCTTGCTGGTCTGCTAGACCCTGAGATTCGTCGTCAGTTGTTGAGCGGAGCAGGCCCAGAACGCGACCAAGCAATAGCCAGGATGATGTTTGGTACCGGCGTTGTGATGATGGCGGCGACCTTGGCGGCTGAGGGTTACCTTACAGGCTCTGGTCCCCGCGACCCGGACGAACGGCGAACTTGGGAGGCTGCAGGCAACCGGGCCTACGCCATGCGTATCGGTGACACCACGATCCAATACAACAGGTACGCACCGTGGGGCATCGTGCTTGGCGTGGCGTCGGACCTTGCCGGTTTGGTCGAGGTCTTGAAGACAGACGACGACGGTTGGAAGAAGGCGCAAGAGATTGGTTTCCGTCTCATCAGTACGGTGGCCAAAAACATCGGCGACCAGACCATGATCACCGGTATCGTTAACGCACAGAAGGCGTTTACCGAGCCGGACAAGTACCTCGACAACATGATCTACGGCATTGCCGGTGGTTTCATCCCGAACATCTTGGCCGGTCCTGCCCGAACGATTGACCCGGCCCTGCGTGAGATCGACGACCTTGGCGCAGCCCTGCTGCAGCGTGTGCCTATTGCTCGTGGCAAGATTCCGCCTAAGCTGCAAGTTCTGGGCGAGGAGCGCAAGGCGTACACCACCGACACTCCGGCACAGATGGCTGCTGCATTGTTCCTCCCAGGTTACCAAGGCAAGGTAGCCAAGGATCCCGTGTACCAGCAGTTGATCGAGATTGAGTACAGTCCGGCACCTATCAGCGATAAGCTGGAGATTGGGACCAGAGAGTACAAGTTGACGCAGCAGCAGGTAAACGAAGTCACGCTTATTGCTGGTCCTCGTATGCGGCAGCGCATCGAGTACCTGATGAACCACAGCAAGTTCCAAGAGTTGACCAAGGAGATGAAGCGCGACCTGATCGAACGGGTAGTCCGCACTGAGCGGCGTCGGGCGAGAAAGGTTTGGCTGGCACAGCTTTCAAACCAAGGAAAACTAAGTGAACTAAAACCGGCAGAGGCGTAAGATAGCACAGAAGGAGATTTCCCCATGTACGGCAAGATGAAGGGCGCAATGAAGGGCGTGTCCAAGAAGGACTATGCCAAGGCCGAAGCCAAGGAATCGAAGCGCGAGAAGATGATGGAACTCGGCATCATGCCCGCCAAGGCCATGAAGAAGCCCATGAAGAAGGTTGCAAAGAAGAAGTGACGCACGAACAGGAACGCATCCTGCGTGAGGTTCACGAGGCCGTGCTTGGTACTACCAAGTCTATCGGCCTGTTGGAACAGGTGCGCGATATTGACAAGCGCCTGATGGTGCTTGAGGGTATCCGCAGCAAGGTCAGCAATGGTGTGTTCGACCGGGTTCTGACGGCCATCCTGGCTAGCGCCAGCGGGTGGCTTGCAGCCCACTTCGGCGGTACCCGCCCGTGAAGCTGTCCGAGAACTTCGGGTTCCACGAGTTCGTGAACCCAGAGGATCCCGAGAAGCCGAGCGGGGCCGTCGTAAACTATCTGATGCAGTTGTGCGAAGAGGTCTTGGAGCCTCTTCGCACGCATCTTGGCAAGCCGCTGAAGATCACCTCGGGCTTTCGCTCGCGGAGTCACAACGCCAGGATAGGTGGCAGCAAGAACAGCCTGCACACCACTGGGATGGCAGCGGACATTGCAGTCGGCGGGATACCTGAACAGGTCAAGGCTGCGGCCTTCCTGTCCAAGCTGCCCGAGGTGGGCGGCATCGGCCTGTATGAGGCCAAGGGCATCGTCCACGTCGACATTCGGCCCCACGTTGGTGCGCCTGCGATGTGGCTTGAGAAGGCGAACGGCCAGTACGTTCCGCTGCCTCTGTCGCTGCGGGCCAGGATCAAGCTGGCCGGGGGTAAGGTCTGATGGAAGCCATCGTGCAGGGTCTGATGTGGCTGGTGCAGCAGCCTGCCGTGCAGGGCGTGGTTGTTGCTGCCGCCACCGAGGCCGTGAAGAAGTCGCCGGTCGGGCCGTCTGCCGGACCCGGCGTGCGCGTGCTTGCGGCTGTGCTGGCCATCGCTTCGTCGTTCGCGTCTGCGGCGGCTGCAGGCGACGTTCAGGCGGTTGACGTTGCAATGGTTGGCCAGCACCTGACCGAGGGATTGGCGGCGTTCCTGGCGGCTGTGGGTGCGTGGCAGTTGTCGAGGAGGATGAAATGAAGGTCATTTGCACCGGCATCGGCAAGGGCCACGACCAGCAGCCCGGCACGCTGCGCGTGTCGTTCGAGGACGCCCTGCCCCCGTATGCCACGGTCCTTACCCTGACCGTGGCGACTGCTGACGTGGGCAAGTTCCAAGTCGGGTCGTTCTACGAAGTGGCCGAGCCTGCTGCTGCTCCTGCACCCGAGGTTGTCGTCGCTAGCGATTCCAACACGATGGAGGACGTCATCAATGCCTCTTAAGAAGGGCAAGTCCGACAAGGTCGTGTCGGCCAACATCAAGGAGATGATGAAGTCCGGCAAGCCCCAGAAGCAGGCCGTGGCCATCGCCCTGTCCAAGGCTGGCAAGGCTCGCAAGAAGTGAAGAAGAAGACCCCGGCGCAGAAGTACGCCAGCTACGACAAGGCCACTACCAAGAAGATGGCCGAGCATAACGCGGCTGGTGGCAGCGTGCGTAAGCCGGTCAAGGACGTTTCGAACGCAAGTTCAAATGACTTGTATGACCGAGCCAAGTTCGGTTATCGTAAGGCAGTACAGGCGCTCAAGGGCCAGCCGCTGCAGGACAAGAACGGCAACCCTACCCCGGCGGCGATGCAGTTCAAGCGGTGGGATTATCCCATCCCGAAGAACAGCGGCGACTTGTCCAAGATCAAAGCGCAGGCCGAACGGGCCAAACTCAAGTATGGGCCGAAGCCCAAGGGGAAGAAGTAATGGCTGAGAAGAAGAAGATGCCGCCTAAGCCGACTGCCAAGCCTGCTGCAAAGGCCCCGGCCACCGCCGATGTTGCCAGGCTCAAGGCTTCAGTGATGGCGCAGCCGCAGCGTCGAGGACTTCGGGTGCAAACCTCTGACGAGTTCGCAAAGATGAAGCGGGCAGAGTCCGCAGAGCCTAAGCCAAGCGTTCAGGAAACGCGAGCCAAGGATCGTGGCGAGCGAATCAGTAATGTCTTGAAAAGCCGATATAACCTCCAAACTGAAGCGGAAAAGATCCGAAACCTCCGAGACTCCTCAGGGTCGGACTACAGCATGCGTAAGGCAAGCATGCTCGCGATGGGTCGCGAAGAGGCTGGCCGTAAGGCAGTCAAAGCCAGCGATACCAAGATGACCAAGGCCGCAAAGAAGGTTTATCGCCCGTCAGGCGGCGGCGGGGCGGGCGGTATGGGTCCGGGTCGTGGCGTAGTCAAGCAGCCGAGGCCCTGATATGCCGCGCCTTTGACGATGTGTGAACCCCCTGCCGATTCCTGTGCCTGACGGCTCGGCAGGGGGTTCATCGTCCTTCTCTGCGGCTTAACGCGCCCGCCCTGTTTGTTGGAATCGTCGCCAGGGACACAGTGCTTCGGACGCCACCAAGATAACACAAGACCCGCCGGAATGGAGCGGCGGGTCTTGGTTGCCGTGGTGAGTGGCGTGTCGCCGAGGGAGGTTGGTACCGTCAGGCGACAAGAAGGTTGTACCAGCTACGGGTTGTAGATGCAAGAAGTCTTCAGAACTTTTCTGCAACGCTCGCACGGTTGGCCTGGGATGCCGTGAAGGTTGCAGTCCCGACAATGCGAGTGCGACTGGCTGAGGAAGGTTCCGCAAACCAAACACTGAAAGTCGAGGCTACCCCCTTGACGTGACGTCATGACGTCGTCTATGTTCGACTTCACGGAGGAACGACGCTTGAACGACCTGGAACTTCTGGAACCCATTGCCCCCATTCTGGCCCAAGCCAACGACGCTCTCAAGGACTTTGTTGGCGAGGCCGAAGCTATGTACGCCGACGGCATCGAAGAGATCGTCGTCAACCAAGAGGACGCCACCCGCGTCGTCGCCAAGGTCAAGGCTGCTGCCGACCTGTACGACGAACTGGAGGCGCTCCGCAAGCAGTTCAGCGTTCCGCTGGACAAGGCCAAGAAGGCCATCGACGCCATGTTCAAGCCGAGCAAGGCCCAGCTTGACGGCGTGAAGCTGCACATGAAGGACCAACTGTTTAGCTACGAACGGCTGCAGAAGGAACTGGCCGACCGTGCCCAGGCCGAGCAGCGCAAGGCGCAGGAAGCCCTCGGGCTGCAGGCCGACGCCGTGGTTACGACCGACAAGACAACTGGTCTGTCGACCCGGTACAAGACCGTGCTGAAGGTCACGGACCCCAACCTCATTCCTAACTCCTACTGGATGCTGGACGAGGCCAAGGTGCTGGCTGACCTGCAGGCCGGTGTGGCCGTGCCCGGTTGCGAACTCGACAAGGAACCCATCGTGGTGGTTCGCCGGGAGCGTCGGTCTTGATTACCGCACCCGACAGCGGTCTTGAGAAGACCATCATCGAGGCCATCGTGGCCAGCGCAGGGCCACCGCGTATGCGGGTCAAGGCCAGCGCCAGCCAACTTCACCGCTGCATCCGCGCTCTGGTTCTGGAGCAGGCCAAGACCACGCCCCGCGAGGCTCTGCCTGCCCGTGCCCTGCTTGCGTTCAAGGTCGGCCACGCCGTCCACGAACTCATCCAGGCCAAGCTGGACGCAGCCTGCGAGGAACGGTGGGAGACGCCGTTCGTCATCGGGCATAGCGACGCCAGGATGGGCAACCTGATGGTGGACTTCAAGACGATCCACGCCGATGGCTTCATCGGAATCGTGAAGGACGGCCCGAAGTGGGAGCATCAGATGCAGTGCAACTGGTACGCCATCCGTGCGGGCTGTGACTTCGGGGCCATTGTCTACGTCAACAAGAACGGTCGACTGACCGACGAGCAGCGCAAGACCACCGGGTGGAAGGGCGATGCCGAGTGGGTCAAGGCGTGGCGGTTCAAGGTCGACGCTGACCTGGCTCAGGCTTACGAAGACAAGGCCAAGCAGATGCTGGAACACGTCGAGTACGGCACGCTGCCTGAGTACGACGAGATTGAGGAGTGCCGCTTCTGCGGTGTGCGGTCGGCCTGTGAAGCCGCCAGAAGGGAGGGAAGGTGAAGAAGGTCACGCTCTATGCGGAGCCTGATCTGGTGCGCGACGTCGAGCGGACAGCGTACGAGATGAGGCGAGGCGGCCAGTTCACGACACTGAGCAGCCTGATGCGGACGGGATGGCGATTGTTGTTGGCGATGGACGATACTCAGAGAGAGGAAGCACATGCAAGATTCGGCAAAGTTCCCGAGGGACAGAGCGGAACTACTCTCTCTACTTGAGAAGCACCGTAACCCTATGGGCAACCCTGCGCCGGTTGCCCAGTACCACCTCGAAATGATGCGTCTGATGGGCGAGGCGTCTGGTCTTCTGAACCAGGCATACAACCAAACCTTCAACGTACCCCTGCGGGATAAGCAGTTGAGGCAGTACAAGCTGGCGTTGATCCAGTGTGGCGCAGCGATCCTCGACGTCCTTGAGGCGTTTGAGCAAACCAAGAAAGGTGAGGAAGATGGAACTGTCGAAGCGTAACGGAGGCGACCTGGCTATCCAGTTGGATGGCGGCGAGGACTGGTTCGGCACCCTGCAGGTGTCCAACAAGATGAACCGGGCCAAGATCAATCACGACAAGGGCGTGTTCGTCATTCCCGGCGAGGACGGCTTTGACGAGGAGCATGAGGAACTGCACGACCTGGTGGCCGTCGAGGTCCGTTCGGGTCGGCTGATGTGGGATCCGAACGCCGAGATCGGCAGCGGCACCCGGATGTGCGGAAGCGACAACGGCATCACCCCCGATGCCAATGGTGCCTACGCCGGTCCCTGCGCCGCCTGCCCGAACAGCCAGTGGGGTCCGAAGGTGAACGGCAAGTCTACGCCGCCCACCTGCCAAGAGACGGCCAGCATCTACATCATGCAGATGGATGGGCCGGGCTTCATCTTCACTGGGACGAAGAGCAGCCTGCGCCCTGTGCGGGACTTCTTCAACAACAACTTCCGCCGGATGGCGCGGCCCCCCTTCGTTCGCTTCTTCTCGATGAAGTTGGTCGAGCAGAAGAAGGGAAGCCGGGTCTACTACATCCCCGAACTCATTCTCGGTGACGTGGTACCTGCGGAAACCCAGCAGCAGGCGTACGAACTGCACAAGGCCATCAAGGCTGGGTCGTTTGACCTGGGCGGATCTGGCACGAGCGAAGAGGCTGACGCCCCTGCGCCCGCACCGGAACCCACCCCGGCACCCGTGGCGTCCAAGCCTGCTGCCCGTCGTCCTATCTACAGGCAGTAGACAATGGTCATCACGATTCATCCCAGCGCCGCCCGTCTGACGGGCGACTATGACCACGCTGCGCTCGACGTTTACCTGAGCTACATGGCCCCAGGCTATCAGTTCAACGACGCGTTCAAGCGCAAGCGGTGGGATGGTCGTGTACGACTGCTCACCCGGCGCGGCGAGTTTCCTGTGGGACTCGTCGCACGGGTGGCCGAGTGGTTCGAGGGCAAGGGGGAGGAGGTCGTCATCGACAACCGCCTCCCCAAGCCTCCGGGCTACACGACCAAGGCAGTCTACAAGACCTTGCGGGACTACCAGCAGGACGCCGTCTACGCGGCGCTCGAGAACGTGCGCGGGATCCTGCAACTGGCGACCGGCGCAGGCAAGACCAACGTGGCGGCAGGAATCATCGACGCGCTGGACCGTCCGTCCATCTTCTTGGTCCACACCAAAGACCTTATGTACCAAGCCGTCGAGCGTTTCAAGACCCTGCTTGATCCAAAGGAAGTCGGGATGCTGGGAGATGGCCAGTACATTCCGGGGAAGTTCTTGGTGGCTACGATGCAGACTACCTGCAACCTGCTGGGTGTGCCGTACGAGGTGGCGGCAGACGAAGGCAAGACCGAAGACCGTGGGCCAGCCAACAGCCTCGGCCACATGATTACCACGATGCGGCCGGACATTCTGAACCGGGAAGTCATCATCATCGACGAGTGCCAGCACGCGGCGTGCGAGACGATGCAGACCATTGTCAAAGACCTGAAGCACGCCAGCTACGTCATCGGCCTGTCGGCCACGCCGTGGCGTGACGACGGCAAAGACCTCGACATGGAAGGCGTGCTGGGCCAGGTGATCTACCAAGTAAGCGCCAGCCAACTGATTGAGATGGGCCACCTGATGGCCCCCGAGATCAAGTGCATCGAGATCGAGAAGGAACCCGACCTCGACGACGCTGACTACCCGACCCTATACAAGCTGCAGATTGTCGAGAACCCAGAGCGCAACCGCTTCATCGGCAAGCTGGCGCACCAGAACAAGAAGCAGGGCAGGAAGCTGCAACTGATCATCGTGCGGCAACTGAAGCACGTCGACCTGCTGATGAAGGCCCTGCGCCCGAGACAGTTGGTGGCCGTCAGCCTGACGGGCAAGGAGTCGGGGGCCGTGAGACAAGACAAGCTGAACCTTGCCAAGGCGGGTGCCATCGACGTCATCGTGGCCACCACCGTGGCCGACGAAGGGCTGGACCTGCCGATGCTGGACACGGTCATCCTGGCCGGCGGCGGCAAGTCCACGGCGCGTGCCCTGCAGCGGGTGGGCCGAGCCATCCGCAAGTATCCGAACAAGCTGCAGCCAGTGGTGTACGACCTGTTCGACCAGAACCTGCCATCCCAGTGCAACGCACGATACAACGCCTACCGGACCGAGGAGGCATACGAGGTGAGCAAAGTATGAACATCCGTAAGATTCTGGGGCTTGTTGCCGCCAGCCTTGTGTTGGCTGCGCCCGCCCTTGCAGAAACCATGACGCTGCGGGATTCCGCTGCAGTGGCCACTACCGAATACGAACTGAATCAGTTTGTAGAACTCATCATGGACCACGACTACGAAGCAATGAACTCGCTTCTAGAGGGGGGAACGGCGTGCTTCAATCAGGCCACAAGAGATGTGTTCGTTTACCAGGACGTGATTGACAGTCAGAACGTCCGCGTCCGGGTACCCGGTAACAAAACGTCTGTTTACACCCGCCGCTACAACGTTCTGTCGGTGACGGAATGAACTACTGCGCCAACTGTGAGAGGCCGTTTGAATCCTTCGGCGGCATGTATGAATGGACCCATGACTTCTGCAGCATCGGCTGCTACGAAGACTCACACAACAAGGACAACGACTAATGGGTATCGTAGACCACATCAGACACCGCAACGATTTGCTTGAATCGTACAGGCTGCAGATTGCACACTACAGGAACGTCTCCGACCACGCCGAGAAGCTGATCGTCCTGCTGGCCGAGGCGCTGAACAACCCGACCCCTACTGTCCTGACCGAAGTGGCCAAGGCAGAAGTGGACTACTACCAAGCCAGGAGGCATCAGTGAAGAAGAACGAAGTGAAGGAAGCCCTGAGCCTCATCACGGACATGCTGGCCAAGGTTCACGTCAAGCTGCAGGAACTGGACGACCGCGTGTCGGACATTGAAGCCTGCGACGAACTGGAACAAGACGAGGTCTGCACCGAGTGTGGCCGCAGCCACAAGAAGGAACTGGCCGACCTGATTGGCCAGGTCGTTCACATCGAACTCAAGGACAGCACGGCTGGCCCGTGGTTCTTCGTGATGTGTACCGGGCACAGCAGCCTGATGGTGCAGGAACTGACGAAGCCGGACATTGGCGAGAAGATCGGCGACCCGAAGTGGTACGCGCTCGACGAGATCAACAAGATCACCGTGGAGCAGACGCTGTGAGAAAGCCCGTTCCACCGTGCCCGAAGTGCGGCAGGGAACGGAGCGTGTCGTGCGGCAAGGCGCAGTGTTGGCCCTGTACCTATGAACGGGAACGGGCCAACATGCGCTACCGCGTGTGCCGCTACTGCCACAGAGACAGCAACGCCGTGGCCATGCGGCCAGGACGCAATGGTTGTTACGAGTGCCACCGGGAACAAGTAAGGGTCCGTGACGCGGCCAAGAAGACGATCCACTACTGCCCGGTGTGCGAGACAAGGGAAGTCGCCAAGAAGCACGACGGGATGTGCGAGGTCTGTTTCGCCTTGGCAGAAGAGTTTGATGCAGTAGCAGAGGAGGCGGTGTGAAGGTTGCAGTGCTGTGTGAGTACAGCGGCGTCGTTCGTGACGCGTTCATCAGAAGAGGTCACGACGCAGTGTCGTGCGACCTGTTGCCAAGCGAGTCGGACTTCGGTCCTCACATTCAAGGCGACATACAACAGCAGGACTGGTCGGGGTTCGACTTGGTCATCGCCCACCCACCTTGCACGCACCTTGCCGTGTCGGGTGCCAGACACTTCCACAAGAAGCAGAAAGAGCAGGCCGAAGCCCTCGACTTCGTGCGCTGGATTCTCGACCTGCCTGTTCCCAGGATCGCTCTTGAGAACCCGGTCAGCATCATCAGCAGCAAGATCAGGAAGCCCGACCAGATTATCCAGCCGTGGCAGTTCGGACACCCGGAAAGCAAGACCACTTGTTTGTGGTACAAGAACCTTCCGAACCTCACCCACACCAACGTGCTTACCAAGACCGGCAAAGTCTGGGACAACCAGACACCATCGGGACAGAACAAGCTTGGCCCGTCGCCAGACAGGTGGAAGATCCGGTCGGCCACTTATTTCGGCATTGCAGAAGCCATGGCCGACCAGTGGGGGTCACTGCCTACCTTTGGCCCGGTCAAGCAGAGAACAGGAGTGCGTAAGTTCGGTGACCAGATGGTTGACGACACGGTGCTGCTGGACCCAGAGTACTTGGACGGGGCCATCGTGGCCGTGAAGGACCACCGGGCCATCTACGATTACGACCTGCTTGTCCAGGCGTACCAAGACAACGAAGACGCTGTCGAATGGGTCGAATACAACACGATGAACGCCCTGCCGTACATGGGCAGGCTCGGACCACTGGTCCAAGATTTCGTTTAACCCCACCCTTTGAGATTGGAGCAACCGTGCTGGAACAAGCACTGTCTTACGCTGCCCGTGGCTGGGCAGTGTTCCCCGTACACACCATCAAGAACGGACGCTGCACCTGCCTGTCCGAGGACTGTCGCAACGCAGGCAAGCACCCTATCCCTACCAACGGACTGAACGCCGCCACGCACGACCCTGAGAAGATTCGGGCCTGGTGGGGCAAGACACCTACCGCCAACATCGGCATCGCCACGGGCGAGATAAGCGGGCTGGTCGTCCTCGACGTCGACCCGCGACACAAGGGCGACGAGTCGATGAAAGAGATGGTCAAGGAGTGGGGCGACGCCTGGCTCAACACCTACACCGTCCAGACCGGCAGCGGCGGGTACCACCACTACTACCAACACCCCGGCGAACGGGTGCCGAACATCCCTGCTTTCAGGAGTGGGCTGGACATCAAGGCCGATGGGGGCTATATCGTGGCCCCGCCATCCCTGCATGCCAGTGGGGGCCACTACGAAGTCCTTGAAGGCATTGACGAGATGCTGACGATACCTGACTGGTTGGACGCCCTGATCGCCTCGCGTAAGGGCACGCAGACCAAGGCCGACGTCCTGCCCGAGGTTATCGTGTCTGGTGGACGCAACAATATGCTGACTTCGCTAGCCGGAACGATGCGCCGACGGGGTGAAGGCGAGGCCGTCATCCTTGCCGCGTTACAGGAGCGCAACAAGACCTGCTCGCCACCATTGCGCGAGGGGGAACTGCGGGCCATCGTGCGTTCCGTGATGCGCTACGCACCGGGCGAGGTCGACTACACCGCCCTGTCGGGGTCTGCCCCTCGGCAGGAACTCATCACGGGTGTGCGGATGCTGGACGCTTCCACCCTGTACGAGATGGACATTCCCGAGACGAGGTGGATCCTGCCCGGCATCCTGCCTGAAGGGCTGGCCATCCTCGCCGGTCGTCCGAAGCAGGGCAAGTCGTGGTTGGCCTTGAGGTTGGCACTGGACGTCACGATGGGACGCAAGGGCCTTGACTACTTCGAACTGGAGGGTGGTCGCGCCCTGTACGTCGGACTGGAAGACAACTGGCGGCGGTTCCAAGGCCGTGTCCAGATGCTCACGTCGGGTCGTCGTCCTTCGGACAGGCTGGACCTGATCTGCGAACTGCCCAGGATGCAGGACGGTGGCGTGGACTTCATCAAGGCGTACCTCGACAAGAACGCGGACTGCCGGATGGTCGTCATTGACACGCTGGGCCGGTTCCGTCCGCCTGCTGCTCGATCCAAGGGCAACGCCTACCAAGAAGACACCGACATGCTCGACGTGTTGCAACGGCTGGCCACCCAGCATCGGTGTGCCATCGTCTGCATCCACCACTTGAAGAAGGCAGCCGCTACGGGTGGTGACGTCTTTGACGAAGTTAGTGGGTCGCTTGGTTTGACCGGTGTCGCCGATACGACGTGGGTTCTGAAGCGGGTACGCAAGGCGGACGAAGCCGAGCTACACGTCACTGGCCGAGACATTGACGAAGAGACGTACGCCCTGAAGTTGGATAAAGCACGGATGGCTTGGTCGTGGGCAGGGGAGATGGAAGCGTTTGCCGGTGGCGAAGTGACGGCCATCCTGGCTGAGTTGGGTGGCCGTGCTGACCGTGGCCAACTGCTTGCCAGAGGGGTCGCGGACATGACTTTGAGCCGTCTCGTGGGGACGGGAGCAGTCGTAAGGGTGGGCCGAGGGATGTACTCGTTGCCAAGTTATGCCATAGAAACGGGGAAGGCCATGTCTGGTCAAGAAGAAATCGGCTCTGCCAATCTAACAAACCTAACGAATCTAACAGAAAACAGCTATGAGTCATCGGGACTCAAGTCAAGTGAGCCACTCGTAGATGGGGGGTACCCCCTCAATGTGGGAGTGTTAGGTTTGTTAGATTCGATAGATCAGGTAGATGTTAGGAAGGAGAAAGAGGGAAAAGAGGGGGAGTTTCTAACAAACAAACATATATATAGAGCTAACACGGCTGACGTGGCCGATGGTGGCCAGGAGCGAGGACTCGACTTTCTGTTAGATGTGTTAGGTTTGTTAAGTCTGGACGGACCAGTCCTTCTTGTCGCAGAAACGGACGAGGCGTTGATTGGTCATATAAAGTCGATGGTCTATCCGAGGTGGGTGGCGGTCGATACGGAGACGACAGGACTGAAGGTCTGGTCGGATGACTTGGTGTCCATACAGGTGGCGTGGCCGGGTGGTGTCTTGGTGGCCTTGATGGGCCAACTGACTTCTGTCGGGTTGGACGCGTTGCGTGCGGTCATCGAGTCGGCGGACGTATGCGTCATGCAGAACGCTGTATTCGACTTGGCCTTCCTGTACAGGCTGTGGCCTGGGTTCGCGGCGCGGCAGTTGTTCGACACCAAGATTGCCCAGCACCTTCTGTATGCAGGGGACTCGCAGGGCAAGACCTCGTTGGCGGTGATGGCCGAGCAGTATGCAGGGATGACGCTGGACAAGAGCGTGCGTGCGTCGGGCTTCGTCGTGGGCGAGATGAACCAGGAGCAGATTCAGTACGGGGCCGACGATGCGTGGGCCACGGGGCTGGTCGCTTCCGAACAGATCCGACGGCTTCACGAGCGGGGTCTGTTGGCTGCTGCGGAACTGGAGTTTGCTGCGGTCGGGGCAGTGGCCCGGATGAGACTGCGTGGGATGCGTTTGGACACGCCTAGGCTGGCTCAGATGCACGATGAATGTGAGAAGGGTATGGTTGGACACCTGGAGACCCTCACGAGCCTTCTAGGGGCTGTGAACTTCAACAGCCCTGCTCAGTTGTTGCGTGCGTTCGCTGCTGCAGGGTGCCCAATCCCTGATGCCCGTGCCGAGACGTTGGCCAAGGTCGACCATCCTGCGGCAGGAACGCTGCTCGCATACAAGAAGCTGCAGAAGCTGACGTCATCGTTCACCCGCCCTTTGCTTGATTTGGGTTCGACGATCCACCCTGACTGGAACCAGATGGGTGCTGAGTCTGGACGGATGAGTTGCAGGGCGCCGAACGTGCAACAGATCCCGGCACGCGGACCTGGGGCTGCGATTCGTGAGTGCTTCGTGCCAAGGGAAGGGCACGTCTTCATCGACTGCGACTACTCGCAGATCGAACTGCGGATTGCTGCCGAGTTGACCGGGGACCAGGCGATGCTGCAGGCGTATCAGGATGGCCTGGACCTGCACAGTCTGACGGCATCGAAGGTACTGGGTGCCGGGGACGTGGACAAGGCGGCACGGCAGAAAGCCAAGGCGCTGAACTTCGGGCTGCTCTACGGGATGGGTGCCACCAAGTTCAGGGACTACGCCGAGGCCCAGTACGGGGTCAAGATGACCCAGGCTGAAGCCGAGGACGCACGGGCCAAGTTCTTCGGTCTGTACCGTGGGCTGGCGGCGTGGCACCGGGAAGTGGGCAATGCCCTGCGTCTGCAGAAGGGTGCGTACGTCTCGAGGACACTTAGCGGTCGCCAGCGGACACTGCAGGCCAACGGATTCAGCGAGGCTCTCAACAGTCCGGTGCAAGGCACGGGTGCGGACATTATGAAGACGGCGCTGACGATGCTCGACTCCGAGGGGTTCGAGGTGGTCGCCGTCATCCACGACGAAGCCCTGATCGAGGTGCCTGCTGAAACAGCGGTGGAAAGTTTGGCTCGCGTACGGCATATTATGGAGGAAGCAGGCCGGGTGTGGCTGAAGCAGGTGCCTGTCGTCGTCGAAGGCGAGGTGCTGGAACGGTGGCAGAAGTAACACCGCACGAAGTTCTCTCCTGCCCGGAGTGCTGGGCAGGGGAGTTCGTGGTCTTCAAGTTCGGTGAGTGGGCGTTATTGTTCCAGTGCACGGGGTGCGGCTATCGGTTCAAGCGAACCGCTGCCGTGCCCCTCGGGGCTTGGGGGCCTATCGAAGATGGGGGGTAGGTCCGCACGGGTGAAGGGTGCAGGGTGGGAGCGCGAGTTGGCCAAGATACTGGCTGAGGTTCTTGGTGACGGGGTCAAGCGCGGACTAGGCCAGACCCGCGCAGGCGGCGAAGTGCCCGACGTGGTGGCACCACCGTACTGGGTCGAGGCCAAGCGGATGAAGCGATGCTCACCCAAGGCTGCGCTGGCACAGGCAGTAGAGGCGATGGCTGAGAGCCGGTCACCTGAGTTCACTACTCCGGTGGCCATCTGCAAGGATGACCGGCAGTCACCAACGGTCACCATGTTTCTCAACGACTGGTTGGAACTGGTGAGGAGGGCACATGGCACACAAGACGCCTAAGCAGAACGAGTTTGGCCTGCCGACACTGGGCAAGGTCACGCCGGATATGATCGCAGGCTTGGCCGAGGACACCGAACTAGACCGCCGTGACTTGGCTGCTGCCGCCATCGCTGCCGGGGCTACCGTGCAAATCGCCGCCCGTGTTGCCGGGGTCACCGAACGTCACGTCTACCGGTGGAAGACTGATCCTGGATTCCAAGGTCGGGTCGAGAGTGCGTGGCGTGCCCACGTCGAAGCCCTGAAGTACGAATCGCTGCGTACCATCCGCCAACTGCTTCGCAAGGGACCGCCAGAGGTCCGAGAGCGGTTGGCTGTTCGCATTGCCGAGAGCCAGGGTGCGTTGCCTGCTGCTCAGGTTGTCGACGTTCAGGCCGTGTCCAGCAACAACGTGTTGTTCCTGCCGCTCAAGTCTGACGCGGACGAAACGGAAGAAGAGACAGAGTAGCCAGCGGTCACCGCCGGTCACCGCCGGTCACCGCCGGTCACCGCCGGTCACCTGCTCGCTCGCGTCTCGCGTGCGCGTCGCGTGCGCTCGACTGTGGACTCGGACGCGGGGTCGGGAGGGCGGCTGCGGCGAGGGGTCGGTAAGCGGTCCGGCGGGACGCTGGCGCCGGCCATCAAGAATCGGCGGGCAACCCGGATTTTCGGTCGCGCTGCCCTGGAGCGTCCTGGCGGGCATCTGATTACGGTATACGCGGGCGCGCCTGCGGGTGCCTGCGATTCAATAATGGTGCGGGTTTGGGGGTTGTTATGAGCGGCGCTGGCGTGGTATGGTGGGAGTGCGGGGTGGTACCCGCTAAAGGAGGTTGCATGTATCTCGTAGTTCGCCTAGCTTCGTGGTCTGAGCGCCACTGCAAGGGCAAGTCCGGAAAGGTGTCGGGGGGCGCGATTAAAGTTGCCGTTGCGGAAAACGCATGGCAAACCGTCGAGTTTATTGATGTTCTGTCGGGCCGCGTCCTTAATGTCTTGGAGGCAAAAGCGGCGGGGGTCGATACGCTCAACGTCCGTTTCAACTCTGACCGGAGCGTTGTGGTGGTGAAGATATGATCGGCTGGTATTACCGCTTTGCGGGCGGCCCATGGCTGTCGCTTGGTGTCGGGGCGTACGACAATGAGGCGCAATTGCGTGCCGCGCTCCGGCGCGCCTGGAATCTGCGCCGCCTGCCTGCCGGGTTTCAGGTGGTGTGCCGTGGCTGATTTTGTCATGGAGCGCGTCGCTCCGGCGCCTGCCGTGGTCTACCCGGTCGGCGGAGGGCGGTACCTGCGGTGGGTTGTCGGAGATGACGTGATCTGGCTCCTTGATAAGTGGGGATGCCGGATGCAAAGCCGGGTGCCGTTCTGGTGGGAGGCGGAGCCTCTGACGTTTTCTCAGGTCATGGGGTGCATGGAGGCATGGTCCGAAGAGATATTCGAGGCGGAGCGGGCCGGGTCTTACGACTGGTCCTGAGTTGTCGAGGCGTGCCGTCCATCACGGGCGGCGCGCCTCTTCTCTTATAAGCTGTCTGTGCCCGGTGGTTCCGGGCGTCGCGTTCCCCTGGGCGGGGGAGGAGGTTGTGGTGATTAGTCTTCCTGTGGTGGATGCCGGGCCGGTGCCCGGTCGGTTCTACTTTCCTAAGCATGGGCGAAATAAGAAACTGGGAGCCGGGGTCGTCGGGGTCAAGGCGGATCGAGAGTCTTGCCCGGCGCGCTGCCCGTTTCTGCGGGATCGAGACGCGGAGTGCTTCGGTCGCGGCTTCACGTTGCGCCGTAAGTGGAATGATGTGGCTCGGGACGGGTGGGAGTTTCCCGAGCTACTCGCTCGTCTTCGGCGTGCCGTCTGGGGTTCGGCTCCGTGGCGGTTCGGAGTCGTTGGTGATCTTCCCTCGGAGTCCGGCGTGCTTCGTCGGGATGCTTTGGAGGCGCTGGCTTCTGTCGGTGGCGATGGGTGGACGTACAGCCATCATGATCTTTTGCTCCCCGCGAATCTGGACGCGGTGCGGGCCGTGGCGGGCCGGTTCTCGGTGAATCAGAGTTGCGACACGGTTGAGCAGGCGGAGGCGGCGATGGATGCCGGGGTGCCTGCCGTCATGGTCGGGCCTGCCGATATGATGCGTCCGGTCGTCTCGGAGCGTGGGTCCATTTTCACTCCATGCCCGGCTACGTTGCCCGGCTCGGAGGTAACGTGTGCCCGGTGCCGGTTGTGTCGTTCGGGTGCGACGGATCGTACCCGTCGCCGGGTCGTGGTCGTGTTTCCTGTCCACGGCGATGCGGTTTCGGTGGCGCGAGGGGAGGCGATTGTCGAAGCCTCGGGGTTGCTGGAGTTGGGAGGCCGCGCTCATGTCTGAGATTGTCGTGCTGGATGCGGGTGGCTCTGTGTCTCGGGTCGTCGTGGTCTTCGGGCGGGGTGGTGCCCTTCGTCTGGGTGAATACCCGGTCCATGCGGAAGCGGTGGCGGTTGCGGAGGTCTGGGCGCGGGCGCTTCATCGGGAGGGGGACGCGGGGTGCGTGACCATCACGCGATAACGCATTAATCAAGGGCGCTCCGGTCACCATGGCCGGGGCGTCTTGCTTTGGGGCCGGCGCCCTTGCGGCGCGTGCTTTGGCGTCGTTGCGTTCGGGCTTCCTCCTGACGTGCCTGGGCGGTTCTGTGACGCGTCCTCAGTGGGTTCGGGTGGTAGCGTGCAAGGGCGTCCGGGCCGTCAAGCTGGCGGGCGCGTGCCGGGCATCGCTCGTGCCCGGCCTTGGGTCGGGATGGGGTCGGGATGGGGTCGGGATGGGGTCGGGATGGGCTTCCGGGTACGTTTCGGGCTGTTTCGGGCCTGAAAACGTCGCATAAGTCTGGTTATGTAAACGCGTGGTAGGGGGTTGGGGGTGCCGGGCATCGAGGCGCTAGTGCGCGGTGGCCTGGCGAGGGTGTCGATCCGCCTGCTCTTGATGCCGCGCAGGGGCGACGCCGGGCCGAAGCCAAACGACGCCGGGCTCGCTTCGCTCGCCTCATATGGAATGGCTCGCTTCGCTCGCCTTAGTGGTGGCCCCCCCCCCACCGGGGGGTATGCCAAGGCCCAAGGGGGGCACAGGCACCTACACTGCTTACGCTTGCGAAAAATAAAAAATCAGACACACTCGGTGCATGAGCGTATGGCGACCTAATCCTGGCCCGCAGACCGAACTGCTACAAAGCCCTGCGTTCGAAATCTTCTATGGCGGTGCTAGGGGCGGCGGCAAGACAGACGGCATGCTGGCCGATGCCTGCGCCCAGGCTAGCCCTCAGGTAATCGCTCTACGGGTCCAGCAGATGAACCCAGGCTGGTCGCACAACGATATTATGCAGGCAGCAGAACAAGCGGCCAGCAGGTACAAGGCCATCTTCTTCCGACGCACGCTGCCCGAGTTGAACGACTTGATCGAGCGGGCCAAGGAGCGAATCCCCAAGTGGTTCCCCGGTGCAAAGTACCGCGTGCAGGAAAAGATCATGACGTTCCCGTCTGGCGCGCAGATGCTGTTCCGGTACCTGAAGAAACCCGACGACTGGCGGCAGTACCAGGGCCACGAGTACACCTGGGTGGGCTTCGAGGAACTGGTGAACTTCCCAGACGACAAGCTGTACATGACGCTGTTCGGTGCCTGCCGAACGAGCAACCCGTACCTGAAGTGCTACATGCGAAGTTCTGGCAACCCGTGGGGGCCGGGCTTGAACTGGGTCAAGAACAGGTTTGTCGACATTGGCCCAGCGAAAAAAATCCACAAGTTCACCACCACCGACCCGTTCAGCAAGCGCGACGTTACGCTGACCCGGCAGTTTATCCCTGCGGCTGTGAAGGACAACCCGATCCTGATGGAGTCCGACCCGCAGTATGTAGCGCGTCTGATGACCCTGCCCGAGCGTGAGCAGCGGGCGATGCTGCACGGGGACTGGGACGCAGCGGCAGGTATGGTGTTCGGGGACTTTGACCGCGACAGTCACGTCATCAGTTGGAAGGACTTCCAAGACCTGACCGAGGACGAGTACGGCAAGGTGCCCGAAGAATGGCCTGTGTATATGAGTTTCGACTGGGGCTGGGGCCGACCGTTCAGCGTGGGCTGGTGGGCGATTGATCCGTACAACCGTGCGTTCCGAGTTCACGAGTGGTACGGCGCCTCCCGCAACGCCGAGGGCCGTGTGAACCCGAACGAAGGTTTGAGGCTCAGGGATGAAGAGATTGCGTTTGGCATCATGCAGCGAGAAGAACAGTGGGGCATCCAGAACCAGATTGCGCTGCGCGTGGCTGACCCTAGTGGTTCTGTGTTCAACGAGCGTGTTGCGGCAGGCACGGACCAGCGAGGGCCGTCCTGTGCGGATATCTTTGCCGAACACGGCATCTACCTGGAGCGTGGGGATAACAACCGCATCGCAGGGAAAATGCAGTTGCATCACCGTCTGGCTGAGCACGAAGTGGCCGACGAGGTGGTGACGCCGATGCTGTTTATCTTGGAAACCTGCACGGAGTGGTTGCGTACTGTGCCCAGTCTTCCGGCCAACCCGAGGAACCCAGACGACATTGATACGGACGCCGAGGACCATTCTTATGACGAGACGAGATACTTTCTGATGTGCAGACCGGTAGGGACAGAGGATATAGTGGACACAAGACCTCGTTGGCTAGTGGAAAGCGAGGGCCAAGGGTCTTGGAGGACTAACTAGGTGGCACTTCACTTCGCACTCGACAAGAACCTGTCGCTCACGGTTCTTGCCTCTGCCGCACGCACGACCAGCCAGTCGGTTGAGTGGCAGGGCAATCTGTCTTGCAAGGGCGTCGAGGTTTTCATTGACGTCACGGCCATCACGG
>Ga0129333_10000411_pt1 | contig 34208 bp, 32 predicted proteins | sample CPB6_08_DNA_FD_94474 | JGI IMG/M metagenome (GOLD analysis project Ga0129333, IMG submission 94474) | Freshwater to marine salinity gradient microbial communities from Chesapeake Bay, USA - CPBay_Sum_0.6_0.8_DNA | ecosystem: Environmental > Aquatic > Marine > Coastal | place: USA: Chesapeake... | reverse complement strand
GCATTGATCGGAACGCTGATGGCGTTTTTTACACGCGCAGATAAGAACGAGCCTGTGTTCGCGCTATCCCAGAAGGCTAGCGAATAATGGCTATTTCTGTCACTCTCAGCCAGCGACGGGATTTGCCAGATGGGTCAATTGAGTTTGCGTTTAGCGACGGAACTGGATTGATATTCGCCGATGCGGATTCACTTGATCGGTACTGTGGAAACGCTGGTCTTGATCAGTCTACTGTTCCAGAACTAAAACGGTATTTGCTTGCGTGGTCTGGCCGAAACGGTAAAAAGGTCAACAAGACAATAACGTTTGACATTGCTTCCAACGCCGGAAACATTATCAGGATTCAGTAATGGCAAACATATACTTGCACCCAGCAAATATATTTTTTACCTCAGCCGCCATTGGCACAGGCGTCGTGCTAAATAACTCAACTGCGATGGCCGGCGTGGTATTTACGCCAGATGAGGACGCCTCCGTCGTTTCGGTGCTATGGAATTTGGCGATTAAAATAGGAAATCCCGGTTTTTTTCGAGTTGGGTTTCAAGGCGTTGATTTGACTACGGGATTGCCTGATGGAGTTTGGTTGGGATATGGGGATTTCAATGCATCTACACTAACCGGTTATGGTCAATTTTTTAACTTGCCTTTGAGTTCTCCTGTGAACGTGTATAGAGGACAAGTTATTTGTCAAATGATACAGGTATTGAGTGGGACTTGGGATGCATCAAATTCTGTAAACGTTCAAACTGGTGCCAACAATTCGTATCCGTACAGCGGATTTCCATATCTTGTTGCAAACACAACTGGAACCGCAGTCAAAGTGACACAAAATACACTCATATACCCGATTTATGCCTATCGTTCTGCGACGAAAACATATGGATACCCCTTTCGGACGGGGTCCGTTGCAAATATATCTTCGACGACTACGCCAGATGAGGCCGGATTAAGATTTACGTTGCCTGCCAGATTTGGCAAGAAATTTCGACTTCTAGGCATACACGCAAACCATAGATTTCTAAGTGGCTCCACATATGGAAGTGGATGCACCTTCAATCTGAACCTGTACGATAACAATTCAAATCTATTGGCTCAAGCACCATATGATTCGGATCAAGCAATCGCACCTTTCGTTAGTTTTAATAGGGAAGGTATATATAGATTTTATTTTGACGAGCCAACATTGCCGGAACTGTCATTTGGAGTTCCATACATTATCGCGATAGAAGCAACGAATGCCGTCAATCAGGAAGTGTATGGGATGTCGGCATTACAGGCTAGCGATTTTCGAGCGTTGACAGATGCGTCTATGGAACTTGTTACTCGCAAGGATAATGGCGCGTGGACTGCAAACACTTTGCGTATAACTCAGTGGCAACTAATTGTACGAGACATTACGACAGGTGGAATCATATCCGTTGATATGCTTGGTGGCATGACGGGCTGAGAGGATACGCCAGATGCAATCTGCTTTTTATCATCCCGACTCGCTTATCTACTCTGCGAATGTCATCACTACTTTTTCATCGCTACGACTGACAGATCCTACGTTCTGCTTTGGATGGATGATTAATCCAGAAGAAGACGCAACTGTGTTGTCTGTTTTGGCATACACCAGATCTAGAAGTGGAACCCCCGGTATTCTTCGCATTGGATTCCAAGGGTGCGATCCTACGACTGGATTGAATGACGGAATATGGCAGTCGTATGTTGATGTCAACCCTATGAGTGTAACAGGCATCCCGGGATTTCTTACATACACATTGAATTTCCCACAGTATGTGTATCGCGGAAAGACGATATGCATTTTTGTGCAACCGATGAGCGGAAGCTGGACAGGTGCAAATCAAATGGAATTTGTATACGGCCTGACAAATGCATATCCGAGTACGCACCTGCCGTATCTTATTGGCCGAAATGGAACTACGGGCGGGCAGATTGTACGCCTTACAACTGGCTTTCCAGCTTTGCTTTATGGTTATAGATCAGCAACGAAAACCTATGGATATCCATTTTATCCAACCCAATCATCTGCATTTAATATGAATACAACGCCAGATGAAATAGGTATGCGTTTCACGTTGCCTTCGGCATGGGGCAGAACTTTTACTTTGCTAGGAATTACTGCAAATCATAGATTCCCAACTGGAGGCAGTGCAACGTGGAATCTTAATCTATATGATTCCGACTCAAACTTACTCGCCCAGAATTCCTTTGATGCTGACAGAGTATATGTTCCAGTTCCCGGAACAAACACTGAAGGCACATATCAGATGATGTTTGATGCGAGGACATTACCCGACCTGACATATGGGCAAACATATACGGTAGCCATTCAGTCCACAAATACAGTTAACCAGAACGCACTCTATCTGCTTGCGGCACAAGCCAACGATTATACTGCCCTAACAGATGCTACGTTGGAGTATGTGCAACGTAGTGACTTGGGGGCGTGGACGAAGCCGAGTTCCCTATTTATGCCGAATTGGCAATTGAACATATATGACACTGACGGCGGTAGGATTAGATATAGCGGCATGACGGGTGGTATGCGAGGTTGATATGGCTAAGATCCTTCTTCGTCGTGGTGGTACTTCCAACATCATTAGAGTGTTTTTGCAGGACTCGACTTCCCCGATTGGCGCAGGGAAAACGGGTCTCAATAATACTTCTACTGGCTTGATCATATCGGCCATTGCGGATGTGGAGTCAACGGCAACGGCATACACAGCCGCTTCAACCAGTATTGAATCCATCGCTACAATTGGTACATATCAAGGTCCGACTGGTGGTAAATGCCGGTTCAAAGAAGTAGATGCAGTAAACTTTCCCGGCGTCTATGAGATCCATCTTGCTGATACTAGATTTTCCGTTGCAAACTCGACTCAGTTGATTGTATGCGTACAGGCAACTGGTGTAGTAACAGTATTTGCTGAATTCCAGTTCACTTTGGCCGACTTGCTTGATTCAGTTCGGCTTGGATTGAGTGCATTGCCAAATGTGGCAAGCGGATCAGCTGGGGCAATTATTACTAGCGGGACCGGCACAGCGCAGTTGTCGGTATCTGGTGGTTCCGTAACGGTTGGCACCATCAATGCAAATGCAATCAATGCGGCTTCGATTGCCACAAATGCAATTGATGCCGATGCCATAGCGTCGGATGCTGTTACAGAAATTCAATCCGGCCTTTCAACGTTGACCGCTGGTCAGGTGGAAAACGCGGTATGGGATGCAACGATGTCCAGCCATACCGGCTCCACGACGTATGGCGGTAGGGTCATTCGCGCCGTGAATAGCAATGTGGAGGCGTTTATTACTGGCGCGCATCACATAGCCGCTGACATACATGAGTTGCAACCAGCCGTAATTAACAATTCGCATTTTGCGACTGGCGCGATTGATAGCACGGTGCTTGCAGCCAACGCGATCAATAGTAGCGTACTTGCAACAAACGCTGCTGAAGAGATTGCGGATACGATTCTAGGACGCAATCTTGCAGGTGGCTCCAGCGGTGGGCGTACTGTCACTGAAGCATTGCGTTTCCTGCGTAACAAATTTAGCGTGGTTGGAACCACACTTACTGTGTATCAAGAAGATGATACGACGACATCGTGGACTGGAACTGTCGGGACTACTATTGGTGCCGACCCGATTACGAGTAACGATCCAGCATAATGGCTAGTGGAATCCGTTCTTTCGCTGCGTTCTGGATAGGTGGACTTGGTTCCACAGGCATTCCGGTGCCGAATCCAGCTTGTCCTTGTCCAGAATGGATGTCGGTTCCGGCAGCAACAAACGGTTTTGGTCAAGTATCGGAACAGTCACCTAATGGTTTTACTCAGGGTGCGACATTGCCAAACAACTGTACTCAAGGAATGACCTTGTCGAACAACTGGGCAAAGAGGGATTGTGAATAATGGCAGAAACAGTACGCTCCGCAATTCCCGTCTCCCAAGCGTTGACTGTTGGAGACCGTGCCTTTGTTGGCATGGATACTTACACTGATCCCAACAAGCTTCAGGATGGCATATGTCAACGGATTACCAATCTTGCAGTTCAGAACGGAAGCCTTGTTCCGCGCAAGGGTTGGCAAGCGCAGACTGCAAACGCATTGGCTGGTTCCTACTACGACTCCGTTCCGGTGCGTTCCACTCGCAATGCGGCATCAAGTGCTGTTCTTGTGGCTGCGGATGGAAGCAATCTGACTCGGTTTTGGAAGTTCGACAGCGTTCATAATAATGCTGTCCCAATACCTATGTCCGCGTCTGGAACGTTGACGTTCAGCAACATGGATCCATCTTTGGTTCGCATGGCGCAGTTCGGAAGATATATCTATGCAGCTCCCGGTAAATTCACAACTGCTACTGAAAACCTTCCATTGCGGATTGACACAAAGACAACAAGCCAAAAGATCACGGCAGTAACTATTGGCACGAATAAATTTACCAAAGCAGGGCACACATTGTCTGTTGCGGACCCAATTGTCCTTGTTACAGCAAGTGGATCATTGCCTAGCCCACTTGCATTGGACACTCCGTATTACGTCAGCCATGTAAACGGTTCGGATTTTTATGTGTCGACGTCATTGCCAACGAGTACAAGTACGTCTGCTATATCTCATGTAACATTTTCTAGTTCCGCTACTACGGTTGATATCGTTACAACATTCAAAGGTGAAACTCTTCCAACTACAACTGGGCTAATAAACGTTGCTCCTATTGCAGAGACTTATCCTGTAGTTGACGAAGACATTGCTGCTACGGCGCATCAAACCGTCACGACAAATTTTGCGCTTAGGAACAAAGCTGATTCCGCATCTGGCGATGCCCAGATATTGAGCAATGCAAACTTTGCCAGTCCAACTACAGATGGTGCGCCAACTAGTTGGACTCAGTTTGCTACTGGAAACCTCGTCACTGTAAAGCCGTATTCCTCTAGCACTAAGACTGTAACGCTTACCACTGGTGGCACTGACATAACCGTTACTAGTTCTCCAACTACTGCGTTTGCTGTTGATACTGGAGTTACCTTCGCAAGTGTTGGTGGGATTACGAACCTCTCGGCTAACCAAACGTATTATGTTGTTTACTCTAGCGGCAGTACGTTTCGAGTAGCTCTGGCAAAACGCGGAACAGCAATCAGTCTCACTGGTACAACTGCGACGGGTATCAGTGCAACTGGTATTTTGAGTTCTCGCCCGATTCCATCTAGTGGCAATGCGGCTCTCTTTGATGCTGACTCTCAAGACGGTGTATTCCCCGGCATCAAGCAGGACGTTGATATTCGACGTGACAAATATACTCTATTCGATGGATCAACCCAACTTGAAGCATCGGGACTTTATTCTCTAACAATTCGCGTTATTCATTTTGATCAACCAACAACGGCACGTCGGCGACCTATCAATGTGCGCGTCAAGGCTTTGAAATACGATGGCGTGTCCGCGTGGAATGAAATAGATGGTGCGGTTGTAGTAAAGTTGTTGGACTTGAATCCAACGATTCAGCAGGAAAACTGGTCTGTCTATACAATCCTTGCAGATTTCCGTGCATTCAAATCAACCCTTGCTGATACCGGTAAAATCCGTGTCGAAATTCAGAATGCAGCAAACTTCGGAAAACTAGCTGACCCATTCGGTTTGTATCTAGACTATGCGTATCTATATGCAATTCCATCTATTCCGAAAACTAGTGACACAAATACGGCAACTGACAAGATAAACAATCTTGTTCCTGTTTATGCCACAAAGGTAAATAGTACAGCAGCGGCTCCAAGCTATGCTGGATTTGTAAAGGATAGGCATTTCTATTATGCCGTTACAACAAATTACACCGTCACTCTAAATGCCAATAGCGCAGCGCATACATCGACATCTCCAGCAACTGCACCACCAAATGGAACTCCGGTATCGTTCACAAGTATAGGAACGATAACGGGTCCTATCGCAATCAACACGACCTATTTCGTTGTCAATAGTTCTGGTTCGTCATTCGGCCTATCTGCCACCTTTAGCGGTGCAGCAATTAGTCTGACTGGGACGACGGCAACAGGTTTGACTATGGTTGCTGGTATCAACTGGCAGAATGTTGAATATGCGTCCATTCAGTACAGGCCAGCCAAGGTATTTGAATCGCTTGACCCATCCTTCAGCATTGGCATACAGAATGGAGCTGCAACTACTACTCCTATCAACTGGGGGCCACAAGGATCATACGATTCCCAGACAGGATATATAACCTTTCCGCTGGATACGTATCTAAAAACAGAAAAAAACAACGTCAAAGCTGTTTACATCAGGGCGAATCAAGACTTTACGCTTTCATCGAATGGAACAGATGTTCCAGCCAATAACGGAGAAGTAATTTTCTATATTGGAAAGCTAGTTCACAATGGTGAGCTGCAAGGTGGAGGTAAATACGAATACGCTTTCACTCGATGGAAGTGTGCTCCGTCGTATACGACAACAACGTCGAATAATACCTTTCTTCAGACACCGCCATATGTTTTGAATGCATCAGTTACTGTGACACTGACTTCAGGAAGTGCAGTGCAAACAGCAACTAGTCCAACTACGGCCCCGCAAAACAACACTGCGGTCACATTCTTGAGCGTAGGAACAATTACTGGAATCAGTGCAGGTACCACTTACTATGTCGTAAACAGTTCCGGTTCATCCTTTGGCCTTGCTGCAAGTTTAGGTGGTTCTGCAATCACACTTGGTGGGACAACGGCTACTGGGTTGACAATGAATACTACTGGAGAGATATTCTTCGGTGGAGTTGAAAGTCAAATATCCAAGGTATCCGTTCCGATTACTACTACCAATGCGGAGTCTAGGACTAGGGTTCGGTTTAGTGGATCGTTTCGAGACGTAACTGGAGACGGATATACGCATCTCCTGCTATATCGTAGGAATGTAAATACATTTGCCGATGGAAAGTTCCGATTGATCGGACAAGTGGACATCGTTCCAACTACCCCACAATTGGTTGGGAATACAACCGGGCTATCCATAGAAACTGGTGCAACGCAATCTGATTTCTATGTGATCGATAATCTTGGAGACTCCGAAATCCTATTCGATCAGCCAATTGGAAAACCGGGTTACATCTTCCGTGATGGAAAAGACTTTTTCCCAATTGGTACAGAGACTGTTGCTGTCCATCAACAACGTCTATGGATGTCAAAAAACAATACCCTGTACACGTCATGGCTTCTTGATAATGACAACGAGTATGCGTTGCATACGACATTGGTTCCAATTGCCGGAGATCCATTGTTGCCTGTCAAGGGTGCATCGTTTGACGTAAGTGGTCAGTTCGACAATGAGCCGATCACGGCGATTGTCCCCTTCTCTGGTGAAGGGTTGTCTCGGAACAACAGCACAAGTAACGCCTTGCTTGTTCTGCGTAACAACAGCATCCTTCCGGTAACAGGTTCCGATGCAAGTACGTTTACCGTCCTTGGATTTGTAAATGAGCCGGGAGTTGGATGTATTGCTCCCAACTGCGCCCAGACTATGTTGGGACGTGTGTGGTGGTTGTCGAACAGCGGAATCATGCAGTACACGGGTGGACTACCCACACCTGCATCTCTGCAACTGGATAGGTTGGTCAACGCCCGTACTCATAATCCTCTGTACAATCCTACGAGTGGCAACCTTTCGATTGATCAGTCTCTTCAAAGGCTGTCGTCGTCCATCATGTTCGATGGCAAGTTCATCTTTACGTCGGCGCAACCGGGATCTGCTACGCTCAACACGTTCTTTGTGTATGACACACGAGCCAATGGTTGGTACGAGTGGAGTTTCGTGCAGGGATCAACGGCACAGCCACGATCCATGTATGTACTGAACAGTGCGTTGGATGCTCCCGAACTATATGTAGCTGCGTCCAATGGTCGAATCTACAAGTACACCGGAAGCACAGACAAAGAAACTACGGCATCGTCTGAAACCCCGTTCACATGGGCTGTCTTGAGCAGGGCATATGGTCAGACGTATTCACAAGGTCAAGCGTATTACGCGCAGAACCGAATCAGCCAAATGGATTTGCACGTTGATACAACAGCTTCCATTGCCGTGAATTGGCGTGTGTTCGATCAATCCATGCCACAGTTGTTCAGCCCAGTCTTCAACAATCCAACGTTTACTTTCTACGCAAGTGGAACTTGGACGTTCACGGCGGGGAATAGGTCGGCTGGTATTCGGAACATTGCACGGGATATTAGGGGAACGTCCTATACCATCCAACTATCTGGATCGTCCCTCACAAATGGTGACTGGTTCAGGATCTATGGTGTGCTTGCGCATGTCACAGAGGGTGGCATCAGGAGGAGAAACTAATGTCGATACCGGGACCGGGTGGCGTTACCAATCCAGACGATTCGATCAACAGCGCCGGCAGTGATCGTATTGGTCCCGGCTTCTCTGTACTTATCGAAGAGCCACGGCTTGACGAGATCAATACTCGTTACCCGATATATGCTCCATCGACGTGGACCATCGTCAACTATGATGCCAGCGCGTATCTTGAAGCAGCAGGTCCGTTGCTTGTGCGATGCGATGCCACTACAGCCAACATTACTATTACACTGCCACTTGCATCGTCATCTCCTATAACATTCTTTCATATCGTAAAAATTGATTCCGGAGCCAATACAGTTACAATAGCTATTGACTCCACCGATACTTGGTATGGGGACACGGCTTCGCAAACATTGGCGAGTCAATGGAAGTCCGTTACACTATTGTCAGCAAATAATTTCAACGACATGACGCCATCATCGACATCGAACGCCAGCGTGTCAGGTTGGCATGTGATTGCGACAACTTAGGTAAATAAAATGTCTGTTCCACCTATGAAAAATGCTGGTCCGTTTTCATTCCTACAGAATTGGAACAAGCAAGTCGCATCGTTTGGAAATCCAAGCGCGGGATTGCGAAAGCTAACTGGTCCTGCATCTCAGGCTGCTCAATTCCAAGCCTTGTCCGGTTTTGCTAAAAGCCCTTCATTGCAATCGGGTTTGTCTGGTGGTCTGGATTATTTTGCCAACGCAAACCCGTATTTTGCTGCGTTCAATATGCTAACTGGTGGCAAGGGAACGCAGATGATCAATCAAGGCGTCAGTGGCGTCTTGCGTGGGCTTGGCCTACAGAAGCGTCCTCCCGCTCAAAACAAGGAAGAGACTGACGCATACATTGCTGCTGCCAAACAAAGCCAAGATGTGACAAACCGCATGTTGGATTTCGCCAAGCAGCAACAAGCATATGGCGAACAATCCCGCAATGACATTGAACTTGCGCGACGTCGTGCAACTCAAATGCTTGCGGAAGGCCCGAGTGCTCGAAGTGTCGCGGGAATGGTTGGTGCCACGATCAATCCTGTGACACAGGCCAATCTTGCAGCTGAATCAAGGGCTGCAGCGGAACTATCTAGGCGTGGCATTTCTCCCGGTTCCGGTATTGGTGCTGGTGTAACCACAGGAATTCAAGGTCAGTCCGCAGCGAATATCGCTGGTCTGATGCCAGCTATTTACCAAAACATTGCCGAACGTGGTTTTGGTATGCAGAAGGATTTGCTTGCTGGGGATATTTCTGGACGTGAAGAAGCATCTAGGTTCGGCCTTACGGGAATGAACTATGCCACGGACACGTTGGCTGCGATGCAAAAGTATGCGATTGAAAAACAGACTCAAGATATTCTTAGGGCACAAAACGATCGCGAATTTAGATTGAAGCAACAGCAAGCACTTGGGGAAGCTGTTGGGCAATTTGGGCCTGATATTTTCAGGGAAGCCAAGAGGTATCTCGATAGGCGTGGTGGCACACCAACACCGTTTTCTGCATCTTCTGCTATCCCGTTGCCAGAAGAACGTATTGGAGATTCTGAATATACCTATCAAGGCCCAAATCCGCAACCATATGACATACCAGAAGAACGTAGAGACTATAATTCTAGTATTCCGACTGGTGGTAATTACCCATCTCCATACACAAGGAAATTGACATCAAATTCAACTATGGCTATGTTGGATATGCAACATGATCCAAATGGAGATCTTCCAGTAGGATCAATTATTTATGATCCAACATTGAGGCAGTACTTCCAAAAAACTAAAGATGGTTGGAGGAAGAAATAATGTCTATCATTGGCTTCCTTGGTGGACTTGCTTCGGGTTATGCTTCGCGCCAAGAGCGTGATGATCTTATGCGCCGTCAGGCATTGCAGGATCAAAAAGAAGCAAACGACCAAGCGAATTTCGTATTCAACCAACTTCAGGAGTTGGTGAAGTCGGATCAAGCGGACGAGGCTGGTGTCCTTGATGAGATTCGTAATCCATCTTTGGATCAATCTTCCAAAGTCCAGCTTATGGAAGCGCGTCGCCTACGGCATCAGCAGAACCGCGATCTTGTCGACCGAATGGCTGCTATACCCGGCATGACCAAAGTGTATGGCGATGTCCGTGGTTTGCTTCAACCGTCTAATATTGCAGGACCGGGATTCCAAGTGCCACTTCCCGATGTGGATCCCCTGAAGCTCCAAGGCATGGCTGCTGATTGGACAAAACGTGCTGGGGAGGCTATCCCTTCCGCACGTCCTGCCGTTGTCGAACAGGGACGCGCATCGCTTGGGCAACTGGCTTCGGCGCAAATGATCGATGCGTTGTTGCCAAAGTTTGGTTCCGAGATTGGCCGTACGCCATCTCAACAAGCACCTACTGCACTTCAAAATCCAGAAGCATTTTTCAAACAGTACCCAACTCAGTTTACTGTCGGCAAAGGTGGAGAGCGTGTTCTTCCGACTGGTGCTATTCAGAAGGTTTATTACGAGGGCGATACGCCCATGGTCAAATACGAGACGCCCGTTCGTGCCATGTACGATTCTCCTGAGGCGGCTCAAGCAAAACTTGCTCATACGCAAGCGTTGACACAGCGTATTACCACTCTGCTCCAACCACAGACTCAAAAAGCAATTGCGGATGCCGAACAGGCTCAATGGAAAAATAGGCTATCCGCAAAACAATTTGAGTGGTTTGATCGAACACAAAATGCAAAGATCAGATCAATGCTGTCCAAAGGCTCGGGAGCAGGTACGGAACTGCGTAGGCTGGGACTTATGCTTGCCCACCAACGTGGAATGATGGCTCTTGGAATGCGACAGCAAGGACTTGACATTCAACAAAACGCAGCAGTGCAAAATCAATTTGCGCGTACGCAGAATGCACTAATGGCTGCAATGCAAGAATTGGATGCGGGAGTAACACAGGTTGGGAAGGGCAAAGCCAAAGGTTCAGCATCGGAACAACAAGCTGGTTTGGAAATTGTAAAACGCTGGAAACCGATTGTTGAAGGTTATCAGAGAACTCTTGATGGGATGAAACGTGGAGATGCGTCTTCCATCCAGCAAGCCATTGGCGAGACATTCGGTGGAAACCTGACTCTGCCTGAGTTTTATACTCCTCCAGTGCCGGGACAACAGATGAGCATGCAAGATTTGCTTGCTGCTGGCATGTTGCAACAGATGCAAGGTGGTGGAGGTGCGCAATACGCTCCTCCTCAACCTCCAGCCAATCTTACATTCAACATTGGTGGTGGTTCTTCTGCTCCTGCACCGGGTGGCGGTGGTGGTGCACGGCCAGTAGTAAAAGCTCCTAGTCCAGTTGAGGCATTGCGAGAACTATTCAGGTTGGGCAAGTAAAAATAAGACTATAATAAAATCATGGCAGACAAGAAGCAGGGTGTTCAAAACGCCAAGCGTTACTATCAAGGTCCGAATTCGCTTCCGAAATGGGGAGAAAATGACAGGGCTAGGTTTCGCAATAGCGTATTGAAATTGCTTGAAAACGATGCTTTGATTATGTCTGCAGAAGGCAATGCAGAGATGCGTCGCCTTCTGTCCGATGCTCAAAAAGCAGGTCTTATTACACCTGAGTTTCGATCAAAATATGATCAATACCATTCGGAACGATACAAGGTTCTCGCCAAATCTCCACTGGTAGATCCACAAACTGGCAAGCAACTTAGCAAGACTGTTCCCCAACCGCGTCAGTATCTACCTGAGACAAAAACGTACGGTAGCCCCGGTGACAAAACGGTCCCAATGACGGGTGCCGATCTTGTGGTTGGTGGTGGCATGTATCTCAATGCCACTCCAGATGCGGTCAGCAAGGCTCGTGTTGAACTCCTTGGCAAGCGTGTATCGGAAACCGATACCGAGGTCGAACGGTACAGGAAAATCAAGGAGATTCTTGAGCCTAGCACCCTTGGTGGAAAAGCCCAAATAGCCGGTGCTGGCTTGAGCGGATTTGCAAAGGGTGTTGGCGAAGGTATACGCACTACTGCTGCTGGTATTCCCGGCATCGGAGAAGTTATCAAGCCACCCACTGTGGATGAACTTCAACGCAAATATCTTGCGGGCGACATCACGGAACTCCAACCGGAAGATGCTTTGTGGGAAGCATCTAAGGCTGGGCGTGTTAGTGGATATGCGGCTGCTAAACAAGCACTCGGTACTACTGGCGCGGTGCTTGGGTCGACCGCCGCAATGGGTGCGTTTGGATTGACGGCACTATCTGGTGGTGCTGCTGCGCCTATATTGGCTCCTATTGCTATTGCAATTGGTTCCATGGGTGGTTATGACCTTCTCAACCGTGGTCAGGACGCATTGATGCGTCGTGCTTATGGAGAGGAAGACTATAAGAAGGTTCGCGGGATCCTTGATTACGCTGCGATTCAAAATCCCGGTGCCACTTTTGCAGCCGATCTGTTGTCCACTTTCATTCAAGGGAAACCAGTCCTTGCTACAGGTCTTGGTGGTCGCAAGGCGGTAAGCCTTCTAGGATCGGCTATCAGGGGAGAGAAGGTCGGCCTCGAAGGAACGGCGGCAGCACTTGGATTGATTGGCAATGAAGCTGCTGCTGGGGTTCAACTTGCAAAAGACATCAAGGCATCTACCGATGCTGCAAGGACTCTGCGTCTTGCCGGTTCTGGTTTTGGCAGCAAGTTCGACACGATGGTTAGCGGTTTCTTGCAGAAGGCCCGTGTCGCTCCAAGCTTGACGCCTGATGCTGTCAAAGTATTTGATCCTACTGGTAAAGCACTTGGTGGTCGCCTCAAGGAGTATGGCAACTTCGTACAGAATACGCCGGGACTCAAGGAATGGTGGGCTGATGCCATTGGTGAGCAGGGCGTCAACCTTGGCATGACGGCTGCGCGTTTCAAACGTGACATGGATGCGTATCGAAATGATCCAACAGGTCAGGTCGGACCACCATCCATGATGGAATACCTTGGAGAACTAGCGTTTGGTTCATTGTTCATTGGCAACAACCGATTTACCGATGCAGTCAACCGTATCGGAATGGGTACCGTCGGTGCTGTTGCAAAGGTGCCGGGCATCTCCTATGTAGCTGAAAAAGCAAAGAATCAGTACAAAAAGCAGGGAGATACTCTTGCCGCCACGTGGCTTCGTCGCAATGCGTTGGGAACTTTGGCTGGAGAAATTCCTTCCGAAGCTCCAAATCTTGGCACTCGACAACGCCTATCTCAGATGCCGGTGCAAGAACCGGATGTGCCTATTACGGAATCTGAACGTGTTATTGCATTGCGTGGCAACAAGGCTATTGCATTCGATACGACTCTTGGGACAACTCGTCCTATTGATTACAACCAAGCGTTCGGAGTTGTGGACGATACAGCGGAAGTGGAACAAGGCAATAAGCTTGCGGAAAGCCTTGGCACCATACGCACTTCTCCAACGGGAAACATAATCGAGCGAAGGCTTGGCCTTGGTGGACAACAAGGACGCGAGGCTATTATCCAAGAGGGTCCGGTTGCTCAGTCAGTTACCGGCCTTATTCAAGATGGCAACGAAGCATATGTTGTTATTCGCGAAGTTCCGGAATCTATTGGTCCCGATGGAAAGAAGCGTCGAAATCAGCCTGTAATTTCCATGGTTCGAGTGGAGGATATTGATCAGTCTGGCAATCGACAAGTTGCCGAGGAAATGATTAATCAAGCCGGATTGATTCCTGCAACAAAGCCTCTTGAGTCCAATGACCTAACAGAACAGTTGTATGCGGAGCAACAGGCGATCACGTATCTCAACAACCAGTTGAAGGACAAGAAGAGCGATCCAGACAAGTTCCTCAATGAGTTTCCGACACTGGTTCAGATGGACCGTGGTGTTGTGTTGCGTGGGCGTATTGTTGGAAGCGAGAGCAATGGCGATCTCCGCGTTCAGCTGATGTCTGGAAAAGACGTATTCATGCGGGTTGATCCAGTCAACGTGGATCGGCGAACTATTCCCAACGAATACGTTGAACCAATGAATCTCACCAAGTTGTTTGAAGAAACAGAACTTGGTGCTGCCAAAATGCCACGATGGGAGGTCGTTGACAAGTCTGGAAAAACGAACGTCCAGACATTCAACGCATACTCTGATCCCTCTTCGGAGTTGCATACGATTGGCAAGAGTTCCGTGCCGATTATGTTGACTTCCGAGCAACAGAACATTGTCAACCAGTTGTCTGGACTTGTTGCGGAAAATCCTTCCGAATATACGAGTCGTGCAAATGCACGTGTTTTCAAGGATGTGAATTCTACTCGTCTCTACGAGGAAGGATCAACTATTCAGATACAGAAGCCCGATGGCACTATTGAGACTGGTGTCGTGCTTGACAACAGCAACTATGGTCCTGTTGTTTATCTTGATTCCTACGGTGGGAAACCTGTGGTTGTTCAGGAATCCAATGTCGTAACCGGGACATCAAAACCACGTCCGGAGGAAATCAAGGAAGATAAGAAAACTCCCACTGCCAAGATCGCCGAGGCACTTGGTGAAGAACCAAAGACACGCAGGAAAAAGACCAAGGAAGGAAAGTCTACTTCTGGCATCCCCAAGGTAAATAAGGCGCAGGTCGAAGCTATTCGTGGCGTATCAGATGCGATCAAAACAAAGGGTGGAACAGTGCCGATCATCCGTGAGAACGCGGATGGCACAAAGGTTAATGTTGTCCATCAACTGATTGAAAACGTCGTTTCCGGCAGGGACATAACCGACGATGAGCTGGACATTATCGACGCATTGAAAATGCCCAAGCCTCTCGCAAAGGGTTCTTGGTATCGTTCTGCACACCAGCAAATTCAATATCTCAACAATCCGGATGTCAGGCAGATTCTCGTAGAATTGGCAAGTTCGCCTGACATTGAAGATGCGTTTTCGGAACTTGACGTAGATTCCATAGACGTTCTAAGCAATGCTGGTTTCATCGATGATTCCGGTCGCCTTGATATAAAAGGGCTTCAGAATATTGTCGATCAACCAATTGGTTTTATTGTAAGTGGATTGGCTCAATCCTCAAACGAACCATTGACGGATAATGAGGCTAAAACAGCAGCCGATGCAATGTCCGTTATTTCAATGCCAATACGTTTGGGTGGTGAAGTCCTTCGACCTACATTGTCTGCCGTCGTAGATAGGCAATCTTTGCAAGATCAACTTGCGACAATGATGAGGGCTATTCGCGATACTGCCAATGCGAAGCCTATTCTCCGAGAGTTCAATACGAACGATATCGTCAACAGTTTGTTGTCGAACAATCCTGAACGTATTGTTTCAACTCTTTCGCAAATGTCAGATGCAGAAGTGAATGCCGATCCTGTTGGTGTTCGCCCAACGGCTGATAGCATCAGCGATCCTAATGGCGATGGCATGCGCGAGCTGCTAGCTATGTTGGCTACGGACATAGATGCTATGTCGAAGCAACAGGAAAACCAAAGTTCTTTTGATCAAATCGGCAGGACGATGCATGAGGCTTTCAAACGATTTGCTGCACGCATCAAGAGCAATCGTGAGGAACGATCTACACTTTTAGATGCGCAACAAATTCTTGACGAGTTGATGGGTTCCGTACGTGTCCTAGATAAAGACCTCGTCAAATATGTTCATCAGATATGGTTTGGGGCTTTTGAAAATCACAGCAAGGTTAAGGATGCGATTCAATCGCTTTCTGCTCCTGCTGAACAAGCAGCAGTATCTCCAGCAACTGAACAATCAGTAGAAACACAAAAGCCAAAGACTCTTGAGACTGCAAATATAGCTGATGTTATTTCCAAATCACTCGCTTATTTCGATGCAAAAATAAGCAGGGCGTTTGTATTTGTCTACGATGGAAAAGATAAAAGCGCACCTGCATACACTGTTCCAGTAGATATAAAAGTTGATGAGAATGGAGATCTTGTATTTTCTATTTACGATAGAAACGACAATCCTATCTATCAGTTTGTTGCTCCAGATAGAAAGGGCTATGAAGATTCTGCAAATGAATATAATGTAAATACAGACGCCGTAAAATTCACAAGCCAGAAGCTTGTGATGGATTTGCTGGCAACGCCGGGTTATGGTCAGTCTGCCTTGGAACAAGGGCAAGTCGAAAATGGTTTCGATGGATATGTTCAGGATTTGCATGACGCAACTGTTACAGACAAAACCGTCGAGCAACTTAAGACGGATATAAGTAGGCAAATATTCAAAGAAATAAATGCCAACATAAAGAGTCAGCGTGTCCAGAAACCAACGGAACCTCAAACACCTGAAAAACCAACGCGTCGTCCCAAAGAAAAACCTGTTGCGGAAGAAGATGTCGTAGCGACACCCAGTGCAGAGAGACCTATTGCGGAAGTCGACGTTGTATCCACTATCAAGAGGCAGGGCAAGGGATCCGATCTTACGGATGAGGAATTGAACCGCCTTGCGGAAAAGATCATAGCCAGACTATCTTCCGCGAATGTTCAAAATACAGAGCGTCTTCAAAGTATTAGGGCGCGATTGCTTCAGTTGGCGAATGACAGATCTCCAGAGGGTGTGCAGAAGTGGCTGGATTCTTTGGCAGAAATGTCCATTGAAATTGCAAAGCCAAAACAAATCCTTGCTCCGAAGAAACTTGTCTCTAAAACTGCCGAAGGAACAGTAACAGCACTGGATGAGAACGGCAAACCGGTTGTCGGTTTCAGGCAGGTTAGGAACACATATCCTCCTATTACTGAACAGCAATGGAAAGATGCAGGATTTGCTCCTGAAGATTGGGCTGGGTACAAGAATAAATTCGACCCAGACAAAGGTGGAGATATTCTGTCACAGACAGAAGGAATTCGAATTCGAGAACAAATTCAGCGCGGTCGAGTTCGATTTGGTAAATCTTGGATTGACATTAGCAATCAGTCTCTGCTGGAAGGCAGGATCAAAGACGATGATGTGATTAAGCAGTTGGATGAATTGAATGATAGGCGTTCCCGTGCAGGTCAAGTAAAACTAACCGGACCTGAAATTTTGTTTGCGCCAATTCGCGGGTTGGTGGATATGGAATCGCCAAGCCCTGTGCAAGCATTGCGGAACACAATCATCCGCATGAAGGGTTTCCGCAGGGGATTGGAAGCCATTTATAATAATATTGAAAAAAATCGTACCACTGTAGGTCTTCCAAAAGAGATTTCTTTGGACGAAATTGGTGGTCGTCCATCTCCAGAAATGCGCAAGCAAGGTATGTCTGAAAAAGACATATCAAATCCTTTGGCATCTATGCCTACTGCAGTTACAACAGAGCTGGCGAGAATTCGCACTGCAGTTGCAGATCCAAATAACACGGACGCAAGGCGACAGTTCAACAGTCTTATTGCGCCGGGATTTACTGTGCATGGTGAACATATTCGCACAATCAAACAAGTATTCGAAGAACTTGGCATACCCCTGCAATTGGCAGAAGGCAACGATAAACGTTTTCTTCCCGGTTATGTAAAACAACTTGTGTTCAGCACGCTTGATGCCGAAATCAAGCGTCTGGAAAAAGAAGCCGTGTCCATGAATGCTGGATTCAGACGAATCATGGAAAATGCACGACAACTTCAGGGACAAGAGAATGGTGGACGTTCCGAGAAAGTTCAAATATTTGTTAGGCGGCGCAAACCCCTAACTATAATGAGTGATCAAACAGTAGGAAAAGCTATTGCTGATATAGATCGGCCATTGGCTGAACGGGATATTGAAATAGACCGTCGTGCCGGTGCTATTGCAAACATGTTTGACACGTTGGTACATGCTGTTCAATCGCGACGCATTGACATGCTGGTTGACGCATTCAAAAAAGATTACTTCACGGATACTGGCAAGACCAAGCGTACTATTCGACGCACCGATGAAGGCGAGATGGCCTATACGCCAGCCATCGAACAGGATTTGCTACCCCTTGCGGAACGGTTCCGTTCTGAATGGTCGAATCGCACAGGGACTAATCTCAGTTTTGCTCAGGTATCCGATCTCTTTAACAACGCGGACAAAGAAGGCTTTGAAGTAGCCGACAGAATGCAGATAGAAGCTGTGCTTGAGCAGATAGCTTCTGAAGAGATGCGGGATTTCTACACAAACAGAATGCCTGTATTTGCCAATTTTGGAGACGTTGTCCCCAAGATCAGAGGGTTGAACGGTGCATATCTAAATATTTACGATTCACGCAATCAAACAAGCATGCGTGTGCTTGCGGCTTTTGGATCGGCAAACTTCACGACGTTTGTTGAAGAATTGTCCCACGCATTTCTTGAAGCAGTTCCTGTTGCGGTGAAGGAAGAACTTGCCAGCGCAATGCGAATGCAGTTGCGTGAGCCAACAATCACGAATCTATCCATCATCCCGATGGAAATGCAGGAGAAGTTTGCTGCTGGACTTATGTCTAGTCTTGCAAGCAAAGCCTTTGGTGGCTCCCAGCGATCACGTGCAGCAACAAGTGCCTTTCAAAAAATACTTGATCCTATCGGCAATGTTCTTGAAGGGACATTCACGGAGCTTACCCAGAAGGCGATGGAGCTAGAACGCTTGCCTATCACAAGGCAAGGTGTCAGTGAAAAGCTTCAAGAAATTACAGAGGTACTTTGGCAAGTTAGGTATACGCGGGTAAATGGCGGGCAACCACTTAGGTCAGTTGCCTTGTGGAAGGGTGCGCCCATCATCCTGCATGACAATAGGCTTGCCGAAAGTCTTGAGAATAAAGGCACCAAAGCTTCAGCAAATACTCAAGTGCGAATTCGTCTATTGGAAACCAACGAAGAGATCATCGTTTTGGCTGGAGACATTCGCGCAATTGGTGGTTATGCCAGAGGATTGAATACGGAAGTCATGAGCCGTATCTCCGCTTGGGTCGGAGAACGTCGTGGTCGTTTGGGTCTTGGCGTATCCACGCCTGTCAGTCGCAATGAACGTCTTGTCATTGATGACAAGGGAGACGTTATTGCGGTCGATAGAAACATAACCACCATTGCTGATACAAGCAAAACAACCAATGCTGTTCGGACTTACTTGTCTGATTTTGGATTTCCTCCACAGATAATGAACAATGTTTCATACAGGGACATTGAGCAGTTCATTCCAACAGACGTATTGGAAGAGATTTGGAATAGGGATACGCTTTCTGCTGCTGGCAAGGCATATGCATCCGATCCTATTTCAGCCATGGAATCCGACAAGACTGTTGCGACCATAGTCAATGCGGTAATGTCGGCACGTGCCAAGGCACTGTTGGAATCTGCTGCGAATAGTCAGATTAGGAATATACGAGCAGCTGCAATCAAGACAATCAATACACCCAAACGTTTTGGTCAAGTAGTTCGATTGTTGACAGAAGCATCGCATTACACGAACCGTGTATTGAATAGTGTGTCAACGCCGATCAAAAACATACGATCTGGAAAGGGTGCGTTCATTGTCGGTCGTAACAACAACAAGTGGGAAATACTTATTCCCACAGGGAAAGGTGGCTTTGCTGCCGTAAGTTCCAACGGAACAATTGTTGTTACGTTGCGAGCCAGTGTCAAGCGGCAGTTCCAAGGCAAGACAGGACTTGTAGATGAATATGCTGAATACAATGTCGACCTAAAGAACGGAACTGCGAAATTCATCGGACGTGGATTTGCTGGAGAAACAATCAATCCAGACTTGCCACCACCGTTGGATATGAATGCCGTGCTTAAAGGTACGAGGTTGTTTATCAATGGCGATGTTGTCGCCATCGACGATGTAAGGCGAGATGACTACAATAGATCGCTTGCCGATCAATTGGGGAATCTTGGAATCTCGACAGCAGAATTTGCTCCTCGCATTCAGTCTCCGTTGTTCCGTGTTGTTTATGCGGCATTGGACAACATGGGGCAGACATTGCCTCAATACGAATGGGATATGGCATCTCCTGTTAGGCCAACTAATACACGTATTCAGATGTTGGCGCAGGAAGATTTCCTAAGCGATGATTTTGATTCGACTGTAAATCTTGGCAATGTTCCTGATTACCAAGAAGTCAATGTCGAAGTCTCGGAAAAACACGCTGTTGTAAATGGAGTGCCAGCGTCTCCTGTCGTTACAGGAGAACGTGTCTACGTTTCGTTCATGGGCGATGACTTTATTGGACGCAAGGATGAAGCAATCCAGTCTATTTACGAATCTGCCATGGACGACAATGCCAATGGAGATACAACATTGGCCAATCGAAAACTTGGATATATCCGTGCGAAAGCAACGGCTGTTATTCAAGATTCCTTCGACGATATCGACGGAGAAGTATCTGTTTCTTCCGTTGACTCTGCCATGTTTGGCGAGACACAGTTGCGTCTCCAAGGTTCTATCAGTGTGCCGAAGGCTACTCTGTCCGAGGTTATTGCACGGGCAAGTCGAATTGGCGATGAACTTGGACAGCCGAATGTGTTTGTCACATCCGATGGCAGGGGAGCAAGATTTGGTGTTTCAAAAGATGGGTCTGTTGTTGTTCCAAATGTAACAGTGACTTTGCAGCAACCCATTGGAAATGAACGCTTGATTGATCTATTCAACAAGCATCCGGAACTTGGAACGGGTGGTCAAGTATCGTCTACGGGTAAGACATTGACCATATTCTTTGTTCCAGAAACAAATAACCAAATCAATGACATCAACGGAATGGTTGGTTCATGGAGTACGAAGGCTAGCAATGCAGTCAAACAATACTTCGGATCAGATGCGACCGTTGCGACGGGACGCACAAAACTTTGGAACCTCGGCACGTCCAACAACAACGGGCGTGGAGTCTTCAAAGAATACGGAGAAGTACGTGGTCTCCTTTCCGGTGATCCGGAAGCGGAACAATCTGTCTTCGGAACGCAACATGGAGAACGCCAACTTGGAAGGTTGACCGATCAGCTCAAGGCGGTACTGGAGTTGATTGGTGGACGTACGTATAATCTGCCTCCTGAATTCAGGTTGAATAAGTTTGGGTTGAATCCCCAACAAACTTTGAATCTGGCAAATCAATACGATCAATTGCAACCGGGTGATGCAAACGATCTAAAGATGGTTCGTTCTGCCTATGAAGAATTGGCGGCAGCACTTAAAAAACAAGTAACCGCCCTTGGATTGGCCATTGATTTGGTGCAGCCGGGTAAGCGTAAAGGATCTGTTGTCAATCGGTATGGCGGCAATCCATTGATGGCTGTTGCCGATGTCGCAAACAATCGAACGATTCAGATTCAAAGATGGTCTGCTCCAAAATCCGAAGATGGAAAGACGTTGGTAAAGTACGACATTCTTTCCATGGAATCTGGATTGACAACTAATCCAGATTCGCAAGGGCGCAAACATAAGCTGACATATGGCGACTTGCTTGTTGCTTTGCAAAACGCATTTCATTCCGCTGCCAATGCATCTACCTTTGGTGATGGATCACATGAGATGGCGTACATAGCTCATGCATCCATGACGACAGAGCCATTGGCTATATGGGCATTGGCTATGGAGACACGTATTCCGAACACGTGGGCGTTCAATGGCAAGGTTGTAAATCGCGATGGAGTTGGTCGAACGGATGCGCCACAGACTCAAACATTTGTGGCCAAGGATGTTCTTGCAAGTTTGGATTCCATCCTAACGGGCATACCGATAGTCGATGACCGTATTCGTACATGGGCATCCAAGAACACATACCGTGGCACTAATCAGACTGAACCAAAGTCAACCAAGCCGGGACATGCTGTTCCAAGCGCGGTTGGAAATAGTCCGATCAACAATCCTCGAACCAAGCCATTGGTTATCGAAGATCCAAATGCAGCTGCGGACGAAGCGATTATCGATATCGCAAATGCGACAGTTACGGTGAAGCCGGGAGAAGGAGTTCCTCCTCCTCCTGATTCTCCATCTCTACCGACGGAAGAAGGTGGCGAGGAAGAAGGACCGAAGACAGCAACACGTAGACCGATCAAGCGCAAGCAAATCAATGTAACCAAGACGGAACGTGCGGTTGGAATTGTCAATACGATTCTTCGTCAAGGTGCTACTGGTGACGCTTCTCCGATCCTTCTTCAGAACTGGGGAATGGCGAACCTAATTACCAATCCTGAAATGATTGGTAAACAGATCAGGCTTGCAGCACAAATCCTTTTGAATCCGAACATCGGAATTCAAAAGTCTGATGGTACATTCATCAACCGCAGGGGTATGTTGGGGCGTCGTCTATCCATCGAAGTATCCAATAAAGAAATCCGTGACATGCCTCATTACGATGTCATGGAAGAAGCGGGTATGTTCCTTGGCGCATACAAAGTGGATGAGGCGTTTGCCGATCTCAAGGAGAAGCGTGATCAGGAACGTGCCGAAGGAAAGGATGTTCCAGAACCTACGCTAATGGATGTTGATGAACTGGGATACGACACGGATATCCGTGACGACTCAGGGTACCTTCGCCATTGGCCCGGTCAAGGACAGTCTGAACGGTTCTATACGTTGAGCCGTGACATGGTCAAGATGAATATGGCAAGTAACTTTGTCCAGCATCTTATCGACCTTGGATACAATCCGACTCCACTTTACGAGAAGGACGATAACGGGAATTACATTCTGGACAAGAATGGCAATGCCATCCCAACACGTACTCAATACGCTCAAGCACTGCGCGACCTTGCATCCCTGATGAACGTCATGTCTGGAGATGTACGAATCTCCATTGATGACAACGTGGATGAGAAGATCATGCGCATGGCTAAGTTTCTTATGTATTCTCCTCGATGGGCAACGTCTCGATTGTTGCTTACCAGCATGGGACGAGGCATTGCCAAGGGTACGTTTGAAATGTTTGGAGGAGATAGGGGTAGCCAGTTCATTCAGAATGTTCTGGAAGCCAATGGAATGTCGGAACGGCAATTGAAGAATAGGGATTCTCGTGTATCCGCATTGCATGCTCGATTGCTTTGGAAGTCGTGGCTTCTATGGCTGGGACTAATAGGTGCTATCTATGGAACAAATACGCTTTATCCTCACACTCTCGGCGTATCAGTTGACAAGGATGGTACTCGACTAAAGATTGGCGAGTACGCATTCCGAGTTCCCGGTGCCATGATGATGCACTTGGAATTGATGGCTGCAATATCTGGTTCCATTGGCGAATGGGAAAAGCGAACAGGCGCAGAAGGAGAAGAGTCTTTTGCTTCCATTGTATGGAACAAGATCAATGGGATTTTTATATCCCGTGCATCTCCTATTGCACGTCTTGGTGCGGAAGTGCTTACTGGAAGGGACTTCTTCGGTTCTCCTGCATTTGTAAAAGATGACGCTGCTCAAATATTCTGGGAGCAAGGTATTGTCCCGGCATTGGAAGGTATTGGAGTCAAGCCTAGCAAGATCAATCCGCTTGCGGATGCCCTTGGTGCACCATTCGTAAAAAATGTTATGTGGTGGTGGGCACGTGACGCCATGGAGACATTCAAGAAACAACGACAACTAAGCGTTGATCGAAGCGATGCAATGGCCCATTCGATGATGCTTGGATTGTATTCCGCAATTGGTGGACGTGTGAGTTACATGCCCAAAGAACTTAAGTGGGAGATGGATGCCAACAAGAATATGGAGTTCAAGGGTTCGGCACTTGACTACATACTTGGTGGAGAAGCAGTTCCTGCACCGGCAAACTTGTATGATCCTACCGGAGTCAACTTGGAAAATATTCCAATGGATTATCGGATAGGCGCACCGACTGGCGATCTGGAAACAGATACCGGGATGGATATTGAGGAAGCGGTTCCGGTTGGAGATGGATTGTATTAATCCATCTCCACCGTATCGAATGCATCCTGTCTGGACTTTACTCCACTATCTATCAAGAACATTGCATCTCCAATGTTGTTCACCTTGAGTGAGCGGAAAGCCCTGAACAATGCATCGTCCAATGTGCTGCGGCTGATACCGCACCATTCGGCAGCAGCGTTTCTAGAGCCGAACCATACCACCGCTTTGATAAGTATGCGTTGGTAATTCGATACTGCATTTCTTCCGGAATATGTTTTGACGACGGGTTCTACTGTCCGATCATTTTGGTTTCCGTCACTCCCTCCAGCATCGGCATCGGCGTGGACAACATATGATCGACTGCGCCCGACTCTAGGCATTTCTCCGTCTCCTGTTCAATCTTCCTAGACAATTCGTCTTCCGTCATAAGTCCAGCAGATTTCCATCCACCCATTCGTTCGACAAGATCAGGAACCAAAGGACTGATCTTCCCTTGCTTTATCAATCTCTCTGCCGCTTCCTTGCGTTCAGAAGGTGGATGGAAGATAACCACATGGCGAACCTGTTCGTGCATTGTTTGATTTGGAACGTGGATGCGTTTCATCTGCAATGCGATCTCTCTAAGTTCGCTGGGAGTCGGACGCCACTTGCGCGTCATCAACGCTTTCATCGTGGCTTTCTGTGCCAGCACATCATCCCAATCTTTCATTACCATGGCATAGACAGTAGACGTTCGATCATCCCATGGCTGATGCGCTGGCATTGCGGATAGGATGTTGGCTATCCCGGCGAACGTAGATTCTGTCATTACGATACACCAGCAACCTTTCGGAAAACATCCATTGCCTGTGTACCGATATCCTCGATGCTTTTGCTCTTGACCTTGCCCTCTTGGATAGGAACAACCTTACCAGTAGTGGCGGTGCTCCAATGCTTCCACAGGGAATGGATAGTCACCAGATCTCGATTGTTGTTCCACTTGGAAACCAAGTTGCTGGCTGCTCGGTGCACATCGGAAGGCGTGATCTCCTTGTGATGCATCTGGTAGACAACGTGCCTAGCACCAGTCCATTCAGCAATATTGAAGTTGGCAGGATCCAACTCTGGGAATACAGCAGAACGATACGCTTCGTACAGGTGGCGACCGGGATCGGTGTCACCCGGCAACTTGATGGTCGATACCTTTTTCGAACGGCTGCGATTACTTTTAGTTACTTTTGGTTCTAGTTCTTTATGATTATAGTTATATGGGGTATCGATTCTGATACCCTCCTCCCCATCGAAAATGAGATCCTCCTCGATATCGGTTTTGACATCCTCGTGGGTATTGGTTTTGACACACTCATCCGAATCGGGGAATAGGATATATCCATTGCTCGTCTGCCGTCCAGTGGTATCGTAACGATCACGTACCGCAAGTACGCGCATTCCTTCGATGCGAATCTCCACTAGGGACTTGAGGCATCGGCGAACAGTCGGAGTGGATAGGCCAGTCATACGTCCAATAGCATCGATGGAAGGAAAGCAGAAACCATTGGTGTCCATGTGCAACGCAAGTGCAGTGAACACAAGCCAATCGCTGGAACCAAATAGGTGAAGATGCTTCAAGATCTTGTGATGAACTTGAATGTACGTTGCATGGTCGAGCGGATTGCTCAAGCCACGGGTAGATCCGTTGAAGATGCTGATCATGTGGTTGTCTTTCGTGTCTTGTATGGACATGAATCGCATAGGATGCAGGATAGAAGTGTTGCATCATCAATGGATTCATTCACCGGTGCATCTCCGCTTCGTGCTTGTGCAACAGTATTTGCGTATTGTTCAAGCACGGATGCGGCTTCCGTTGCGGAGATGCCCGGTGGAACATTGACGATCTCACGGGTGCGTTCAGGTTTGCCAGATATGTGGTGCTGAAGATCGGTTGCCGACATGCCTTGGGATTGTGCCATCTCAAGTAGGCCAGTTTGATCTGCGCCATCCACTGAAGCAACAACACGATGATGAGTCCACGATAGTTCCGCATTGCGATGTTGCATCGGAACTTTCCGCGCAACCCAAACCATATTTGCAAGTGCTTGATAACTCAAGCCTGTAGCCTCCATGGCTTGGGCATACTTCTCACCATAACGTGCTTCACCAAACAGCAATGCATCCCCAATGGCAAACTGGAATGCTGTTTCCAAACGAACAAGCGTTCGCATAAGATCGAACCACTCGTCGTATTCAAGGTCTCCAGTAATCGTCAGCCCAATCTCCGTCAGATTGAAGTTGCTGGATGCAACGAGCGCACTTTGGAGACCTTGCACTTCGCTCACGATTTACGACCAATCAACTTGGAAAACGTGGATACGGTAGGGCACAACTTCTTGCGTCCGTCGATGATGCTGCGAACATCGGATGCCACAAGGTCGATAGTTCCTTCGCCTCGGTGGATCTCCGTGCGTTCCCATTGTTCGATATCCCCATCGTACTGAAGGGACTTGAGTTCGGCAGACGCTGCAAACAAAAGGGACCGGACATATTCAAGCCGGGTCATTACATCTCGCTTCATGGTGTTCCTTTCACTCTACGGAGAGTGTGTGATCTCCGTCTTTCTCCCAATCGAGATTGAACATCAGATGCCATAGCACGGAACCAATAACATCCTCCATTGCATCGGAGTTGATGTGCTCGTATGGCCCACTCTCATCAATGATCTTGTCTATCCAAAGATAAGAGATGACGAATGAATCATCTGTCGGTTCGTATCCGATCCACTTCTCCTTGGAGAAGAATCTTCGGATAACACCTCCATGTTCAATCGACTTCAGTGCTTCCAGTCCCTGCATTGGCCTTCGACTCCACGATGGTCTTGATGGTAGCCGATTGGCGTCCTTCCTTCAGGGCGAATCCATCTGGCAACTCATCCACAAGATCTCCACCTTCAATGAAGTGCGACTTCAGCGGAGTGACAAGGATCTTTTCGGATACCTTGATCGCGTCCGGCTTGTGGATACGGCACCATTCAAGTGCCTTGGCCTCGTCTGTAACGTATACACTAGGCATTACGTCGACGTATGAGATCTTTCCCCAAGGACATGTGAATGTCTTGCTTGCGAACGAACCATCCTTGCGTCGTGGCAACTCGGACATGGCGATCAACCGTGCATTGGACTCGTGCTTCTTGAGCAACCAATTGACACGATCTTCTTCTCGCTTGACCATAGTCCGACAATGTTCGATGATTGAATCCAACTCCATGCGCTTGCTTTCCAAGCGGGACTGCGCTTGCATCAGGCGATGCAGGAATGCGATCACATCGTCGATTGTTTCCAGAGAATCTGGGAGTGTCGTGTTTGCGGGACCGGCGTATTCTCCGGTCTCTTCGTCGATAAGGTCTTCTCCGACTTGTACTATAGCCATGTCTATTCCTTTCAGAACATAGCGTCATTGCCTTTTGCAAGGCTACGCAACAGAACCTCGTACTGTTCTAGGGTCTCGCATGCGATGACCATGCTGGTGGCAGTTGCAAGACTCTCGACAGTACGCTCCGCATCCTTGGTAAGGATTCGGAATACAGTCTTCAGCCTATCTGACCTATGCTGGACATCAGGTTCGAACCGCATGACGGCATTCCTGAACTTGTTGCCAGCAGCAGCGAGATCAGTCTTGCCTGTATCCCCTTGGACTACGGGCATGGAGCGTCGCTTGATTGGTTCGACGGGAGCATCGGCTATGCGCATGTCGCCATCAGGAGTGATGGGCGTCTCAAGTTCCTGAGCGAACAAGGTTCCGAAACCACACAAGGCCAATGCCCTTCCGATAGATCCGGTCTCGGCTTTCTCCAGTGCGTCGGAGAAGTGGGCGGTATGCTCCACCTTGTGTGCTGTCGCGATGATGCATCCATCCGCATCGATGATGCTTGCCTTCATGCAGAAGGCGTTGGGATCATCGTACGGAATTTGCTCGGTGAGGATGCGCCATGATGTGCCATGCACATCACGGAACCAAGCAACACGGGCGTTGACGGGCAAGTACTGCTTGCCCTTCAGGGCGATCATGTGATCGTTGGGGTTGAACATTTTATTCCTTTCGTTCAAAAGAGGGGCTGCTTGATCACTGCAGCACCGTGCTATCTAGTATAACCTATTCGTTCGCGATGAGCAACTCCTCTTCAGGATCGCCGTTGTGATTTGGATTGATGGACATTGCCTGTTGAAGCGGGAAAGGTTTGCCTTCCCACATGACGATGGGTGCTTCCGATGCCAGATCGAGTACGTTCTTGACGACGATGTCGCAAGTATCGATCAACTCGTCCATGGATATTCCAACGAGTCCAATGGATTCGATGATGTTGACTGGAGAGTGTGCCACGATAGGAACTACCAAGGAGCGATTGTTTTCCTTGTCCTGCAATCGGATGCCAATTACTTCTTGTGTTAGTTTACGCTTTGCGATGTAAACGAATGCGTTGCGTACTGGTGCAACAGGACCAAGGGGCCATGCATATGCGCTGGACGGATGATAGTCAATCGTGTGCATGGCGCAGACATTGCGTCCGTTGTATCGAATGAACCTCCACCAATTCAGGATGCCATGCAGTTGGCTTTGTACCGGGATGATCTTGTCTGCATCTGCTTGTCCATGGCAAGCAGCGATATCTGACAGCAAGTCTTCTTGGGTATCTGCTATATGCAGGTAACGCCATCCAGCATTGTCGCTGTAAACGCATACGTCGTTGCCATTGGAATCTTCGAACTTGCCGAACCAGATATTGCTGTGACTACTTCGATTGAAGCAATAGTCCCAACACTCGACTTCTGGTTTTGCCATGTCGAACTTGCGTTCATTGTTGTCCATCTATTTGTCTCCATTCATCTTCCAGAAAAGATACGATGCGTGACGATTGGTGTTTGTTGCCAAGCATCGTCTCGACTTCAAGCAACGTATCCATAGCCTCTCGTACTGTTCGTACGATGCGTGTCAGGTTATTGTCTGCCAACCATTTTTGGGTCTCGGTTGGCTTTCCGCTCTTGGCTTTGAGTTCCAATGCAACAGCAACGGGAAGTCCAAGGCCACGACGATGCACATAGATATCAGGCAAACCCGGTGTGTTTCCCTGCCATCCTGTTGCAAATGATGAAGCACCACAAGATCCACACTTGACACGGCTACGAGATTTTCCTGTCTCCATTACCGTGTATCCAAGTGCCGACAAGATTGTCGTTATGTCTCGCTGGAGTCTGAGTTCAGGGGCGTCACGTTTTCGCATGACGACATGGTAACCGATCCATTATCGGATAGCGCATGGTGAACTATCTTGTACAACCATACTGTAATCCGGTGTGGAATATCGGCACGTGTCTTTCGGATGGCATCCTTCCAAATCCATATGGTCGGAGCGGCTATGCATAGTTTGTGCATGGCCGGATTTGAAAGCAACCACTTGTACCACTTTGCGTATTGCGATGTTGGGCTTGGAACGAACTTCAACGTTTCCGCTTCCGCATTGGCAGCAACGAGTTGCTTTGTTGCGTAGGATGTGACGACGCCATCCCTTATCGTCACTCGAAATACTATTTCGGACAGTGCAACATTGTTCAAGATGTCGCAAGCGACAGGACCGGGTGCATAGATTGCATCGGTCTGCTTGTCGAACTGCCATTTCTTTTGCTCGATGTGAGCGTATTTGATCTCCTTGCGTATCGTCATTCGCACTGCGTCATGGACGAAAGCATTTGATGTTGCTTCGGCACTCACGCTTCCGCTATCCCACCATGACACGCTCATCTTGTCGCTTGTCATGGTAGTGAGGAATATGAATGTCCTAAACTGTCTCTTTCCTGTCATTCTTTTGATGTTCTATGCAGTCGAACACGATCTGTATTAGGATCTCTTCGAGTAGGTTATGACCATCCACGTTGAAGGTATATGATCCTCCTTCGTAATATCCGTGCAACTCACTTAGCACGCGACCTATGTTTGCATAGTCCATATCGTAGACGATATCCGAAAGTTCGGATGCAGGGAAGGACTTGGTAAGGCATACGTTCCGTGCGTAGTCCAGCACATCTTCGCCTGTCATTTCGTTTGGTTTCTTCACTTCGATTATCCTTTCGAGTCGATACGAAACAGCATGCCGTCGTGAGTGACGTTGTAGCGGATGCCTTCCTCCAAGAACCTATCGGTCGAGCCTTTGCTTCCAAAGGTGCTCGGGAAGTATTCGATTACAAGGGAGACGATGTTGCGCAGTTCGGCACGATTGTGCAGATCGGCACGGCAAAGCGCACCGCGAAGATCGTTGTCGAGAACGGCGGTGAGGAATCCTCCGACCGGAACGTTGTACTTGAGCAAACGAGTCATGTCCTCGATGGTGTTGTCGGGGATGTTGGAGTACTGGCTGTTGGATAGATCGAGATCGCAGAGTTTCATGGTGTTCCTTTCATTCGTTGTCGATGTGTACGTCGTGGCATTCTTGCCATGGCACTACGGCAATGCCAAACCAGATGGTTTCATACGCATCTTGAGCCGTGCATACAATAATCTGATCTGTTGGTATGTCGCAGGTACCATGGGCACGTATGTTGGTATGAAGCGTGACTGTGTAGTCTGCTTCCTCCATGCTTGCTTTGAAATGATTGAAGTCATCCCACCCGTTTCCATTCTTTGGCGGCTGGATATGTATCGGCTCCCACCATTCTCCACCGGAAATTGGATGCAAGAATAACCTTTCTTCCGGATTTACGTGGAAGGAATATTCGCTGAGTTTGAAGTACCTGCATACGCTTCCATTGCATACCTCATAGGAACTCTCCAGATTCTTGGTTGTCCATTCATCGTAGGGAGTGTCCAGTGCATGGCGCATTGCGAAGTCGTTAATCTCGTCTTCGGATAATCCATCGGCAACTTCGATTTCTTTTTCGTAGAGCAACAGTGCCGATGCCTTTGCGATAATCTTCATGTTCGTTCTCCTTAGCGAGGCTTGACCACGAGGAAGAAAGCCTTGTCGTCACGGTAAAATCCAAGACGACCACAGTTGTGGTAACCGTAGGTCTCGCACCACGTATCGATTCCAGACTCCATCCATGGGTGCAGGAACTTTTCCCTCTTGACGATCAACGTACCGGGAGCACCCTTGATTGACATTCCCGTGACATGACCCATGGAGTCAGTCGTAGTGGACAGCACGACGAGTTGCTTGTCCCAGTTGCACATGTCGGCAAGCGGTGCGTTGTTCATGGTCTCGATGACCCAGTCGGTTGTCTTGCTCATTGGTTTTCCTTTCGTGTTCAGACGTTGTCGCAATCGCAGGTTTTGATCAGGTGCATATTGTGGATGCCCCAGTTTTCAAGTGCGTCTTCGACATCGGATGTCGTGTCAAAGATTTTGTACACGGTTTTCTTTTGTGGTTCGGGAAGATGCGTGTGATAGGTGAGTCGCCAGATGAAATGGTTCGTGTCGAGCACACGTTGGAGCCGATCCGCTGTTGCGAAGGTCCACCATTTCGCCGGTAGGTTGGCATCGAACGGGCTGTGGCAGCCGTGATACTTCATCCGCTTGTTGCGTGATGGATCATACATGTCCACATGAGCCGTGACTTGATCGTCATAGGAGTTGATCGCAACCTTGCGATAGACGTTGTTCGTCAACCCAACCTTGACTCGCATGACGTTATCCTTCCTGTGTTTCGGATGATTCAGATTGCATGTGCACTTGGGCAAGCATTCCGATGAGTATGTTGGTGATCATTTGGGTGATCGCTACTGCGTTGCGTCGCGCCTTCCTTCGGTCGCTCTGCGAGTTGGATTCGTCGCTCGCCTGTCCCCATTGTTCCTTCAACATCCGGACGTCGTACTGGAGAACCATCACGGGATAGACGCTGGATTCCTCGCTCAGGAAGGAGTTGTCGTACAGGTAAAGGAACTTCCCGAATCGGGACTTTGCCGCTTCATCGTTTCGTCCTTCCGAACATGATCGTTTCAGGTACCAGTGAAAGGAAACCAACTCATGGTGAAGGGAATCGTAGAGTGTCTGCATGGAAAGTTCGGCGACCATATGTTCTCCAGTCTCAGCGTTTGTAGATGACGGTGCGATCCTTGTCGTCGTATTCGAGCACGGTGGCAGGGTCGAGCATCTTGCGCACGATTTCCTTAGGCACGTCCCACGCCGACAAGATGTTGAGTGCATTGCGCTTGGCGATGCGGCTCCCCTTGCCTTGCATGTTGTACATATGACGGGCATAGGACAGGATGGAAGGTGCGTCTATGAGTTCGCTGGATCGCAGGATGTAGCGTGTCGAGTGCATTCTCATTTCTTTTCCTTGAGTTCGTTGACAACGAACATGATGAGCGGCGAGACGATGATGAGTCCGCAGTAAATTACTGCTAGATAGCCAAGTATTGTGAACATCAAGAGTAAAATCTGTCTCCCTTGTATGAGTGATATCCCAACTTGTCCTCCACTATGACTTCGTAGGATGCGTGTCCATCCGTCTCGGGGAAGATGTCGCTTGGCTCCATGCCTCGGGCTTCGGCGAATAGGATTTCAGTGGAACACTGCCGAGTCCATTTCTTCTCTTCTTGTTTGGTCAGTGTCTCCGCATATTCCCTAGCCTTGGTGGCTGCTGCCAATGCCTCTTCACGGGATAGGTATGGTTGCGCCATGACAAGATCGAAGTCGTCTCCCCACCATCCACCCTCTTCCGGGCCACCATAGAATGGCCGTTTTATGTACAAACTTACGTACCAGCGTTGTGGAACTTCCGCTTCCGAGCATGCGGTCACGAATCCTGCGACGATTGGATCGTCGGTGGTCATTGTTGTTCGTTCCTTTCCTTGAGAAGCATCTTGTAGTAGTGTGCCGCCCATCCATCGAGGAAGGCTTCGGCTTCTTGCAGTCCGTATCCCGTGCCTACGCCATGTCCGCTGAAGTAATCGACGGTGGCAAGATCCACCTCGTCGACATCGAAGAATCGGTATGCGGTGCCTCGATCCAGATTGCGTGTGCGGATGACGAGTCCCGTCACTTCGGCTCTGCGATGGAGCCTATCCCTTCGGTCTTTGATTCGATCAGGCATGTCAGCCTCCTTTACTTGGTTCTGTCAGCAGGATTCCCAATCGGATGCTCCGCAGAGATCCATCAAGAGTCGGTAGATGCCGGGATGGGTTTCGATGATGGTGCGATCCCATCCGAACGGTTGATGTCCATCCATTTCGGACAATGCCTGTCGGCATGCCCTCCACAACTTCAGTTTGGTTTCCTCGTCGAGTTTCTTGCACATGACGGAGAAGTCATTGGCAAGGGCATCATGGATTGCCCGAGTCGCCTTGTCCGCGATCTCCCATTCTCGGAGCCGGGTCAGGCTGTCGCTTAGTGTTGCGCTCACTGTCTATCCTTTCTTCCGTGCGAGGAAACATGGGTAGGTTCCCAGTTCCTTGTCGAGGTAACTCATGAATCCTCCGACTGCATCGTCGAAGTTCCCGCCACGCATTTCATCGTTGGGTTCATATCCAAGATGCCATCCGTGGAAGATGTGGTAGTGATTGACATTGTTCCCATGCATGACTATGCGGTAGTCATTGGATTCCCATACCCTACGGGCCACATCCCTTGCGATGTATGTCCATCCGTAGGGGACTTCCCTCTTGAACCTGCCGTCACGCTTCAACATACGTTCGATTGTCCTTCCATTGCCGGTAGTCTTCCGCAGTGAAGACCTTCTCATCGTCCCACTTGCCGGGACAATTGTTCTCGATGAACGTGCATAGATCGCACGCCTCGTCGTCCGTGAATGGGTACTTGACAGCGACTTCGTAGTAGGGTCCGAAGTCGTGGTATTCACGCTTCATCACGAAGCGGACTCGATGATCTTCGGCGAACGGGAAACGCTTGTCCAGCATGTCCCGGTAGCGCATGCATTCGGCCCTCATGGCATCGCCATAGTCCGTGTCACGGCTGACTTGCGTGCAGTCCTCGTCGTGAGGCGTCGATCCTAGTTCAATCGTCTCGTACATCTGGTTCCTTTCATCCTGCTGCTACTTGTCGTCCTCCGGAATATCCTCCTCGATCTCGTCGTCGAATTCTTGAATCCACCCACGAAGGAACAGGTCGTACTCGCGGTCGTCTTGTTCGACTTGGATTGGGCCTTCCTCGTAATCGAGG
>Ga0129333_10000410_pt1 | contig 34225 bp, 32 predicted proteins | sample CPB6_08_DNA_FD_94474 | JGI IMG/M metagenome (GOLD analysis project Ga0129333, IMG submission 94474) | Freshwater to marine salinity gradient microbial communities from Chesapeake Bay, USA - CPBay_Sum_0.6_0.8_DNA | ecosystem: Environmental > Aquatic > Marine > Coastal | place: USA: Chesapeake... | reverse complement strand
GAATTGACGCCCATGGCGTTCTCCTGAAAAGCGTTGGATCAATGATGCAGCTCCCGGTGGGCTGCCTCGTTGGGAGAGTTCCACCCTTGAGCCCGGTTGTTCCATCCGGCTCACCCCCCCTGGCCAGGGTGGCCGGCGGGATCGCACAATCCTTCTATGATTCGCGCCGCTTCGCGGCTCCGCTGTGTTCTTCAGACGATTCCAGCTCTCCCGCGATATCGGCATCGATCTGGGGACCGCCAACACGCTGATGTACGTGTCCGGTAAGGGCATCGTGTTGCAGGAGCCTTCAGTGGTGGCTCTCGACCTCGAACGCGGCGTGCCTCTGGCGGTGGGTGATGAGGCCAAGCTGATGCTCGGCCGCACCCCCGGCAATATCCGGGCCGTGCGGCCCCTGCGCGATGGCGTCATCGCCGACTTCGACGCCGCTGAGCAGATGATCAAGACCTTCATCCAGAAGGGCAACGAGGGGCGCGGCATCGTGGCGCCGCGGCTGGTGATCGGTATCCCCAGCGGCGTCACCGGTGTGGAGCGCCGCGCCGTGCGCGAGGCCGGCCTGGCCGGCGCCCGCGAGGTGCACCTGATCGATGAACCCGTGGCGGCTGCCATCGGTGCCGGCCTGCCGGTCACCGAACCGGTGGGAACGATGATCGTCGACATCGGCGGCGGCACCACCGAGGTGGCTGTGCTGTCCCTGGGCGGCACCGTGTTGAGCGAGTCGGTGCGTGTGGCCGGCGATGAGCTGAGCGATGCCATCACCGTTTACCTCAAGAAGGTGCACAACCTGGTGGTGGGCGAGCGCACTGCTGAGGAGATCAAGATCCGCATCGGCTCCGCCTTCCCCGATTCGGCTCACGACGAGACCTCGATGGATGTGCGCGGTCTGCACCTGCTGTCGGGCCTGCCCCGCACCATCAACGTGCGGGCCGGTGATGTGCGCGAGGCGATGGCCGAATCGCTGAACGTGATCGTGGAGGCGGTCAAGCGCACGCTCGAGCGCACCCCACCCGAGCTGGCGGCCGACATCGTCGATCGCGGCATCATGCTCGCCGGTGGTGGCGCGCTGGTGCGTGGCATCAGCGATCTGATCAGCCACGAGACCGGCATCCTCGTGCATGTCGCCGAAGACCCGCTTCTGTGTGTGGTCAATGGTTGTGGCTGTGTGCTGGAGGACTACAAGCGTCTGGAGCGCGTGCTCGATACGCCTGATTTCGCTAGGTCCGCCGCCTGAACGCGATGACCGGACGCTGGTTTCGCGTCCCCACCCTCTACAAGATCGTTGCTGCCTGGCCCTGGTGGTTGCTGGTGGCGGCGCTGGTCGGGGTGCGGTTGAGCAAGGGGGCCGTTGTTGTCGATGCCTACGCCATGCTCAGCCGCCCCTTCTGGCCCGGTCCGGCCCAGTCGGAATGGCTGCGCTCCGGCCAGCGGCTCGCTGATCAGGCGAGGCTTGTGGAGCTGGAGCGCGATAACCGACGGCTGCGGCAGATGCTGCAGCTCGATCGCCGTAGCGGCGGCCTGGTGAGTGCGCCGGTGATCTCCAGGCAGCCGGCCGGCTGGTGGCAGCAGCTGGAGCTGGGTAAGGGTCGTCTGGATGGCCTTGCTGCCGGTGCCGCCGTGCTGGCGCCCGGCGGTCTGATCGGTCGCGTCGCCAGCGTGACCCCCACCACGGCTCGGGTGCTGCTGCTCACCGATGGCTCCAGCCGTATCGGTGTCTGGGTGGGTCGCACCCAGCAGCACGCCCTGCTGCAGGGGCTGGGCACGGCCCGGCCCCGCTTGGTGTTTCTGGAGAAGGATCCCGGCGTACGTCCCGGTGATGTGGTCACCACCTCCCCCGCCAGCACCCTGTTGCCCCCCAACCTCACCATCGGTGTGCTCCAGACCCTTGATGAGCAGGCGGTGCCCGCGCCGGAGGGTTTGGTGCAGCTCAGCGCACCGGTGGATGCGGTGGACTGGGTGCAGGTCGTGACCCGCTGAGCATGGGCGTGTTGCATCGTCAGCGCTGGTGTGGGGCCACAGGGCTGGTGGTGCCGTTGCTCAGCCTCGCGTCGCCGGCCTTTCTCAAGATTGCCGGCGTGGCGCCGAGCTGGGCCGTGCTCTGGCTGCTGCCCTGGGCCCTGGTGGATGGCCCCGGCTCCGGTGCTGTCGCCGGTGCTGCGCTGGGGCTGGTGCTCGATGGGTTGCATCCTGGTGATGTGAGCCAGGTGCCGGCGCTGCTGCTGCTCGGCTGGTGGTGGGGCCGCATCGGCCGCCGCGGGGCCCCGATCGAGCGCAGTTTCAGCCTTGGTCTGCTGGCATTGCTCGGTACGGTGCTCCTGGGCTTGAGCCTGATGCTGCAGTTGCAGTGGCAGGGGGCCTTGCCGCTGCCGCTGGTGGGATGGCACACGCTGGTGGCCCAGAGTCTGGTCACCGCTTTGTTGGCTCCGCTGGTGTGTTCGCTGCTGCTGCTGCGCTGGCGCCAGGTGGCGTCGCTGCGGGGATGAAGCTGATGCCGATCCGCATGCGCCTGGAGGCGAGGAAAGCCCGGTCCCACCGTCGTCTGGTGGCCTTGGTGGCGGCCACCGGTCTGGCCCTGGCTGGCGTTGCCGCCGGCCTGAGCGCCTGTCGGGCGCCACGGCCTGCCGCCACCGCGCCCGCGCGCACCATCCAGTTCTGGACCCTGGACCTGGCGCCCAGGTTCAACGGCTTCATCCATGCCGCGATCGCCGACTGGGAGCGGCGCCATCCCGGCACCGATGTGGTCTGGACCGATGTGCCCTGGGCTTCGGTGGAACGCAAGTTGCTGGCGGCCGTGTTCGCCCGCACGGCTCCGGATCTGGTGAACCTCAATCCCCTGTTTGCCGCCAACCTCGTCAGCAAGGGCGGGCTGCTGCCGTTGGATGCCGTGCTGCCCCCCGGCGCCGAGCGCGCCTATCTCCCGCGGATCTGGCGGGCAGGCCGCAGTCCCGGGCCGGATGGCGTCAGCCATCAGTTTGCGATTCCCTGGTATCTCACCGCCCGCATCACCCTGGCCAACACACGCCTGTTGCGCCAGGCCGGCTACAGCGCCCCGCCGCGCCATTGGCGCGATCTGCCGGCCTATGCCGAGGCGGTGCGACGGCGCACCGGTCGTTACGCGCTGTTCGTGACCGTGGTGCCGGATGACTCCGCTGAGCTGCTCGAGAGCCTGGTGCAGATGGAGGTGACTCTGCTCGATGCGGATCAGCGAGCGGCGTTCAACAGTCGTGCCGGTCGCCGCGCCTTTGCGTTCTGGACCGATCTCTATCGCCGTGGTCTGCTGCCGCGTGAGGTGGTGAGCCAGGGCTACCGCCGTGCCATCGAGCTCTATCAGAGCGGCGAGCTGGCTCAGGTGGGCAGCGGCGCCGAGTTCCTGCGCAGCATCCAGACCAACGCCCCTGGTGTGGCGGCCGCCACCCGCCCGTTCCCGCCGATCACCGGCGCCGCTGATGCGGCCAATGTGGCGGTGATGACCCTGGTGGTGCCGAAGCAGAGCCGGGTGGCGCCCCTGGCGGTGGATTTCGCCCTTTTTCTCACCAACGCCGCCAACCAGGCCCGCTTCGCTGAGCAGGCGCGCGTTCTGCCCTCCTCACCCCTGGCTCTGCAGCAGCTCCGCGCTGCTCTCGATGCTGAGCGGCCTGCCGATCAGCCGGCGGCCCTTGTGCGGCAGGCCCGGCTGCTCTCAGCCGATACCCTCGACCGCGCCAGCGTTCTGCTTCCCACCAGCCCGGGCGTGAAGCGCCTGCAGGCGATCCTCTACACCCAGTTGCAGCGGGCGATGCTGGGGCAGATCAGCAGCGACGCGGCCCTGGCGGAGGCGGAGCGGCAGTGGAATGCTTACGCAGAGGCTCGGTGGCCCTCGGCCGCGCCGCGGCGGAGTCGCTGACACAGCACGCCGGCGTGGCGCGGCCGACAGATCCGGAGCGGGGGTGCGGGCGCCGATCCCCAGCAGGGGTGCTGCGGTTGTGGCGATTTTTGCCTGGGGCGGAAGAAATGCTTAAGACTTGAGCCTCGGCTCCGTCCTGCCTGGGGTTTGCGGCTCGGACTGTCCGCCCTGAGAGGTATCGTTGCGCTTCTTCATGCCGTGATCTGGGTATGCCCCTCGACGAGCAGCACCGGCAGGGTGATGCCGCAGAGGATGGTGGCTCCGGAGCCGACGGCGGCGATCACCGCGCCACTCTGCTGGTCGTCGACGACGAGCCTGCCGTGCGCCGCGTGCTGGTGATGCGCCTGCAGCTGGCCGGCTACCGCGTCATCTGCGCCGAGGATGGCGAGGAAGCGCTCAGCCTGTTCCACAAGGAGCAGCCGGATCTCGTCGTACTCGACGTGATGCTGCCCAAGCTCGACGGTTTCGCAGTCTGCCGGCGCCTCAGGGCTGAATCCTGCGTGCCGATCATTTTTCTGTCGGCCCTCGATGCCATCGCCGAGCGCGTGGCCGGTCTGGATCTCGGCGCCGACGACTACCTGCCCAAGCCCTTCAGCCCCAAGGAGCTTGAGGCCCGGATCGCCACCATCCTGCGGCGGGTTGGTCGCGGCTCCGCCGGCAGTGAACCCCGTGATGTGCCGGTCGGTCAGGGGGTGCTGCGTGTCGGCGATCTTGTTGTCGACACCAACCGTCGCCAGGTCACCCGCGATGGTGAGCGCATCGGCCTCACCTACACCGAGTTCAGCCTGCTGGAGCTGTTGTTCCGCGAGCCGGGCCGCGTTGTACCCCGCGCTGAAATCCTCGAGCAGCTCTGGGGTTATCCGCCGCGCCGCGCCGCCGACCTGCGGGTCGTGGATGTTTATGTGGCCCGCCTGCGCGGCAAGCTCGAGCCCGATCCTCGCAATCCTGAGCTGATCCTCACCGTGCGCGGCACCGGTTACGCCTCCCAGCGGGTGGGCGATGCCAGCCCCGCTGCCATGCCGGCCGCCAGTTGATCAGGCGCTGTCCCGGTGCGGCCCGTTCGGCGCTCCTGCAGGATGGCCGGCAGCTGAACTGAACAGGGCCCTTGTCTGAGCTGCGTGAGACCCGCCTTGAGAAAGGCAAGGCCCTGGCGGCCCTGGGCCAGGGGCCCTATGCGCTGCGCTTTGAGCCCAGTCACCGCACCGCCGCCCTGCAGCAGGCCCACGCTGACCTCGCCAACGGTGACGAGCGCGATGTGGCCGTCGCCGTGGCTGGTCGGGTGATGACCCGCCGGGTGATGGGCAAGCTCGCCTTCTTCACCCTGGCCGACGAGACCGGCACGATTCAGCTCTACATCGAGAAGGCCACCCTCACCGGCTCGATGCCGGACGACCCCGATGCTTTCGTCCACCTCACCTCCCTGGTGGATGCCGGCGATCTGATCGGTGTGCAAGGCACCCTCCGCCGCACCGACCGCGGTGAGCTCTCGGTGAAGGTGCTGCAGTGGCAGATGCTGAGCAAAAGCCTCCAGCCCCTGCCGGACAAATGGCACGGCCTCGCGGATGTGGAGAAGCGCTACCGGCAGCGCTATCTCGATCTGATCGTGTCGCCGCAAACCCGCGAAACCTTCCGCCGCCGCGCCCTGGCCGTCAGCGCCATCCGCCGCTGGCTTGATCAGCGGGGTTTCCTGGAGATCGAGACGCCGGTGCTGCAGAGCGTGCCCGGTGGTGCTGATGCCCGCCCGTTCGAAACGCACCATAACGCCCTCGATCTGCCGCTCACCCTGCGCATCGCCACCGAACTGCACCTCAAGCGGCTGGTGGTGGGTGGCTTCGAGCGGGTCTACGAGCTCGGCCGCATCTTCCGCAATGAGGGGGTGAGCACCCGCCACAACCCGGAGTTCACCTCGATCGAGGTGTATCAGGCCTATGCCGACTACACCGACATGATGGATCTCACGGAGCAGCTGATCGCTGAGGTGTGCCGGCAGGTGTGCGGTGGCACCACCCTCCTCTATCAAGGCACGACGATCGATCTCACGCCCCCCTGGCGCCGGGCCACGATGCATGAGCTCGTGCAGGACGCCACGGGGCTCGATTTCACCGCCTTCACCACGCGTGAAGAGGCCGCGGCGGCGATGCTCGCCCAGGGACTTGAGGTGCCGGCTCTGGCCGATTCCGTGGGTCGGCTGCTGGTGGAGGCGTTCGAGCAGAAGGTGGAAGACACCCTGATCCAGCCCACCTTCGTGATCGATTACCCGGTGGAGAATTCGCCCCTGGCCCGGCCCCACCGCAGCAAGCCCGGCCTGGTGGAGCGCTTTGAGCTGTTCATTGTCGGCCGCGAAACCGCCAACGCCTTCAGTGAGCTGATCGACCCGGTGGATCAGCGTCAGCGCCTGGAGGCGCAGATGGCCCGCAAGGCCGCCGGCGACGATGAGGCCCAACAGGTGGATGAGGACTTCATCCAGGCCCTGGAGGTGGGCATGCCCCCCACCGGCGGCCTGGGTATCGGCATCGATCGCCTGATCATGCTGCTCACCGACAGCCCCTCAATCCGCGATGTGATCGCTTTCCCGCTGCTGCGGCCCGAGCAGCGGGCTGATGCCGCGGCTCCAGCAGCCGGCTGATCTGCTCCTCGGGCAAGACGGCGATCGCTCTGGCGGACGCTGCTGAGCCCTGAACCCACGCAATGGGATAATTGACCCTAGTCGGTATTATGCCCCTGCCGGGGCCAGCGATTCCATGAGTGGCGAGCGCGTCGGTTTCCGCTTCAAGCACGCAGATGCGGTGGTGAAGCGCAATCCGCAGGGGCGCTCTCGCCGCGGCTGGGTGATGGAGCCCGTGGAGCAGACCACCAGCCGCGGCACCAAGATGCCCGCCTACCGGATTCGCTGGCGCGACAGCGAACGACCCGAGATCGTTCTGCAGCACATGTTGATCGCCGATCCCGATCCCACCCCGCCGCCCGAAGGCGTCAGCCTGGTGCCTCCCGCACCCAAAGCCTGAGCCCAGCGGCGCTCGGGCCCTGAGTTGCTGAAGCGGCAGGCCTCGCCTTGCTGCCATCACCGATCACCCGGAGTCCCTGAGCCTTCCGGGATGTTCATCCGCCCTGGCGGCGTCGGAGCTGCTCCAGTTCCTGATCTGCTTCAAATCGCGCCCAGGCCTGCTCCAGGTCTGGCGTGGTTGATGCGCCGGCTGGTCCGGTGGTCGCATGCGGTCCGCCAGCCTGCCTGGTGGTTGTGCGCTGCTGGCGCTGTTGCTCCTCCCGCTCCACTGCGGCGTAGGCCTGGCCCAGGGCCTCCAGCAGCTGCCAACGTTGACGGCCCTGGTCCATCAGCGTTGCCACATGGGCTTCGGCCCGGACGGCCAGATCGTCGGCTCCGGCCTGACGAGCCCGTTGCACCCGGCCCTGCCACTGCTGGATCATTGCTGCCTGCTGCAGCAGTTCGGCCCGCAGGGCATCCGCCTGCTGGGTCAGCTCCTGGCGGCGTTGCCGCAGCCGCTGGTCGCGCTCCTGCTGCTCCTGATCCTGCAGCAGGGCCTCCTGGGCGGGGTTGGCGCGTAGGAACGCCTCCAGCTGCTGATTCAGCTTTGCCTCCAGCTGCTCGAACCAGGAGCTGCTGGTGTCATCGGTGTCGGTGTTGCTCACGCCGTCTGCTGCGGGGCGCGGGTGATCAGTGGCGCCTCGATCTCCTCCTGCAGAGGGGTGATCGCTGCCTCGCGGGAGCGCAGCAGCAGCTGCGTGAGTCGGGCGATGCCGCCTTCCCCCAGATCCTGGCTGGCCAGCTTCTCGAATGCGGCCCCGTAGAGCACCTCCAGCTCGGCGATCAGCCCTTCGCGCATGGCGCGCACGGCGCGGCGCTGGTCTTCTCGGGACATGGCTGCAGCGGCGGTTGGATCAGTGCTCTGAGTCTGCCTGCACCAGCAGGTGCAGGCTCAGATCCTGCGCCGGATCGCTCCAGCGGGCCGCGCCCTGCCAGCCGGCTCCGGCAGCCAGGGCCAGGAACTCGGCGGGGGCGTATTTGGCGCTTGTTTCGGTGATCAGCCGCTCGCCGCCGGCAAAGGCCCAGTCGCGGCCGGCCACGGTCACGGTCTGGGCTGCGCTGCTGACCAGCGCCATCTCGATGTGGCGGGCCTCGGCAATCCAGCGGGCTTCATAACGGAACCGCTCCGGTTGGAAGCTGCCGCTCAGGTCGCGGTTCAGCCGTGTCAGCAGGTTGCGGGCGAAGGCGGCTGAAAATCCGGCCGCGTCGTTGTAGGCGGCCTCCAGCCGTTGCACCGGCTTGGGCTGGTCGATGCCGATCAGCAGCTTGCCGCCCGGCCCCAGCAGCCGGCGGAACTGCGTCAGCAGTCGCTGGGCTGCCACCGGCGTGAAGTTGCCTAGCGAGCTGCCGGGGAAGAAGCCCAGATGGGCGGTGCCGTTCAGCAGCGGATGCTCCGGCAGCGCCTCCAGCTCGCTGTAGTCGCAGCAGATGCCGAGGATCGGCACCGTGGGGTGGTGCTGTTGCAGCCGCTCGCACGCCTGCTGCAGGTGCTCGGCGCTGATGTCCAGGGCCACGTAGGCCGGCTTCAGTGCGGCCCGATCCAGCGCCGCCAGCAGCGGGCTCACCTTGCGGGCGCTGCCGGCGCCGAACTCCACCAGGGTGCCGCGGCCCAGGGCGGCGGCGATGGCTTCGGCCTGCTGTTCCAGCAAGGCCGTTTCGGTGACGGTGAGGCTGTATTCGGGCTGCTCGCAGATCCGATCAAACAGGCGCGAGCCCTCAGCGTCGTAGAGGAACCAGGCGGGCAGCTGCTTCGGTGTGCGACTGAGACCCTCAACCACCAGTCGGTGCATGTCGGCCGGGGCGGGATGCAGATCCAGCAGGTCAGACATCGCGGGCCAGACGCAGGCCACTGGCCATCCAGCGGCTCGCCGGTGGATAGAAATTGCGATAGGTGAGCCGGGCGTGGCCGGTCGGTGTCAGGAAGCAGCTGCCGCGCAGCACGAACTGGGAGGTCATGAACTTGCCGTTGTACTCACCCACCGCCCCTGCTGCCGCCTGGAAGCCCGGGTAGGGGCGGTAGGGGCTGGCGGTCCACTGCCACAGGCAGCCGTAGGCCTGGGCCAGCCCGGCGCTGGCCGCCACCTCCCACTCCGCTTCACTGGGCAGGCGGGCACCGGCCCAGCGGGCGTAGGCATCCGCCTCAAACCAGCTCAGGTGGCGCACCGGCGCCTCCGGTCGCCGGGGCCTGCGTCCCGCCAGGGTGAATTCCCAGTCGCCGCGCCAGTAGCGCGGAGTCCGCCAGCCGCGCTGCCGCTGTACCGCCCAGCCTTCACTCATCCACAGCTCCGGACGTTCGTAGCCGCCATCGGCGATGAAGGCGGCGTAGTCGCCGTTGCACACCAGTCGATCGGCGATGGCGAAGGGCTCCAGCCAGATGCGGTGTCGCGGTGCTTCGTTATCGAAGTGGAAGCCTTCGGCTGCGATCGCGCCGCCGTGGCCGATTTCCACCAGCCCTCCCGCCTGCTGCAGCCAGCCGCTGTGCTCCGGCCCGTTGCAGGCGTCGGCGGCGGTCATCCAGCTGTGCGCGTAGGTCAGTTCCGGGTTCAGCGGCTCCCTGTTCTGCGGATCCGAGGCCCCATGAACCGTTTCAGGATCCGCCAGTGGAAAGGCCGTCGGCTCCAGCGGGTTGCGGCTGAACCCGTCGAGCAGATCCATCAGCAGCAGCTCCTGGTGCTGCTGCTCGTGCTGCAGCCCCAGCTCCACCAGATTCAGCCCCGCCCGATCGCCAGCTGTCTGCAGCTGCTCCACCAGCTCCTCCAGGGCGGCCGTCACCCGCTGCCGCCAGGCCAGCACCGCGGCGATCGGCGGCCGGGTCAGCAGACCGCGCTCCGGCCGCGGCTGCCGCGGCCCCACCGCCTCGTAGTAACTGTTGAACAGGTAGCGCCAGCGCGGGTCGGCCGGCTCGTAGCTGCCGCCTCCGGGGTGCTGGCGCAGCAGAAATTCCTCGAAGAACCAGCTGGTGTGGCCCAGATGCCATTTGGCGGGGCTGGCGTCGGCCATGCCCTGCAGGCAGAGATCCTCGGGCTCTAGGCCGGTGATCAGGGCTTCGCTGTGCTCGCGGATCCGCCGCAGCCGGTTGAGCAGGTCAGCGGCGGGCGGCAACCCCATCGCAGTGGCGTGGCTCGCGCGACCTTAAGCGGCTGGAGCAGGTGTGTCAGCGCCTTTACGATCGCGCCACAGCAGATCTCCGGCGCCGAGCGCATGGTTGCCAGTACCCAGCCCCCTACCACCGGCATCACCGCAGGCTTCGTGGGTGCGGTCGGCAACACGCCGCTGATCCGCCTGAATGCCCTCAGCGCCCTGACCGGCTGCGAGATCCTCGGCAAGGCCGAGTTCATGAACCCCGGTGGGTCCGTGAAGGACCGCGCCGCTCTCGGGATCCTGCTGGAGGCGGAGCAGCAGGGGATGCTCCAGCCCGGCGGCACAGTGGTGGAAGGCACCGCCGGCAACACCGGCATCGGTCTCACTCACCTCTGCAATGCCCGCGGCTACAAGGCCCTGATCGTTATCCCAGATACCCAGTCGGCCGAGAAGATCGGCCTGCTGCGCAGCCTCGGCGCCGAGGTGCGCACGGTGCCGGCCGTGCCCTATCGCGACCCCAACAACTACGTGCGCCTCTCGGGCCGCATCGCCGAGGAGACCCCCGGCGCCGTCTGGGCCAATCAGTTCGACAACCTCGCCAATCGCCGCGCTCACTACAACTCCACCGGTCCGGAGATCTGGCATCAGACCGGCGGTCGCGTCGACGCCTGGGTGGCGGCCACCGGCACCGGCGGCACCTACGCCGGCGTGGCCCTGTATCTGAAGGAGCAGAACCCGGCGGTGCGCTGCGTGCTGGCCGACCCCCACGGCAGCTCCCTCTACAGCTGGGCCACCGACGGCTCCCTGGTCAGCGAGGGCAGTTCGATCACCGAGGGCATCGGCAACAGCCGCGTCACCGCGAACCTTGCGGGCGCCCCGGTGGATGACGCTGTGCGCATCGCCGATCAGGACGCGCTCGATACGATCTATCGCCTCCTCTGGCAGGAGGGGCTGTTCCTGGGCGGCTCTGTCGGGATCAACGTCGCTGCCGCTGTGGAAACCGCCCGCCGGCTGGGCCCGGGCCACACGATCGTCACGGTGCTGTGCGACAGCGGTGACCGCTACCGGTCACGGCTTTATGACGCGGCCTGGCTGGCGGGCAGGGGTCTGCAGCAACCTGTCCGCGCAGTCTGAACTGGGTGATGGCCAGCGCGAAGGCGGGGGATCGGATCGGCGAGCGCTACCGCCTGGAGGTGGAGCTCGCCCACGGCAGCCAGGGTGTGCTCTGGCGGGCGAGTGATCAGCTGGCTGCGGATGCACCGATGGTGCTGCGACGGATTGCTGCCGATCAACCTCAGCTGCAGGAGCGCTTCCGTGATCTCTGGCCTCGGTTGCAGGCCCTGCTGCACCCGCAGTTGCCGCGCTTTGGCGCTCTGATTGACCTCCACACCGAACTGTGGCTGGTGCGCGAGTGGCAGGAGGGGCGCACCTACGCCGAGCTGCTCCAGGCCCGCCGCGAACGGCAGCTGGTGTTCGGCGCCGGCGAGGTGCTGCTGCTCCTGCGTCAGCTGCTGCCTGTGCTCACCGTGCTGCACGGGCAGCAGTTGATTCATGGCGATCTCACCCCCGCCAATCTGCTGCGTCGCGAGCGGGATGGCCTGCCCGTGCTGCTTGATTTCGGCTTGCTGTGCGGAGCGGCGGCGCTCCACGATGCGGAGGGTCTGATCGGTGTCACACCCGGTTACGGGCCGCCGGAACTGGGCCGCGGCCTGCCGGCTGAGCCCTGGATGGATCTGTTCAGCCTTGGGGTGGTCAGCCTTGTGCTGCTCAGCGGCGAGGAGCCGGCGCAGCTGCTGGATCCGGTCACACTCGCCTGGCGCTGGCCCTCCGCCCTGGATGATCAGCCGCAGCTGCGGGCTGTTCTGGTTCGGCTGCTCAGTGCCGATCCCGCCCTGCGCTTCGCCTCGGCTGCAGCGGCCCTGGAGGCGGTGCAACAGCTGCCCATGCCAGACAGCACCGGCCCGGTTCCGCGTGCGGATCGCACCGTGGTGCTGCTGCCCCCCCCGGCACCGCCGTCGTCATCGCCGCCGCCTGCCCCGGCTGCCGCCGTGGCGCCGCTCCCCCGCAATCGTCAGCTGCAACGCGAAGAGGAGGCCGAGGGGCGGCTCTGGCCGGTGGTGCTGGCGCTGGTGATCGCGGCTGTGGTTGGCACGGGCCTCGGCTGGTTGCTGCTCAGCCGCGGCCGGGTGGCTGGCCCGATGGCGGAGTCGGCACTGCAGCTGCCCAGCAGCCTGCCGCCGGCGGAGGTGGATCAACGGCAGCAGCTGCTCAACCGTCTGCGGGCCCTGCAGATCGACCGGGGCTGGTTCCTGCGTCTGGTGGACGCCAGCCTGCTGGCGCAGTACCCCGAGCGCGGTGGTCGCCTGCCCAGCGACAGCCTCGATGATGCACCGCTGCGCAAGGTTTGGAATCAGCTCGCGGAGGAATGGCTCAGCCGGGTGGAGCAGTTGCCACTGGACCTGCGCACGCGGCTTGGGGGCTTCACCAGCGGTGACTGGCGGCGTCGCCAGGCGGCCCTGGTGGCGCAGGGGTTGAGCCCTGGCGTGGTGGAACAGCTCGTGTCCGCCAGCGCCCAGAACCTGCTGCCGGGCCGGGCCGCGGCGGACATTCCCCCCGAGCCCTTCCGGCAGCTCTGGTTCGCCGCTGCTCAGAAGGCTCTGGCCACGGTGCGCATCGACCCGATCCAGGCCCGCTCCGGTCAGACCTCCGTGGTGTCCGCGTCGGTGGATGCCGGCGGCGCTCGCCTGTTCCCGATCCGCCTGCCTGGTCCCAGCCGCCTGGTGCTCGGCGTCAATGGTTCCGCGCTGATGCAGATGACGGTGTTCGGGGCCGATGGGTCGGTGCTCGAGGCCCGTGGGCCCTTGCGGGTGGTCACGCTCGAGCGCGTCAGTCGCTCACCGGTGCAGCTGCTGCTCACCAACGAAGGCCTGGCGCCAGCGATGCTCACACTGTCGTTGCGACCCGATCCCCTCGCTCCACCCACCCCGGCCCCTGAGGCCCCGCGGCTGCAGCCCGAGGCGCCGCAACCACCGCCGCCGCCGCCGGTTGAGCCAGCGCCGCCCACCGCTGAGGAGCCTCAGGCCCCCGCCAACTGATCAGCCAGGGCTGATCTCCGCCAGCGCTGGCGCTGCGGCCACTGTGGTTCAGGTGAACAGCGGCACCAGCTCCCGTATCTCGGCCGTGCCGCCCACGTCGCACAGCCAGCCCTGCTCCGAGCTGGCCGCCACCGGCAGTTCCGCCGTCGTCAACCGCAGGCTGCGACCATCGTTCAGCAGCGCCGCCAGCAGGGGCACATCGCCGGGGACGAGATCCACCAGCTGATCGCCGCGCTCCTGGAACCGCAGGCCGATCTGTCCGAGGTCGCCGCGCTGGCAGCGGCGCAGCTCCGCCAGCATCAGCTGCCGGATCTGGCCACGGGCGCTGGCCAGCAGCACGCTCGCTCCGGCGCTCACCGCCGCTGCGCCCACCACCGCTTCACCGGGCAGCAACCGCAGCAGAATCGGTCCCTGGGCATTGCGTCCCATCAGCGGCAGGTTCGCCTCGTTCACCGCCAGCCGCAGCAGCCGGCCGGTGGAGCTGCCCACCACCAGCTCTGCGTCGTCGCGACAGAGCACCACCCGCCGCAGGCTGACGCCATCCTTCAGCCGCAGCACGGAGGCTGCCCGGCCTGAGAGTTCCTGGAAGTCGTCCAGAGGTAACCGCTTGAAGCGGCCATCGCTGCTGAGCAAGCCCACACTCACACCGGCCGCCGCCTCGGCATTGGGCAGGGGCAGCAGCTGCACGACCCGTTCGCCGCTCATGCCATCCGGCAGGAACTTTTCGAGGCTGCCCGGTTGCTGGCCGGCGAACTCCCAGCGCAGCAGTGCCACGCGGCCTGCATCGGTGAAGGCCAGCACCGCCGGTTGTGCAGCCACCGGCAGGATCAGCCGCGCTGGTGAGGGATGGTCTCCCAACCCGGCTGCCTCCTCCAGATGCAGGCGCCCCAGCAGCTGCGGCCCCACCACCTTCACCTGGCCATCGGCCTGGATCAGCAGCCGGCCATCGCCGGCCAGGGCCTCCAGGGCCCGCTGGCGCTGCAGTTCGGTGTTCGGCCGTTGCGCCGCCGTGCGCTGCGCCACCAGCTCATCGCCGCCCTCCACCAGGCGCGTGCGGCGCGGGGTGGCGAAGCGCTTCCTGAGGGCCTTGAACTCGGCCACCATCGCGTCCAGCAGCGCCGGGCGCTCATCGAGCAGGTGGCGCAGGCGCAGGCGCTCCTGGCGCAGGTCGTCCGCCTCCTGGCGCAGGCTCTCCTGCTCCAGTCCGGTGAGCCGCCGCAGCGGCATCGCCAGCACCGCATCGGCCTGGCGTTCGTTCAGATCCAGTTGCACCTGCAGGCTGGCGCGGGCGCTGGCTGCATCCGCTGCAGCCGTGATCAGGGCGATCACCCGCTGCAGCGCGTTCAGGGCTGTGATCAGGCCTTCCACCACCTCCAGCCGGTCTTCGGCCCGCTTCAGGGCATGGCGGGTGCGGCGGATCAGGGTGAGCTCGCGGTAGTCGAGGAATTCCCGCAGCAGCTCCCGCAGACTCAGCTGTATCGGTTTGCCGTGCACCAGGGCCAGCAGGATCGCGCCGTAGTTGCTCTGCAGGGCTGTGCGTCGCTGCAGCTCCGTCAGTACGGTCTCCGGGTTGGCATCGCGGCGTAGTTCCACCACCACGCGCATGCCATCGCGATCACTCTCATCGCGGATGTCGGCGATGCCGGTGATTTTGCCCTCGTTCACCTGCTCGGCCAGCTTCTCGATCCAGCCCGCCTTGCTGAGTTGATAGGGCAGCTCGGTGATCACAACGGCGGAGCGCTTGTGCCGCCCCTTTCCCGGCTGCACCTCTTCGAAATGGGCCACGCCCCGCATCGGGATGCTGCCGCGGCCGTTCAGGTAGGTGTCGCGCACACCGCTGCCGGTGAGTACCTCGCCGCCTGTGGGGAAGTCCGGTCCAGGCACCAGTTCGAGCAGCTTCTCGTCGCTCAGCTCCGGCTTGCGGATCAGGGCGATCAGGGCATCCACCACCTCCCCCAGGTTGTGGGGCGGGATGTTGGTGGCCATGCCCACGGCGATGCCGGTGCAGCCATTGAGGAGCAGGAACGGCAGCTGGGCCGGCAGCACCGTGGGCTCCTGCTGCGAGCCATCGAAGTTGGGGGCGAAGTCGACGGTGTCGTTGCCGATCTCATCGAGCATCGCCTCGTTGGCGATCGGTGCCAGCCGCGTTTCGGTGTAGCGCATTGCCGCCGGCGGGTCGTCATCGACCGAGCCGAAGTTGCCGTGGCCATCCAGCAGCGGGTTGCGGCTGGCGAAGGTCTGCACCAGGCGCACCAGCGCGTCGTAGACCGCCTGGTCGCCGTGGGGGTGATATTTGCCGAGCACATCGCCCACCACGCGGGCGCATTTGCGGTACGGACGATCCGGGGTGAGCCCCAGCTCGTGCATCGCAAACAGGATGCGGCGCTGCACCGGCTTGAGACCATCGCGGGCATCGGGCAGGGCCCGACCCACGATCACGCTCATCGCGTATTCGAGATAGGAGCGCTGCATCTCCTGATGCAGCTCAATCGGCTGGATGCGCCGCTCGTCGGGCGGCTCCGGCAGCGACTGGTCGGGGCGCGCCTTGGGCATCCGTTGCTGCGGCCGGGGGCAGGAAAGTGGCGCTCAGCCTACCGATGCCGGCCAGCGGCGGTCATGGCCGGCCTGCCGGCGGTCATTCCTGGCCGTTGTCGCTGCTGCTGCCGGCGTTGGCCTGGGCTCGTTCCACATCCGCCCTGAGGGCCGGCTGGCTGAGCAGAGTGCCGGTGGCGGCCCGCAGGCGGGTGCCCCAGAGCTGCTCCTTCTGGTGGCTCTCGAGCACGTAGTTGGGATCGCCGGCCAGGGCCTGATGGGCCAGCTCGATGCTTTCGGGGTTGCCGGGGTTGCGCACATTCAGCGCGGCCGCCAGCGCCAGCATCGGCTCTGATGCCGTTGGGCTGATCTTCAGCACCCGACGCCAGCGCTGGATCGCGTCGTCGTCCTTGCGCTGTTCGAACAGCACGAGAGCCTGATTGTTGATCGCTTCCCAGAAGTCGCGGCGCAGGTCTGCGGCCTTCTCAAACGCGGCCATGGCATCGCCGCTCTGGCCCATCAGGATGTGGGCATTACCCAGATCGAAGTAGGCACCAGGGTTGCGGCCATCAAGCTTGAGCCCTTGGCGGATCAGCTGGGCCGCCTCGGTCGGGTTGTTGCCTTTCAGTGCCAGTGCGCCCTGGGCGAACAGGATGCCTGCGTTGTCTGGATCCAGTTCCCGGGCCCGCGCCAGCGCCACGCTCGCTTCCTTCTCCTGGCCGCTGCGCAGCTGGGCCTCCGCCAGCAGAACCCAGCCGCGCGGATCGGTCGGAATCAGCTGCACCACCAGCGCGGCCAGCTGGGCGGCATCCTCCGCTTGTCCCAGTCGCAGCAGTCGTGCTGCCGCCTGGGCGATACCGAGGCCTGCACCCTCCAGCGTGCCGGGGCCGGGCATCAGCACGTAGGGCACAAGAGCCTGTGCCGGTGGCGCCGGCGCCAGCGTGGCGGCCATCAGGCCGCTGAGCATCAGGGGCGCTGCCGCCAGGGATCTCAACCAGCGCGCCGCCATTGATGGGCACCAACTGCTGCGCAGCGTAGGCAGAGGTGGCGTTGTTGCCCGTGCTGCTGCTGCCGTCCGCTCATGCCTGGGCTGATGCTTCCTCTGGCGTTAGGCCTGGCCCGTTGCGGCTTGGATGTTGCGCCGCCACATCGCCGGTTTGATCCGCCGCAGGGCGGAGGCCCGCAGCTTTTCGTCCCAGTCTGTCTCGCTCCAGAGCAGGGCTTCGGATGCCTGCAGGTTCAACCACCAGGGGCGCGGCTGCAGATCCGGATCGCTGCTCGATGGCAGTGGCTTCTGGTTCCAGGGACAGACCTCCTGGCAGATGTCGCAGCCGGCCACCCAGCCCTGCAGGGCGCCGGCGATCGCCGGTGGCAGCGTCGCTGCACGGTTCTCGATCGTGTGAAAGGCGATGCAACGGCGGGCATCAACCACGAATGGCTCCACGATGGCGCCGGTGGGGCAGGCCTCGATGCAGGCGCTGCAGGCGCCGCAGGCGGGTGTGGCCGGGGTGTCTGCGGGCAGGTCCAGATCCGTGAGCAGATGGCCCAGCAGCAGCCAGGAGCCCTGGCTCCGGTGGATCAGGTTGCCGTGCTTCCCGATCCAGCCCAGGCCCGCCTCCTCGGCCCAGGCCTTGTCCAGCAGCGGGGTGCTGTCCACGCAGGCTCGCCAGCGCACCCCAGGTACGCGACTCTCCAGCCAGCGTCCCAGCGCCCGCAGCCGTCCATCGATCACGCGGTGGTAATCGCGTCCCCAGCCGTAACGAGCCACCTTGAGGCTGCCGGGGCTCCGCTCCGCCTGCACGTGGTGGTTCAGACCCACCGCCACCAGGCTGCGCACCCCCTCCAGCAGCTGGGTGACATCGCGGCGGCGGGGATCGGCCATCCAGGCCATGTCGGCTTGGTGGCCTGCCGCCAGCCAGCGCTCCAGTGCCGCGGTGCGCAGCCGCAGCCGATCACCGCCCGGCACAGCGGCGATGCCGACCGGACCGAAGCCCAGGCGCCGCGCTTCCTGTCTGATCTCCGCCACCAGTGCCGGATGACCCATCCGCTCACCACCCCTACGATTGCGCGATTGCGTTGCATCCACTGTGAGTTCAGCAGCCCCTGGCCGTTTCGGCACCCTGTTCCGCTGGCTGGGGCTCACCCTGGTGGTGCTGTTGCTGCTGCAGCTGATCGCTGTGCTGGCGGTGAACGGCTGGGGTGAGGAGAGCTTCCGCCAGCTGGTGTCCTCCGCACTGGTGACGCAGTCGCCGATGGCCTTTGTGGGTCTGTCGCTGATGCTGATCTCGGCCCGGTTGGAGGAGCCCCAGGCTCGCCGCACACCCCTGCACTGGCTGGTGGCTGTGATCAGCGGTGTGCTGGCCCTGAGCCTGCTGGTGACGATTCCCGTTGCCATCAGCGGCGACCGCGCCGTGAGCGATGAGGCAGACCAGGCCCTGAACAGTCAGAAGGGCCAGCTGCAGATGGCCCGCGCCCAGATGCAGGCACCTGAGGTGGTGGATCAGGTGATCGGTCAGCTGGAGCAGGGTGGTCAGATCCCGGCCAATGCGACGGACGACCAGAAGCGTCAGGCCGCTCGCTCGATCATGGATCGCCAGCTGCAGCAGGCCGAAAGTCAGCTGAAGCAGGCGGAGCAGCGGCGCGATCTGGCGGCGAATCAGCGCCGCATCGGCGGGATCGGTGCCGGCGTGGTGCTGATGTTGGCCTTTGCTTTGCTGGCTCTGGTGGCCGTCCTGTGAGGGCGGCTGGCTAAGTTGCGGGTTGGTTTCTGTCGACCGGAACAGCCGGCCCGCCGTTGGTGCAGTCCAGTCCCAGACCTGATCAGCCGCTGGGCGACCGCCTGCAGCAGGATCTCAAGAACGATCTGATCGCCGGCCTGCTGGTGGTGATCCCCCTGGCCACCACGATCTGGCTGGCCACCACGGTGAGCCGGTTTGTGCTGGCGTTCCTCACCTCGATCCCCAAGCAGCTCAACCCGTTCAACACCCTCAACCCCCTGCTTCAGGACCTGATCAACCTGGGTCTGGGGCTGTTGGTGCCACTGCTGGCGATCCTGCTGATCGGCCTGATGGCGCGCAACATCGTTGGCCGCTGGCTGCTGGAGTTCGGTGAGGGCACCCTGCAGCGCATTCCGGTGGCGGGCAGCGTCTACAAGACGCTCAAGCAGCTGCTGGAGACCTTCCTGCGCGACAACTCCAGTCGCTTCCGGCGCGTGGTGCTCGTGGAGTATCCGCGTGAGGGGCTTTATGCACTGGGCTTCGTCACCGGTGTGCTCGGCTCCAGCCTGGCCGCCGGCTTCGATCAACCGATGCTGAGCGTGTTCATCCCCACGGCTCCCAATCCCACCACCGGCTGGTACGCCGTGGTGCCCGAGGCGTCGGTGCGGGATCTCAACCTGTCGGTGGAGGATGCCTTCCGCACGATCATCTCGGCCGGAATTGTCAATCCCGACGAGCGTGAGACCCCGACCAGCCGCAGCTTCTCCAGCCTGCTGGCGCAGCTCCGGGCGCCGGCCTATTCCCCTCTCCCCTCCAATAAGGCCTGATGCAGAGCCGCACCGTTGCCCGTGAACTGGCCCTGCTGATGCTCGGCCAGACCAGCGATCGCCCGGATGGCGACACCGCCGCTGACACGCCCCTCGATCAGTTGCTCCATCAGGCCCTGGCCACCCTCAGCCAGCACGTGCGTGAGGCCCTCGATCAGGCTGCCGCTGATCTGCAGGCCGCCCAGCAGCAGCTGCTCGATAGCGAACTGCAGGACCAGGGCTCCAGCGAGCAGCTGCCACGGGTGCGACAGCACCTGCAGGAGGGTCTCGGTCATGCTGAGCAGGGCCTCAATCGCCTCTCGGCCAGTCTTGAGCTGCCGCGGCTGCTGATGCTGGCTGATCAGGAGGAGATTCGTCGCGGCGCCATCGATCGTGTGCGTGCGGTGCTGCGTCAGCGATCTGATCTTGATCAGCGTCTTGATGCGGTGATGGAGGGCTGGCGCCTCAGCCGTCTGCCCCGTATAGATCGCGACATCCTGCGGTTGGCGGTGGTGGATATTGAAGACTTCCGCACGCCGTCTGCCGTGGCCTGTAACGAGGCGGTGGAACTGGCCAACCGCTACAGCGATGAGCAGGGCCGCCGCATGATCAATGGTGTGCTGCGCCGCTTCATCACCTCCGGCGCCCCCAAGCGCTGATTCCCACCGGCCCGAGCGTCCCTCAGAGAGCGATGGTTTTCGACTGGTTCAGGCGTGGGCAGACCCCCGCGAACCCCCAGCCCGCCGCGCCGGAACCGGCGCCGGAGCCGGCTTCGGCCGAGGAGGCACCCGCTGCTGTGGCGCCGGAGCCGGTCGCAGCCCCCGAGCCCGTGAGTGCCTCGGCGCCGGCGCCTGGACCGCAGCCGGACGCCGCCGCCGCTGGCGTTGATCAGGACGCTCTGGAGTGGGCTCGCCAGGCCTATGCCCGTCTCAAGGCTCAGCAGGAGGCTGAACGCCAGGGGGTGCCATCGGTTGAGCTGGCTGAGCCGACCGCGCCGATGCCCGAGCCCGAGCCTGAACCTGGCCCTGAGACTGAGCCCGAACCCCAGCTTGAGCCCCAACCCGAACCGCCGCTGACGCCGCCTGCGCCCGCGGCCCCCTCGCTGCTCGAGTTGGCCGCCGCCCAGCGCGCTCAGCGGCAGCAGGAAATCCTCGAGCGCGCCATCGAGATTCCTGCGCCAGCGCCTGCCTCCATCCAGGCCGTTGCCGCCCCATCCCCCGAGCCGGTGTCACCCCCGGCCGATGCTTCAACCGATGAGGCTGTCCCGCAGCTCGGCGCCTTCGACAACGACTTCACCTGGTCGGCGGAGGTGCTCGCCGCCCAGGGCCGCCAGATTGAGGACATCTCCCTGGAGGAGATCGACTGGCTCGGCCGCCTGCGCCGCGGCATGGAGAAGACCCGCCGCAACTTCGTCACCCAGCTGCTCGACACCCTTGGCGACGATCCGCTCTCGCCCGAGGTGCTCGATGAGCTCGAGACCCTGCTCCTGCGCGCTGATGTGGGCGTGCAGGCCACCGATCAGGTGCTGGAGGCTCTGCGCCAGCGCATGAATCAGGAGGTGGTGGATCCGGCTGAGGGGATGCGCTTCCTCAAGGAGCAGCTCAAGGGTCTGCTCGATGCGCCGATCCAGGCCAGTGGAGCCCAGCTGCTGGCGCCTGAGCGCGGTCGCCTCAACGTTTGGCTGATGGTGGGGGTCAACGGTGTCGGTAAGACCACCACCCTCGGCAAGCTGGCCAACCTGGCGATCCGCAGTGGCTACAGCTGTCTGATCGCCGCTGCCGATACCTTCCGCGCCGCCGCCGTGCGCCAGGTGGAGGTGTGGGGCGAGCGCAGTGGCGTCACGGTGGTGTCCAACCCTTCGGCCAATGCCGATCCGGCTGCTGTGGTGTTCGATGCCATCGGCGCGGCCAAGGCCAAGGGCACGGACCTGGTTCTGGTCGATACCGCCGGTCGTCTGCAGACCAAGCACAACCTGATGGAGGAGTTGAGCAAGGTGCGCCGCATTGTCGACAAGCTGGCGCCCGAGGCGGTGGTGCAGTCGCTGCTGGTGCTTGATGCCAGTCAGGGGCAGAACGGTCTGAAGCAGGCGATGGCCTTCGCCCAGGCCGCTGGCCTCACCGGCGTGGTGCTCACCAAGCTTGATGGCAGCTCCCGCGGTGGTGTCGCCTTGGCGGTGTCCTCGGAGGCGGGATTGCCGATTCGCTTCATCGGCGCTGGTGAGGGCATTCGCGATCTGCGCCCCTTCAACAGCTTCGAATTTGTGGAGGCCCTGCTGTCCTCGTAGCCCCATGGCTCCTCGGGATTGCCGCATCGCAGTTGATCCCGTTCAGCGCGGCTATCTTGCGGGCACCTCCGCGGCCGCTCGTGAGCAGCAAGCCGCCCCCACGGCACATTGATCCCTCGCGCCAGACCCCGCCCGCTGTCGCGCAGGCCCCATCCCTCCTGGTGCCTCCGGCTGCCACGCCCTCGGCGCCGCCGCGGACGTCGGCGGCCATGGCATCGCTGCGTCAACTGCTCGACAGCCTCAGCCGCGAGCAGCGCCGCAATCAGCAGCTGCTGGCTTCACTGGGTTTCGCCCTGCGCAGCTACACCAACCTCGGTCGCTTTCTGGAGCTGGTGCCAGTGCTGGCTGTCCGGCTGGTGGAGGCCGAGGCCGCAGTGCTGGTGGTCTTCCACCCCGATGGTCGCCTCTGGCGCGAGCAGTTGCACGCTGGTCCCCGGGGCGTTCAGGCGGAGCTGCTGCAGCGGTTGGCTGCTCTGAGCGATCAGGAGCTGCAGCAGGCCCCCGGTGAGGAGGCCGTGGCTGCCCTGCTCGATCGCTTGGTGCGCCGTCAGCTCGGTGAGCGGCCCGTCTTCGCCACCTCGGTGGTGGCCCGCAGCCGTGCCCGCGGACGCCTGTACGTGATCGGTGCCCGCAGCGGCTTCAGCTGGAGCGAGGTGCATCGGCTGCACATCCAGCTCCTGGCCGATCTCACCGGCGTGGCGATCGAAACCGAACAGCTGCAGCAGGAGGCGCGCCGCCATGAGCGGGTCGAGCGGCAGCTCTCGATCGGCGCCGAGATCCAGGCTCAGCTGCTGCCGGATCATCCGCCGGTGATCGATGGCGTTGAGCTGGCGGCCCGCTGCCGCCCCGCCTTTCAGGTGGGTGGCGATTACTACGACTTCATCCCCACCCGGCCCCAGTTGCTTGGCCGCCGCCGTGAACAGGGTCGATGGGCCCTGGTGATGGGTGATGTGATGGGTAAGGGTGTGCCCGCTGGCCTGTTGATGACCCTGCTGCGTGGCATGCTGCGCGCCGAGGTGCTCAGCGGCTTGCCGCCTGATCGCATCCTGCACGACCTCAACCAGCTGGCTCAGGAGGATCTGGCCCAGTCGCACCGGTTCGTGACGCTCTTCTATTCGGATTTCGATCCGCGCACGCGCCTGCTGCGCTATGCCAATGCCGCCCATAACCCGCCGCTGATCTGGCGGCGCCTGCGCCATGCCGTCGATCGTCTCGATGCCCCAGGACTCCTGATTGGCCTCCAGCCCGAGGCCCACTACGGCTGTGAGCAGATCGTGCTCGAGCCGGGCGATGTGCTGCTCTATTACACCGATGGTGTCACCGAGGCCTCGGGCCTCAATGGTGAACGCTTCGATGAGTTGCGGTTGGTGCAGGCTCTCCAGAGCGCCTGCCGTTCGGGGGTGGGTGCCCAGGGCATCCTCGATCAGCTCTATGCCCGTCTCGATCGCTTCGTCGGCTCTGATCGACCCCAGGAGGATGATGCCTCGATGGTGGTGCTGAAGGTGCGCGATGAAGTGACGCTGCCCCACCTCAACGGTTGAGCGGCAGGGGCCCGCGGCTCCGCCTGCCAAGCTGAGGCCAGCAGCGCGAGCGGGCCCGATGGCCGTGGATTCCTCCTCCTCCACCTGGAGTCAGCGGTTTGAGCAGGGGCTCCATCCCGCCATCGAGCGCTTCAACGCCTCGATCGGCTTCGACATCACGCTTCTGCAGGAGGACCTCGACGGCTCGATCGCCCACGCCCGCATGCTCGCCAGCACCGGCGTGATCAGTGCTGAGGAAGCGGAGCAGTTGGAGGCTGGCCTGGAGCAGGTGCGCGCTGAGGCGGCCGCCGGCAGCTTCAAGCCGGGCCTGGAGGATGAGGACGTTCACTTCGCCGTGGAGCGGCGCCTGATCGCCATCCTCGGCCCGCTGGGTAAGAAGCTGCACACCGGCCGCTCCCGCAACGATCAGGTGGGCACCGATCTGCGCCTGTGGCTGCGCCGTCAGATCGCGGCGATCGATACGGCGCTGGTGCGGTTTGAGCGGGCTCTGCTGGTCCAGGCCGAGGCCCACCCCGAGGTGATGATCCCGGGATACACCCACCTTCAGCGGGCCCAGCCGATCTGCCTGGCCCACCACCTGCTGGCCTACGTGGAGATGGCTGAGCGCGACCGCGCGCGGCTGCGTGATCTGGTCAAGCGGGTCAACATCTGTCCCCTCGGTGCCGCCGCCCTGGCCGGTACACCGGTGCCGATCGATCGCCGCCATACCGCTGCCGCTCTCGGCTTTGAGGATGTCTATGCCAACAGCCTTGATGCCGTCAGCGACCGCGACTTCGCGGTGGAGTTCAGTGCCGCCGCCAGCCTGGTGATGGTGCACCTCAGCCGCCTGAGCGAGGAGGTGATCCTCTGGGCCAGCGAGGAGTTTCGCTTTGTGAGCCTTACGGATCGCTGCGCCACCGGCAGCAGCCTGATGCCCCAGAAGAAGAACCCCGATGTGCCCGAGCTGGTGCGCGGCAAATGCGGTCGTGTGTTCGGCCACCTGCAGGGGCTGCTGGTGATGATCAAGGGTCTGCCCCTGGCCTACAACAAAGACTTTCAGGAGGACAAGGAGGCGCTGTTCGATGCGGTGCGTACCACCCTCGACTGCCTGGAGGCGATGGCGATCCTGTTCGAGGAGGGGCTCAGTTTCCGGCCCGAGCGCCTGCAGGAAGCCGTTGCCTCCGATTTTTCCAATGCCACGGACGTGGCCGACTATCTGGTGGCCAAGGGGGTGCCATTCCGCGAGGCCTACCAGCTGGTGGGGGGCCTGGTGAAGGGCTGCCTGCAGGAGGGCCTTCTGCTGCGGGATCTGCCGCTGGAGCGGTGGCGGCAGCTGCACCCGGCTTTCGAGGCTGACATCCATCAGGCGATCCATCCGCGCCAGGTGGTGGCAGCGCGCCGCAGTGAGGGCGGCACTGCTTTTGAGCAGGTGCAGCTGCAGCTGCAGCGGGCCCGGCAGCGCCTCGCCTGAAGGCGCGACGCCGCCTCCGCGCGGTCGTTCTGGGTGTCGTCCCCGCTGCCTTTGGTGTCTGAGCTGCCACGAATCACCGGCACGGGCCTGCTCGGATCGGCCGACGGGTCTAGTGTCGGGAGGCTGGATTCCTGCCTGATCGGCCCCATCGGCCTGTGAGCATTTTTGTTGGAAACCTTCCCTTCCGCGCTGAGAAGGAAGACGTTGCTGAGCTGTTCGCACCCTTCGGTGAAGTTGCGAACTGCGCCCTGCCCCTGGAGCGCGATACCGGCCGCAAGCGCGGTTTCGCCTTCGTGGAGATGGTCGATGACGCGAGTGAGAACCGTGCCATCGAGGCGCTGCAGGGTGCGGAACTGATGGGCCGCCCCCTGCGCATCAACAAGGCCGAACCCCGCGGCGGCGGCGGCGGATATGGCGGAGGTGGCGGCGGTGGTGGTCGCCGCAGCGGTTATGGCGGCGGTGGTTCCGGCTACGGCGGCTCCGGTGGTTCCGGGGGCGGCTACGGCGGTGGTGCCGGGTCTGCTGGTTCCGGCGGCGGCTACGGCGCCGGAACCGGTGAACGCTCCTCAGGCGCCCGCGGCTGGGAGGATCGCAGTTATGGCGGTGGCGATAGCTTCGGCGATGGCCGCAGCCGTCGACGTCGCAGCAGCGGTGGTGCTGGCGGCGGTGATGGTTATGGCGGCTACGGCGGCGCTGAGGGCTGACGCCTCAGAGGCCCCGTTCCTCCAGCTGCCTTGCGGCCTGCTCCAGCACCTCCGGCCCGGCCTGCCGGTTCCCGGCGGCCATGCCGAGGTCGCGGCGCCAATGGCGTGCGCCGCTGACCCCCTCCACCACCTGCACCAGGTGCCTGGCGATCGCCCAGAGGCGGCCGCCACTGCTGCACCAGCGCTCGGCGTAGGGAATCAGGCCGCGCAGCACGGTTGAGGCTGTGGCCTGGGGTTGGCTGGCATCGCCGAACAGCTGCCGGTCCACCGCTGCCCAGCGCAACGGGTGGTCGTAGGCGGCGCGGCCCACCATCACCCCATCCACCAGGTCCAGGTGCTGTCGGCAGCTCTCCAGATCCTGCAGGCCGCCGTTGAGCTCGATCGTCAGCGCTGGCCGATCCCGCTTGAGCTGCTGCACCAGATCGTGGCGCAGGGGGGGGATTGTGCGGTTCTGCTTGGGGTCGAGGCCCTCCAGCCAGGCCTTGCGGGCGTGCACGCTGAAGCGGCTGGCACCGGCCGCTGCCACGGTGTCCACGAACTGCAGCAACTCGGCGTAGGAATCCCGTTCGTCGATACCGATGCGGTGCTTCACCGTGACCGGCAGCCCGCTGGCGGCGGCCATGGCGGCGATGCAGCGGGCCACCTGGTCGGGGTCGGCCATCAGGCAGGCCCCGAAGCGACCCTTCTGCACCTTCTCGCTCGGGCAGCCCACGTTGAGGTTCACCTCGTCGTAGCCGCGATCAGCGGCGATGCGCGTGGCTTCCGCCAGCAGGGCCGGGTCGTCGCCGCCCAGCTGGAGGGCCAGGGGGTGCTCAGCGCCATCAAAGCCGATCAACCGCTCCAGCCGCGCCTGTGCTCGTGCATCGCCTGTTGCCGCCGCCAGTCGGCAGTGGTGCAGTGCCTGGGCGACCACCATCTCGGTGTAGAGCAGGCTGCGCCGGCTGATCTGGCGCATCAGCATGCGGAAGTGCCGGTCGGTGTAATCCAGCATCGGCGCCACACTGAAGCGGTGGGCCCCAGTCAGGGTGGCCTCCGCGGCGGCGTGCTGGGGTTGGTGTGGGGTGACAACCATGCCTCCATGCTGCCCGCCTGGTCTGCCGGCCTCAGCTCTCTTCCCACCTCCATTCGCGCCGCCGATGTTCAGCTCTGCGCCCAGCCCCGGTGAGGCCTGGAATCTGGTGGTGGCCGGCGGCGGGCCGGCCGGGTTTATGGCGGCGATCGCCGCCGCCGAGGCCGGCCTGGCGCGGGTGCTGCTGCTCGAGAGCACGCCGGAGCCGCTTGGCAAGGTGCTCATCAGTGGTGGTGGGCGCTGCAATGTGACCCACGCCTGCTGGGATCCGCGCGAGCTGGTGGGGCACTATCCCCGCGGGGGGCGCGCGCTGCGCGGACCCTTCAGCCGCTTTGCCGCTGGCGATGCGGTGGCCTGGTTCGATGACCATGGCCTGGAGCTGGTGGAGGAGGCCGATGGTCGGCTGTTTCCGCGCAGCAACCGCTCCAGCTCCGTGATCCAGGCCCTGCGCCAGGCGGCCCTGCGGGCCGGTGTGGAGCTGCGCACCCATACGGCCCTGCTGGCGGCTGAGCCGATCAGCGCTGGTGGTTTTGCCTTGCAGGTCCGGCGCGCGGCGGCGGCGGTCGGCCAACGGCAGGAGCAGTGCCTTCAGACAGTGCGCCTGGTGCTGGCCACTGGCAGCCATCCCAGCGGTCGCCGCCTCGCCCAGAGCCTGGGCCATGGTTTGGTGCCGACGGTGCCATCGCTGTTCACCCTTGCCCTGCGGCCCAATCCGCTGCAGGCGCTGGCGGGGGTGAGCCAGAACCCGGTGGGCCTCGAGCTGGAGCTGCCGCCGGATGCCGTGCCGCTGCCGCCTGGATGCCCGAGCCGCTTCCGCCAGGAGGGGCCCCTGCTGATCACCCACTGGGGCTTCAGTGGTCCGGCTGTGCTGCGGCTCACGGCTTTTGGAGCCCGGGCGCTGCACCATGTTGGTTACCGCGCCTGCCTGCGGCTCGACTGGAGTGGTGGCCGCTCCCAGGCTGAGCTTGAGGAGTTGTTTGCTGTTTGCCGCCGGGATCATGCCCGCCGCCAGCTGGCGACGGCCCGGCCTTGGCGAGAGCTGAGCCGCCGGCTCTGGCTGCATCTGCTGGAGCAGCAGGGGGTGGATCCCCAGAGCCGCTGGGCTGACTGGCCGGGCCGCCAGCAGCGGGCCGTGATTGCGGCGTTACGCGCCTGCACCTACGCCGTGGCCGGCCGCGGTCCCTTCGGGGAGGAGTTCGTCACCGCCGGTGGCGTGCCCCTGGGGGAGGTGAATCTGGCCACGATGGAGAGCCGGCGCCTGCCCGGTCTGCACCTGGTGGGTGAGCTGTTGGACGTGGACGGCATCACCGGAGGATTCAACTTCCAGCACTGCTGGACTTCGGGCTGGCTGGCGGGGCAGGCCGCATCGGCGGCGCTGGCATGACAGCACATTCCGGACAGCATGTGCCGAAGTGTCTGGCAATGAGTTGAGTTATTGCTGCTGATGTTCAGGTGATGCATGCCTAGCGGATCTGCTCGAAAACAGAAAACATCGGCATGTACATCGCCACCAGGATCGTGCCGACAATGCCGCCAACACAGACGATCATCAGCGGCTCAAGTGTTGCTGTGAGGACTTTCACGGCTGTGCCAACTTCATCCTCATAGAAATCGGCCACTTTGCTGAGCATGCTGTCCAGCTTGCCGGTTTCCTCGCCGATGCCGAGCATGCTCACGGCCAGCTCCGGAAAGACTTTCTGGCGTGTCAAGGCGTTGCTTAAGGGGATTCCCTCCTGGATGATCGAGCGAGATGTGGTCAGAGCGTCGCGTAGAACTGCATTGCCAACGGTTTCCTGGCTGATGTCCAAGGCTGTGAGGATGGGCACACCAGCGCGCATCAGGGAGCCGAAGGTGCGACAGAACCTTGCTGTTGCCGTCTTGGTGATCAGGTCGCCAAATAGGGGGAGGCGTAGAATCACTTTATCCACGCGTCGCCTTCCAGGTGGAGTGGCGTAGTAGCGTGCGAATAGGGTTGAGGCCAAGCCCAGGGCGAGTACAATCACCACCAGGAATGGTGAGCGAAGCAGGGCACTGAGGTTCACGAGTGCTTGCGTGAGAGGCGGTAATGTCGCGCCAAGATTTTCAAAGATGCCCGCGAAGGTGGGAATCACGAACATCGTCATGCTCAGGAATACCAGGATTGTGATGACCAATACCGTCACCGGATAGCCCATCGCGCCCTGAATCTGGCTCTGCAGCTTGGCGTTGCCTTCCAGAACCAGCGCCAGCCGCCGCAGGGTCTCATCGAGAACACCGCCGGCTTCACCGGCTTCCACCATCGCCAGGGTGAGCTGGTCGAACACCTTCGGCCAGCGCCGCATGGCCGCAGTCAGTGTTTCCCCCTGACTCACATCGGCGCTGACGGCCAGCAGTGCCCGTTTGAACAGCGACTGCGGTTGCTGTGCGCCCATCAGGCTGAGGCTGCGCACGATCGGTACACCGGCATTGACGAGGGCCGCCATCTTGTTGGCGAACAGGGCCCGCTCACGCACCCCGGGGCCGCTTTCGAACAGCTGGCCGATGTCGGCCTTGAGCAGGCCTTCCAGGCCCGTGGCGCCTGTCGCGGCGGCGCCGCCGCTCACTTCTTCCAGGCTGCTGGGCACGATGCCGCGCTGGCGCAGGGTGCGGCGGGCGGTGGTCAGGTCGGCGGATTGCAGCCGCAGCTGCCGGGTCTGGCCGCTGCTGGTGCTGTAGGTGACGCTGTAGGTCGGCATGGTGAATCCGGGCTACGACTCAGGCCTCGAGGGTGCTGAGCAGGCGTGCCAGTTCCTCCGGTTTGCCGGCTTTGGTCATCGCCTCGGCCCGGCTGACGCTGCCTTCCTGCACGAGGCTGGCCAGGGCGCGCTCCAGGGTTTGCATGCCCAGTCGGCCGCTGGTCTCGATCTGAGAGTAGAGCTGGGCTGTCTTGCCTTCGCGGATCAGGTTGGCGATGGCCGGCGTGTTGATCATGATCTCCTGAGCCATCACACGTCCAAACTGTCCCGGTGCAGGATTGAGTCGCTGGCAGAGGGTTTGTGAGAACACGCCCGCCAGTGAATTGCTGAGTTGCACACGAATTTGCATCTGCTGCGCCGGTGGGAAGACATCGACGATGCGGTCCACCGTCTGAGCGGCTGAGCTCGTGTGCAGCGTCGCGAAGACAAGGTGGCCTGTTTCAGCGGCTGAGATCGCCAGTTGAATGGTCTCAAGGTCACGCATTTCGCCCACCAGGATGACGTCCGGGTCTTCGCGCAGGGCGGCCCTCAGCGCTGCGCTGAAGCTGTGCGTATCGTCACCGAGTTGGCGTTGATGGATTACGCTTTGTTCGTTGCGATAGATGTATTCAATTGGGTCTTCGATTGTGAGGATATGTTCGCTGCGTGTCTGGTTGATGTGGTCGAGGAGTGCGGCCAGGGTGGTGGTCTTGCCCGAGCCGGTGGGTCCGGTCACCAGAATCAGGCCGCGCGGTCGCTGGCTGGTTTCCAGGATCACCGGTGGCAGATTGAGGCTGCTGATGCTCGGGATATCGTCCCCGAGCGAGCGCAGGCAGGCGGCGTAGCTGTTGCGCTGCCGATAGATATTCACGCGAAAGCGGCCGATTCCTTTGAGGCCGCTGCTGCAGTCGAGCTCCCAGTTTTGCTCTAGTTGTTTGCGCTGACTGTTGTTGATCAGCGAGAAGATCATGCGATTGCAGAGGTCCTCGCTCAGTTTTGCCTCGCGCATTGGCCTCAGCCCGCCGTTGAAGCGCCCGTAGGGCTGTTGGCCCGCCGCCAGATGAAGGTCGCTGCCGCCTTGCCGCACCAGTTCCTCCATCAACTCCTCAATCCGGAGCTCCATACTGGCTGCCATCACGCCGATGCGCTCACAGTTTGAGACTGATGGACCGGGCCTGGCAAGCGTTCAGTCCACTCCTCGTGCTGTCAGGCAATAGGGGCAATCCAGCCAGTCATCCCGTAATCCTGCGCCGCAGCCCCGGCAGCTGATCGTGCGCAACGCCTTCAGGCGCCGCTCACTTTCCACACCGGAGTCCGTCAGGATCATTCGCTCCACCTCTTCCAGGGTGGTGTACCCCTGGCGAACCAGCTCCAGGCTGTAGCCGAGCAGGGTTTTCATGCCCCGCGCCATCGCCAGTTTGCGGATGCCGGCCGTACTGGTCCCCTGGGCGATGGCCGTGGCGATCGCCTCGTTGACCCGCAACACCTCATAGACGCCGATTCTGCCCTTGTAGCCCAGTCCGTGGCAGGTGGGGCAGACGCCGCGTCCGTGGTTGCGCCTGGCCCGGAAGAAGGTGACGCTGCGTTCCCGGTTGGCCAGAAGCCCGAAGCGTCCGAGTTCCATTTCGCTCGGTTGATAGGCCACGCGGCAATCCAGGCAGACCCTGCGCACCAGTCGTTGCGACACAATTCCCAGCAGGGATGCACTCAGCATGAACGGCTCCATTCCCATTTCGGTGAGGCGGCCGATGGCGCTGGGGGCGTCGTTGCAGTGCAGGGTGGTCAGCACCAGATGACCGGTCAGGGCTGCTTCAATGGCGGTCTTGGCTGTTTCCTGGTCCCGGGTTTCACCCACCAGCAGCACATCCGGATCCTGGCGCATGAAGGCCCGCAGAGCCAGCGAAAAGTCGTAGCCCTTATCACGGTTCACCTGGGTTTGAGTGATGCCCTTGAGCGAGTATTCAATGGGATCCTCAACTGTGGAGATATTGATCTCTGTGCTGTTGCGTTCTGCCAGCAGGGAATACAGCGTGGTGCTTTTGCCGGATCCTGTGGGGCCTGTCACCAGCAGCATGCCGAATGGTTGTGAGCCCATCTCGCGCACCGTCGCCAGGGCATGGCTGTCGGTGATCAGTTTGTCGAGGCCGAGATGCGTGGCGTTGTTGTCGAGGATGCGTATGCAGACCTTTTCGCCGTAGCGTGTCGGCAGCGTGCTGACCCGCAGGTCGAATTCACGGCCCTCGTAGTGGTGGCGGATCCGGCCATCCTGGGGTAGTCGTCGTTCGGCGATGTCCAGATCGGCCATGATCTTCAGGCGGGAGGTGAACGCTGGGATCAGCTCTTGCGGCAGCGTTTCCAGTTGCTCCAGAACCCCATCCTGGCGGTGGCGGATCAGCAGCCCATCCTGCTGGGGTTCGATGTGAATGTCGCTGGATCCCCTCTCCAGGCCCCGACTGATCATCGTGTCCACGAGGTGGACCACCGACGAGGCCCCAGTGCTCAGAGATCTGCGCAGCCCGGGATCGGCCGCCGGCTGTTCAACGGGTTCGCTCGACCCGCTCTCGCCCCATGGGCTCCAGTCGGTGTCGCGGGGTGCCGGCGGGGCGTCGATCGGCATGGACGGTGGCAGCCAAGGCTCAGCCAGCGCCGCAGGCAGTGGCGGTGCCGGCGGTGGCGCCGGTGGCGGCGGGGCGGCCTGGGCGGCAGCTCGCCTCGGGGTCTCCGCCTGCAGATGCCTTGTGATGTCTTCCTCGAGGGCCCGGCGCAGCCTGATCCGCAGTCCGCTGGCGTCGCCCAGGTCCAGCAGCTCTTGGCGCTGCTGGGCTGTCCAGTCGGCTGGAACGGCCACCACCGGGCCCTCGGCATCCAGCTGCACCGGCAGACAGCCCAGCTCGCTGCAGCGCTCGTGTGACAGCAAGGGGATCCAGCTCCAGCGATCCCGCGCCGCCGCTGCCTCCAGCTCCGCATCGGTCAGCAGGGCTTCTCCATGCAGCAGCTCGATCTCCAGGCGCCTCTGGTCAGCCGTCGCGGCCGGTGGCACAGGGCGGCTGGAGCTGAGGGTCATCGCAGGGTTCGGTCGTCATGGAGTGCCCGGAGGTGCGGGCTTCCGCCAATTGTGAGGAGGATCCCTGACGGATCAACATGTCGGAAGCAACTTTCAGGTTCGGACAACATGAGCGGCGACGCCACCCCGTTCCCGATCGACTCCGCCGAGACCGACGGCCAGACCGCCGCTGATGGATCGGACGCAAGCACGCCTCAGCACGACGATGCCTTGGCTGAGGGGGGTGAAGCGTCGGCTCAGCTGCAGGACGCGGCTGACGCCGTGGCCGTTGATGGAGCGGATGCGCGTGTGCGTGAGCTTGAGGATGCCCTGGCCGCCCTGCGCGCCGAGCACGACAGCGTGCGCAGCCAGTACATGCGCATCGCCGCCGACTTTGACAACTTCCGCAAACGTCAGAGCCGCGACCAGGAGGACCTGCGCCTGCAGATCACCTGCTCCACCCTCAGCGAGATCCTGCCGGTGGTGGATAACTTCGAGCGCGCCCGCCAGCAGCTTGAACCCCAGGCCGAGGAGGCTCAGACGATTCACCGCAGCTACCAGGGCCTCTACAAGCAGCTGGTGGAGGTGTTCAAGCAGCTGGGTGTGTCGCCGATGCGGGTGGAGGGGGAGCCCTTCGATCCGAATCTGCATGAGGCCGTGCTGCGCGAGGCCAGCGACGAGCATGGCGAGGACGTTGTGATCGCCGAACTGCAGCGCGGTTATCAGCTCCATGGCCGCGTGCTCCGCCACGCCCTGGTCAAGGTGTCGATGGGGCCGGGTCCATCCACTGGCGCTGCCGCAGCAGCCCAGGCCGACAGTCAGCCCGCTGAGCACGAGGCCTGATCGATGGCCGATTACTACGCCCTGCTGGGGGTTGCCCGCGATGCGGATGCCGACACGCTCAAGCGTGCCTACCGCCGCCTGGCTCGGCAGTACCACCCGGACATCAACAAGGATCCCGGCGCTGAAGACAAGTTCAAGGAGATCGGTCGCGCCTATGAGGTGCTGAGCGATCCCCAAACCCGCGCTCGCTATGACCAGTTCGGCGAGGCCGGTCTCGGTGGCGGGGGCGCTACGCCCGACATGGGCGATATGGGCGGCTTCGCCGACCTGTTTGAGACCTTCTTCAGTGGTTTCGGTGGTTCTGGCATGGGTGGCCAGGCCGCCGGTGCCCGTCGCCGCGGTCCGCGCCAGGGCGATGATCTGCGCGTTGATCTCAGCATCAGCTTCAGCGAAGCGGTCTTCGGCAAGGAGAAGGAAATCCAGATCCGCCATCTGGAAACCTGCAGCACCTGCCGGGGCTCCGGCGCCAAGAGCGGCAGTGGACCCACCACCTGTGGCACCTGCGGTGGCGGTGGCCAGGTGCGGCGGGCCACCCGCACCCCCTTCGGCAGTTTCACCCAGGTGGCCCCCTGCCCCACCTGCGAAGGCACCGGCCAGGTGATTGCTGATCCCTGCAGCGCCTGCGGCGGTCAGGGTTTGCAGGAGGTGCGCAAGAAGCTGCGCATCAACATCCCTGCCGGCGTCGACAGCGGCACCCGCCTGCGCGTGGCGAATGAGGGCAACGCCGGTCAGCGCGGTGGTCCCGCCGGCGACCTCTATGTCTTCCTCACGGTGCAGTCGCACCCGACCCTGCGGCGCGATGGCATCAACATCCAATCGGAGCTGACCATCAACTACCTGCAGGCGATCCTCGGCGACACGATTGAAGTGGAAACCGTTGATGGTCCGGCCCAGTTGGAGATTCCGGCCGGTACCCAGCCTGGAGCTGTGCTCACCCTTACGGGCAAGGGGGTGCCCAAGCTCGGCAACCCGGTGGCTCGTGGCAATCACCTGATCAGTCTGCGCGTGCAGCTGCCCACCCGGCTCAACGCCGAGGAGCGTGGTCTGCTCGAACAGCTGGCTGGCCATCACAATGCCCGCGGTCAGAAGCACCCCCACAAGAGCGGCCTGTTCGGCGGTCTGTTCGGGTGAGCGCCGCCGACCAGGGGCTGCCTCCGCCAGCCGCCCAGCTGGATCTGCGCGGTACGCCATGCCCGCTCAACTACATCCGCAGCAAGCTGGCGCTGGAGAAGCTCCAGCCCGGCGAGTGGCTGCAGGTGGATCTGGATCTCGGTGAGCCTGAGCAGATGGTGGCCGATGGCCTGCGCTGTGAGGGCCATCAGCTGGAGCGGCAGCTCCTGGGCTCCGCATCCGTGCGCCTGTTGATCTGTCGCGCCGGGGGGGCTGCTGCTTCCGGCCAGGTTCTGCCCTCGTCTGCGGCAGCCCATGGCAACGGCGACACCCT
>Ga0129333_10000408_pt1 | contig 34319 bp, 39 predicted proteins | sample CPB6_08_DNA_FD_94474 | JGI IMG/M metagenome (GOLD analysis project Ga0129333, IMG submission 94474) | Freshwater to marine salinity gradient microbial communities from Chesapeake Bay, USA - CPBay_Sum_0.6_0.8_DNA | ecosystem: Environmental > Aquatic > Marine > Coastal | place: USA: Chesapeake... | reverse complement strand
TACCTATGCCAGAAGAGCGTGTAAAAATTTATGATTGTGGCATGGCAGAATGGCATCCTGATATACCAGCAGATGTTAAAGAAGCATGTAGGCAGAGATTTAGAAAACCTCCACCAGGTCCATTGACATGATATATTTTAATTTCAACATTCGAAATCCTTGGGGTGCTGATCAATTTGCCAATATTAAATGCTGGAACGGATCCACTCCTATTAAAAACAAGTATTGGGAAATACAGATCATTAAGTGTTATAATTTAATCAGGTGCGAATTTGAATTTAACATTAGACAAGATCACGCTGGTATAAATTTAGAATTGGGGTTACTAGGTTATGAAATACATTTTACAATTTACGATAACCGCCACTGGGATTATGAAAATAAACGTTGGCTATGACTCAATTAGGTATATTTGAAAGACCAAAAATAGGAATTGTCGGTGCCGGCTTTGTAGGCGGTGCAATTGCTAGAGCATATCAAGATATTACTCCTAATGTAGTATGTGTTGATGCCGATCCTACTAAATCTACTGGTACATGGAACGATCTTTTAGATTGTGAAGCAGTATTTGTCTGTGTACCAAGTCCTAGTAAACCTAATGGAGAATGTGATACTAGTATTTTAAACTCTGTGTTGTACATGTTAAAAGATTATAAAAATGTAATTATTAGCAAAACTACAGCGCCACCGGATTTCTATGAAAAAATACAAACAGTATATCCTAATCTAGTTCATGTACCAGAGTTTTTAACTGCTGCTAATGCTTTTGACGATTTCTTAAAACAAGAATATATTATTATTGGCGGATCTGTACTAGCTTATCAACGCGAAGCCGAGCGTATCTTAAAAGGCGTACAACCTATTAGAGCAGCAGGTTATACTACAATCGGAGAAGCTGCGTTAGTCAAATACATCATCAATTCGTTTCTTGCTACTAAGGTAGTTTTTATGAACGAAATGTACGACATAGCAACTCAAATGGGTTACGACTGGCGTAAAATACAAATACTATTAATGAGCGATTCTAGACTAGGAGGCAGTCATATGTCTGTTCCAGGTTATGACGGTCAATTTGGATTTGGCGGGGCATGTTTTCCAAAAGACACAGAAGCTCTTGTTAAATTTGCCAATAAACTTAGCGTAAACCTAAATATATTGAAGACAGCAATAAAGAAAAATGATCTTTTGAGGTTGCGAAAACCTAAATAAACCTATATACTTATAGGTAAGGAGAAACCATGACACAAAAAGAAACAGCATTAGACGCTATGGCAGGTGACTTCGGATACGAAGAAGCATACCTCGGCGATCATCTTCGCTTTAAGATGAAGCGTGAAGGAAAACGCTTTTGGGCCGGAGATAATATCAGCGACTTCTTAAACGAAGGCGATAAAGAAAGGCTAATTGACGAAGCGACAGAGGCATTTGAACTAGTACTCGATCGCTTGCTTATTGATCGAGAAACAGATCCTAACAGCAAAGGTACAGCTAGACGTCTTGCTAAAATGTACTTTAATGAAATAATGGCAGGTAGATATGACCCAGAACCAGACTCAACATCGTTTCCTAATGACTCAGAGGACCGTTACGAAGGCATGCTTGTTGTTCGCAGTGAGCTTCGCAGTATGTGTAGTCATCATCACCAACCTGTGGTTGGTGTTGCTTATATTGGCATTATTGCCGCTCAGCACCTCATCGGCCTTTCGAAGTATACACGGATCGCCCAGTGGTGTGCCCGACGAGGCACTCTCCAGGAGGAGCTTGCTAATGAAATTGCTAGGCAAATCCAAAAAGCCACAGGAGCCAAAGACCTAGGTGTTTACATTCAGGCAGTACATGGTTGCTGTGAGAATCGTGGCATTATGGCACATAGTTCTTTGACGCAAACTACTGTTTTGCGTGGAGCATTTAAAGAAGATGCCGGTACAAAGAAAGAGTTTTTTGACAATATTAAATTACAGCAAGAGTTTGCTCCACGTTAAGGAAATATTATGGCAGGATATAAATCTAAAAAGAAAGCAGCTGAAGATAAAATCACAGATAACTGGCCTAAAGTTACAGTCGGTAGTCACAGTACTAGAACAGAATATGAAGATGGTCGAGTAGAATTTGTCACAGACTGGGAAGCATTACAACGAGATGTCAGAGAAGCCATTGCCAGTGTAGAAGGCAAAACAGAAGAAAAACCTAAAACTAGAAAGAAGAAAAATGGATAAATTTTTTGAAGGTCCTGACTCTATAGAAGAAAGCGAAGCTCCTTGGACTGAGTTAGTTCGAGATGATTTTCATGTTGCTGTGTATCAAGACAAGTATCCTGTAACACAAGGACATCTGTTGTTTGTGCCTAAATATAACACAATGCAAATTGTAATGCAGGCTATGGAAGATGCTTTACGTGAGGGACGCAGAGGTGTTGAATTAGGTGATTGGGATGGCTTTAATGTAGGAATTAATTACGGACAGCCGGCGGGTCAAACTGTTATGTGGCCGCACATTCACATGATTCCTAGACGCAATGGTGATATGGAGGATCCTAGAGGTGGAGTTAGACATGTCATACCAGATAAAGGAAACTACTGTAGACAAGTTTGATTACTGTGTCAAAGTATACTGGCATAGCGATCAGGGCACAATATGGTGGAATGAGACTTGTGCGTTGGTATTAGAAGTTTTTGGCCTACCAGGACATAGATTTCTTTACAAACCACAATTAGATTGGATGGAATTTCATTTTAAAAATGAAAAAGATGAAAAACTGTGTAGAATTTTATTAAGTGAAAGATTATCATGAAATGGTTTAAAAAACTTTTATGGCATTGGGCATCTCAAGGTCAAGAAATTGAAGAACGTAGTGCTAAAATTGGCAGGCAATTAATTGCTTCCGAGGACGTTCCTAGCCCCGGTGACGATGCTATACTCAACTTTAAGGTTTACAATGCTGTAGGTGGTCGCATTGTAGAATTCCGTCATTACGATCGTCACAAGGATCGTAACTTCCACCAAACGTATATTATTACTAATGATCAAGACTTTGGCGAACGAATTAGTAAAATTGCCACATTGGAAGTAATGAAGTCATGAGATCGCAAAAGCCAGCACAAGGTGTCCTCCAAGTTAATGACTGGGGTCATAGTAAAATGTATAAAGCTGTATGCGAATGTAGCAACGACGATTGTACTCATACTATTGACGTTGAAGCAGAAGATATTGGCATTACTGTAACCATTTATACTAAAACTAGAACAAACTTTTGGAGTAAAACTCGCTGGCATCATATTTGGCAACTGTTAACCAAAGGCTACACAGACTTTGAAACTAGTATAATTATGAACAAACAGGTTGCTTTTAACTACGCAGATGTGTTAAAATCAGCAGTAAAGGATGTAGAAGAGTTTAGGAAAAACAATGGAAAAAATCAAAGTCAGTGAAATATTTTATTCAGCACAAGGAGAAGGACGATTTGTAGGCGTGCCTTCTGTTTTCTTACGTACATTCGGCTGTAACTTCAAGTGTGCTGGATTTGGTTTGCCGCAAGGTGAAAGTACCAAAGAAATTGAACCTATTGCTGCCAATGTTCATTTGTATAAAACATTTGAAGAACTACCGCTTGTAACAACAGGTTGCGATAGCTATGCCAGCTGGCATCCAGCATTTAAAGAATTAAGTCCTTATTACACAATTGATGAAACAGTTGAAAAGTTGTTAGCACTAACACCTAACGGACACTGGCAACAAGATAACGGTAACGACGTTCATTTAATTATCACAGGTGGAGAACCTTTGTTAGGATGGCAAAGACTTTATCCAGAATTACTAAATCATCCTCGTATGAGTGATCTAAGTAATATTACATTTGAGACAAATGGAACTCAAGCTTTATATTCCGGATTCAAAGACTTTTTAGACGAATGGTATTTTGCTCACAGGGAAATTACATTTAGTGTGAGTGCTAAGTTAAGTGCCAGTGGAGAACGTTGGGATGATGCTATTAAACCAGAAATTGTAGCAGACTATCAACAGTATGGTTATGTTTATTTTAAATTTGTTGTAGACAAATTAGAACACTTTGACGAAATTGATCGAGCAGTAAAGGCATACAGATCAGCAGGCGTTGACGGACCCGTTTATGTTATGCCGGTTGGCGGTGTAGTAAGTGTCTACGACAACAATAGAATACATATTGCCGACGAAGCATTAAAGCGTGGTTATTATTACAGTCCAAGATTACACGTAGATCTTTGGGGGAACGGGTGGGGTAAATGAAAAACTTTTTAAAGAAAATGTTTGGGTTAGAAGAGATGGAGAAGACTCTCCAAGCGACTCAAGCTAAACTAGACGAATTAGAACAAATTAAAAAACAAGCCGAAGAAGCAGCTCAAAAAGCACTAGAAGCCGAAGAGCAATCAAAACTTACACCAAAAGAACGTGCTACTCGAAATAAAGAACCCTGGGTAAGTGTTCTAGATACACATGTCAATAAAGATAATATTCGAAATGGATTTTTTGAACTTGACTGGAATGAATATTTTATAGTACAATTGAAGCAAGCAGGCTATGGTGCTGACGGTGATCGAGACGAAGATATTGTAGATCGTTGGTTTAGAGATATTGTCTATAACATGTTTGCTGAATCAGGTGTTGATACTAGTAGAGGTGCTGGGTATATCAATGTTGTTCCAATTTCAAAAGGTAAATCAGAGGTCTCATGACTTATATCCTTGTTGACACAGCCAACACATTTTTTCGTGCTAGGCATGTTGTTCGTGGCGATGCCGATCTTAAACTTGGCATGGCGTTACATATTACTTTTAATAGCATTAAAAAGGCATGGCAAGACTTTAGTGGTACTCATGTTGTATTCTGCCTCGAAGGTCGATCTTGGCGTAAGGACTATTACAAGCCTTACAAGGCTAATCGTGCCGAAACTCGTGCGGCTATGACTGTTAAAGAGGCCGAAGAAGACAAATTGTTTTGGGAAACGTTTGATGTATTCAAAGATTTTGTTATTAACAAAACCAATGCTACAGTACTTCATAATCCAGTGCTGGAGGCAGATGATCTTATTGCTGGCTGGATCGCTAATCATCCTAACGACGATCATGTAATTATTTCAACAGACAGCGATTTTCATCAGCTAATTGCCCCCAATGTTAAACAATACAATGGAGTGTTAGAAACTACTACTACGCACCAAGGAATCTTTGACAAAAAAGGCAAATTAGTAATTGATAATAAAACTAAAGAGCCTAAAGACATTCCTAATCCAGAATGGATCTTATTTGAAAAATGTATGCGCGGAGATAGCAGTGACAATGTGTTTTCAGCTTTCCCTAAGGTTCGTAAAAACAAACTTCAAGAAGCATTTGAAGATCGAAACAAAAAAGGATTCGCGTGGAATAACATGATGCTACAACGATGGATTGATCACGAAGGTGTTGAGCATAGAGTGTTAGATGACTATGAACGTAATCGTAGACTCATTGATTTAAAACATCAACCCGACAATATTAAGTCGGTTATCAATGATACTATCAATAGTAACTCAAAAACTAAAAATGTTGATCAAGTTGGCATTAGACTATTAAAGTTTTGCCAACTCTACGACATGAAACGAATGATAGATAATATTCAACAATATGCCGAGCCGTTACAAGCTAAGTACCAATAAAGGACAGACAATGACAGACTTTTATGCTAAACCAATAGTAGATGGTAAGTTTTGGATCGTAGAACAAAACGGTGAAAAAATTGGCACTTTACAGAAAAAAGAAAACAATAAATTTATGCTAAGTGGTAAAGATGGTTCTAGTTTCTTTGGAAAGAAAGAAGAACTCCTAAAAGCATTTGGAAAAAATTTCTTCGAAACTAAAATTACTACTAGTATTAGTACTCAAGAAATTAGAGATGTGTATGGATTTCCAACTAGCTGTCATCCGTACAATCCTATGTATAATGTACAGAAAAAACTGCCTCTGTTTACAAAGAGTCTAGATAGTAAAAGTTTGTATTGTGCCGGATACTATATTATTAGATTCGATAAAGGATGGGTTAAAAGCTTTTGTCCAAAACTAATTACTATTGAAAGATACGAAAGCAAGGGCCCTTTTAAAACTGAAATTGAAATGAAACAGGTGTTGTCAAATGCAAAAGCCGATTAATACTGTACCTTTACAACAATTCATTCAGCAGGTTAAAGCTGCCGAATTAGCAAATCAAAAAGAACTGCGATTAGACATTAAATCTGCCAAATTATTAGCATTAGCAATAGCTGAAGTTAGTGCTAAGTTGATTGAAGACATGGACGAACTTATGTTACGCCTACAACAAGCTAATAACGGAGATATCACTATCCGAATGGATGGTGGAAATTTCAACGAGAAATAATGATAAATATATGCGTACTTAAAGGATACGCATATATGAGCAGACCCAAGCCAAAAGTTTTGTTAGAACAAACTAACAAAAAAACATATAAGACTGATCAAATCTTAGAAAGTGAAGCCATTTGGGCTGTCTTTTATAAGAATCAGCCGTTTAATTTAAAGACCTTTAATAGTCTTACTAGCTATCCTGGCCCGAAATATAAAAAAGTAAGTTTTTCAAATCCAGGTCATGCTATAAATTTAGCTAAAAAATTAAACAAAGTTTTCAACTGTACAGAGTTCACAGTTGTTAAACTCACAGCGGGCGAAACACTTAAATGATGTTTTTTATAGAAGAAAGAAAAAACATGTTCGGCCATAAAACAGTAGAAACAATCGGGCCCGACACTGATACTAGTAGCAGATTTTTTTTCTATAAGCATAACGAATCAGGATTTAGATGTGACTCGTTTAATCAAACTTCAGAATTTCCTATATTATTTTCTGGATGTAGTCAAACCTTTGGAACTGGACTTCCACTAGAAGAAACTTGGTCCCATCTTTTATACAACAAAATTAAGAATTATAAAAAAATTGATATACCATATTGGTCATTAGCAGTTGGCGGTAGTAGCATAGAACTCCAAAGTATTTTTTTATATCATTTTATAGACTTACTAAAACCAAAATTAATCTTTATGCTTATGCCTCCTATATATAGGCGCACACTCAAAGTTGAAAATAAACATACAACATACATTCCACACTTAGATCAGTTTTTGGGAAGCGTTCATTTAACAACTAACGAAAAATACACTTTGGAAAAAGCAAAGGCTTTGTTTATTGACGAAGGATATTCGAGATTTGAATCACTAAAATCTCTTATGATGATAGATGCACTTTGCGAAAAACACAATACAAAAGTTGTATACACAAGCTGGGTTAACGAAGATTTTAAAAAAGAAATTAAAGTTCTTAAGAATTTTATAATGATTGATTGTAATTTAGTAAAAATAGATGTGGCTAGAGACAAAAAACATTGCGGTACAATTAGTCATACAAGTTTTGCTAATGAAATTTGGTCTCCTATAAAGGATCTATTATGATCTCAAGGGAAATCTATACAAAAATTTTCTTGAAAGAAATGGGCCGAAGCACAGACGAGGCCAATGTAAAACTACATCTAAATCAATGGTGGCAAAGCAAAAGAACTAAGGACGAGGGCGGACTACGTCTTAGTTTAAATGGTTACGAATTTTTAGTAACCGAACTAGAACTCAAAGAATATGAAATACCGTTCAATGAAAAAATTGAACTAAGTCCGCAAACTATAATCTTTTTTGATCAATTTTTAGATTGTCCATATTTTCTTACCAACCAAAGTTTGACCGTATTTAATGAAAAGAAAGCTTTTGAGCTGTATATGTTTTCGGATGATATCCGAAAATATGGGCTAATCAAAGCCATAAATAACCAAAAGAAACTTAACCAAAACGACTAAAAAATTAAAAAAGTTGTTGACATCAAGTCCAGTTGGTACTATAATAGACACATAGACAACAAGTTCTATTAAATTTTTTAACCCAACTAGGAGTTTTTATGAGCGAGATTAGTTCACGTACCGTTGGCCCGAAGGCTGCTAAGAAAAGTCTGCGTCGCGCCTTTAAAGCCAATCGTCCGTTGTTCCTTTGGGGTCCTCCGGGTATTGGTAAGTCCGACATTGTCAAACAAATGGGCGAGGAACTCAACGCTCATGTTATTGATATCCGTTTGAGCCTTTGGGAACCCACTGACATCAAAGGTATCCCTTATTTTGATGGCAACCAAAGCAAGATGGTTTGGGCACCTCCTATCGAATTGCCTGATGCCGAAATGGCCGCTAAGTATGAAAAGATCATTCTGTTTATGGATGAAATGAACTCTGCGGCTCCTAGCGTTCAGGCAGCTGCCTATCAGCTAGTTTTGAATCGCCGTGTTGGTACTTACCGTTTGCCCGACAATGTGCTCATCGTTGCCGCTGGTAACCGCGAAACTGACAAGGGTGTAACTTATCGTATGCCTGCTCCGCTGGCTAACCGTTTCGTTCACTTGGAAATGAAGGTTGACTGGGAAGATTACTTTACTTGGGCTACTGACAATCGCATTCACCGCGATGTTGTTGGTTTCCTTACTTTCTCTAAGAAAGATCTTTACGACTTTGATCCTAAGAGCGCTTCACGTGCCTTTGCTACTCCTCGTTCTTGGACCTTTGTGTCTGAGCTGTTGTTTGATGACGACGAAGACGAGAACACACTCACTGATTTGATTAGTGGTGCTGTTGGCGAAGGGTTGGCTGTTAAGTTTATGGCCCATCGTAAGATTGCTTCTAAACTGCCTGATCCTACCGACATCCTTAAGGGCAAGGTTAAGAAGATGGACACTAAAGAAATCAGTGCCATGTATTCTTTGACTGTCAGCCTGTGCTATGAGCTCAAGGATGCCGCTGACAAGAACGTTAAAGATTGGAACGATCAAGTTAACTGCTTCTTCGAATTTATGATGAATAACTTCGAAACTGAGTTGGTTGTTATGGGTACTAAGCTTGCTCTTACCCAATATCAACTGCCGTTGGATCCAGATGAGATCAAGTGTTTTGACGACTTCCACGCCAAATACGGACGCTTTATTGCAGCCGCTACTGAAAAGCGTTAATTTGGTTATAGCACCATTTGACAGGGTCTTCGGACCCTGTTATAATATATACTGTATAAACAGGAGCAAATTATGAGTCAACTAGATCCAGTTATTGACAAAATTGTAGTAGCCCGTGTAGGACTGCTATTGCGTCATCCGTTTTTTGGCAACATGGCTACTCGTCTTAAAATTGAGGAAGCCAGCGATTGGTGTATGACTGCGGCCACTGACGGGCGCCATCTTTACTTTAATCGTCAATTCTTTGAGAAGATGAGCACTAAAGAAGTTGAGTTTGTAGTAGCTCACGAAATTCTACATAATGTGTACGAACACATGATGCGAGTAGAAGGTCGTAATCCTCGCATCTGGAATGCGGCTGCTGACTATTCAGTTAACGGAACTCTTGTTCGTGACCGCATCGGTGAGGCTCCTAAAGGAATTAAAATCTTTCACGATGCCAAGCACTATGGCAAGAGTACTGAACAGATCTATGACGAAATTTTTAACGACATGGATGAACAAGAATTGGCTGCTCTAGGCCAATTGTTAGATGAACACATTGATTGGGAAAAAGAAGGTAAAGGCAATCGTCCACAATATAGCAAGGACGAACTCAAAAAAATCCGTGATGAAATCAAAGAGCAGATGATGCAGGCTGCTCAGGCTGCGGGTGCGGGTAATACCCCAGCAGAAATTCAGCGCATGATCAAAGAGCTCACAGAGCCTAAAATGAACTGGCGTGAAATCCTGCGTCAGCAAATTCAAAGCACTATTAAGAACGACTATACTTTTATGCGCCCTAACCGTAAGGCTTGGCACATGAACGCTATCCTTCCTGGTACTAACTTTGACGAAACTATTGACATCTGTATTGCTATCGACATGTCAGGTTCCATCGGAGATGAACAAGCCAAAGATTTTATTAGTGAAGTCAAAGGTATTATGGACGAGTACAAAGAGTATAAGATTAAACTGTGGTGTTTTGATACTGCTGTTTATAACGAAAAAGATTTCGACGGCTACGGCGATGACATTATGGAATACGAAGTAATGGGCGGAGGCGGAACCGAGTTCATGGTAAATTGGGACTACATGAAAGAACACGATATTAACCCTAAAAAGTTTATTATGTTCACAGATGGATATCCTTTTGGTTCATGGGGTGACGAGAACTACTGCGATACATTCTTTGTAATCCACGGTAACAATACTATTGTTCCCCCGTTTGGTGCTCATGCCTATTACGAGTTTAAGAATTAATGGCACTAAAAAACGGTAAAGTAAATCCATTAAATGCTCTAGGCCTGAGGAAGGTTAACTTCCCGGCCTATCATTTCTTTTATACTACTCATCCTAAGTACACATCAATTATTTTATCTAATTTAGATAAATGGATTTATCAAAATTTAAACGGACGTTATTATATTGGACAAAGCATTGATGTTATTGATAACACCGTTGTCTACACTACAAAAATTGGATTTGAGCAAGAAAAAGAATTAAGCTTTTTCAGACTTGCTTGTCCACTTTTATCTTAGAAGATAAATTATAAGGATATATAATCAATATAAGGAGAACTTATGACTGAAGAAACCCAGCAACAAGAAGCACCGGTTCAACAAGACCAAGCAGCTTCGTTAACACTTAATGATTTGGCATCTTTCAAAAGCATTATTGATGTTGCCAGTGCTAGAGGTGCATTTAAGCCTAATGAAATGGTAGCAGTTGGACAAGCTTACAATAAACTAATTTCATTTCTAGAAACAGCATCAAAACAATCTCAAGGAGGAAAATAATGAGTGAAGAACAAGCTACACAAGAAAAGCCAGTAGATCTAAATCTAAATGATTTGGCAGCAATGAGAAATATACTAGAAGTTGTTACACAACGTGGCGCCTTTAAAGCCAACGAATTAACTAGTGTAGGAACTTTATTTGATAAATTAAATTCCTTTTTAGCTGCAGCACAAGCACAACAACCTCAGCCCAAAGTAGAAGAATCTACACAAGGAGTTTAACATGGCAGATCTCAAACACGTAGGTCGAATTAGAGCTACAGGAAAAAAATGTCTAGTAGCATTTAGAACATTGCCGGGCGATGCTTATAGCTGCCTTATTGTTCCAACTGAAAACTTAGAAGACGAAAAACATGATGCGTTAATCCAATTAGTCGAGTCAACGTCAGGACAAACAGTAAATGAATTTGCTGAAGCACTTTCAAGAGCAAAATTTCCTGATGGTAGTACTATGTTACCTAATCTACACGCAACTAGACGTCTAATTAAAGTTCCCACTGATCAAATAGAAATGACACCAAATTTTCAAGTGTCTATTTCATTAGCGGAACTTAATCAAATTATCGCAGAACAACGAGGAGTTGCAGTTGACGACCTCGCTATTAGAGAAGATCTGTCTGTTAAGCAAAAAGATTTAGAAGTTGTAGAAGTTGCTCAAGTTAAAGATTTAACTGATAACAAAAAAACTAATGATGTAGCTAAAACGAGTTCTGCCAGTGTAAACGAAGCAGAACAGCCATTGGACATTCCCTCTGGTTCACCAGAAGATACAGCTAAATTTTATAGAAGTCAAGCTGACAAGTTAGCTAAACAAGCAGCTGAATTTAGAAGAAAAGCTGAAGAACTAGTACCGACGAAGAAGAAAAGTGGTTAATGGGAAAAGCCTTCCCAAAGAAATCATTGATCGCTGGCCAGAAGTATTTGGTGAAATAACTTGTAATGTTGTTCCACTACATTATCTAAACAGTATTAATATCACATTTAAAAACGGTAAAGTTTGGGAAATAAAAGTTAGTAAGAATAAGGTAGACGATTGGGATTCATTTGAATCCCAATTTAAAGAGATGGTCCACCAATATGAATCTGATATTGAAAACATAGACTTTCAATTAGACACACACAAAATTAAAAAAGACATCACAAAACACACTCAAAAATTCTTAAAAAATAAAAAGTTAAAATGAAAATTAAACTTGTATCATACAGTCAACCAACAGAAGATTTTAAAAATCTTAATATCGAAGACGCACTAGATTTAGTTGCTTATTGTGCTAGAGTAAGTAATCCTAGCAATCAGTTTAATACTGAAACTTCAGAAAAATTAATCAAATATCTAATTAAACATCAACACTGGTCTCCTTTAGAAATGGTTTCAGCTTGTATGGAAATTGAAACCACAAGAGACATTGCTCGTCAAATCCTACGTCATCGTAGTTTTAGCTTCCAGGAGTTTAGTCAACGTTATGCCGATCCCACTAAGGAAATTGGTGAGGCCTTTTCATTGAGAGAGGCAAGATTCCAAGATACTAAAAATCGTCAAAACTCTGTTGAGTTTGACATGGGAGATGAACAACAAAAATTATTGGCCTACGAATGGGAACGTGCTCAAAAGCGTGTATTATTTGCTGTTGAAAAGGAATACAAGTGGGCTATTGAACAAGGAATTGCTAAAGAGCAAGCTCGAGCATTACTGCCAGAAGGTCTTACTGTTAGTCGTATGTACATGAACGGTACGCTACGTTCTTGGATACATTACATTGACCTTCGTAGTGATAACGGCACACAAAAAGAGCATATGGAAATTGCTCGGGCATGTGGTCAAATCATTGCTGAGATTTTTCCGCTGTCTAAATCACTATAATGTTTTACTGAATCTGATTTTCTAGTAATATTAAAATTAAATGTCTTAAACCATTTACTTTGTATTACCGATAACGGTTCATCTATAGGGAGTTCATCTTTGATGAGATTCCCTATTTTTATGGCCAATTCTAACGGATTTGTTCCCTTGACTTTGTCTTCAAAAAATTGATTTAAATAATCAAAATCTCTAACATTGACAAAATCCCAATCTGTAAAGTGGGTCAAATAGCATCCTTGTCTAGCACCAAGTATACTCCACATACCGTGTTCTACATCAGCACCTACCATTGCCCAAATGCCTAAACGTTGATAGTTACCTGGCCAAACATCTTTCAAATGTTTTACACGTTGGCCTTGCTCGAGGCTCATTTTAACACCTTCACGAAATCCTGCTCGCCATGCTTGTAATGGACTACCGTTATTGTGTATTTCGCTATATGCTCTATCTAAAGGCAAGTAATCTAAATCCCAACAAAAATCAATTTGACTTTTAACATTGTCAGCGGGTGCGGCCTCATGTGTTTTCATATCTAAAACAATGTGTTTTGGCCAACATTTTATTCCACCGTTACCGTACATAAGACCATTAATAATATTATAACTAGGCCAACTAATAACACAATTGTCTAAGTCAAAGTTATCTTCTACTTCTATAACTTGATTTAAAAAATTGCCAGTAAGAACATTATCCCCGTCAACAGTGACAAACCTGTTTGTTTCAGATAAGTTTGCTGCTGCCTTGTGTGCGGCATCGCTGCCTTTAACACCGTGTACTCTTTTAGCCCAAGGTATTTTAGAACAAAGATCCGCATAATTACGATCAGCGTTTGGTTCATCATAGCTAATGTAAATTACATCAAATTCATTTACTGTTATCTTTTTCATATTGTTCGTATAACCAATCAAAATCATTTATCTTAGATAAATTTTCTGGTTGTTCTGTAGCAAACTTTCTGCCGGCTTGAGCACCTCTAATAGCATATTCGCCGTATAGTTTATCTGCTCCCTCTGTACACCATACATTTAATCTTTCTTCTGTTTCGGCATCAACTTGTCTATCAATAGCTTTACCTGCTAATTTAGCACATTCACGGAAAGCGGACTTCCATGTACTAAACTCGTCAGTATTAAAAGCAGTAATATTACTAATAGACTGAACTGGCTTAAATTTATCGCTGATACTGGTAGTCATGTCAGGACGAGTTACATCCATATTTAACGTAAGTTGTTTTGGTAGTAATTTAATACCACCATAACCATATACTAAATCATTAATAGGATTTTTACTTCTCCATACATGAACTGTGTCTCTTTCCCATACAGGAATTTCATAGTCAAAGTAAAAATCATCAACGACTACAGCATCGCCGTCAACTACCCAAAAGTTTTCAGTTTCTGATAATTCTGCTGCTTTTATATGTGCTTGATGAATACCTTTAACGCCGTGTACTCGTTTAACTCTATCAAATTTTAATTTAATATTTTTAAAATTTTCTTCGGCATTAATCTCATTATAACTGATAAAAATAATATCATATGGTTTCATCTTACTAGCTACAACATCCCATTCTTTTCTTTCTACTAGATATCTAAAATTAATTTCTTTTTCACTAACTGGAATGTATTTGCTCATTAAACAAATACCATTAAACGTTTCTTCACCTCTAAACATATGTTTGTAGCTGTGATTTATTGTTCTATCGTATACATTATGATGACTAAAATACACATCAAATTTAAAATTATCAAGTGGCTCTACTTCAGATGGAATAATCCAAAACATATCTGTTTGACTAGTTTCTAAAGCAACTTTGTAATCAGCATACGAGCTAATTACAAACTTGTCATATGATTTAGGTTCACTTAAAATTATATCTATTTCTTTTTTCTCGCTAAAGAATCGATACTTAAATTCTTTTTCAGAAACTCTATTTGTTTTACTAAACAAACAAATACCATCAAAATATTCATTATTCTTAAAAATATGTGTTATATGTTGATTATAGCGAGGAACATAATAATCTAGATCGCTAATTACATTTACATCAGGCCACACACACCAGAACATATTTGTTGAAGAAGTTTCACAGGCTTCTATGTAGTCTTGATAATTATTAATATAGTGAATATCAAATTGAACTGGATTACTTGCTACTATTTCAGTTTCATTTCTATCAATGATAAACTTATTGTCAAATTCTTTCTTTGATATGTCAATATGCTTACTTAATAGATATACTCCATCGTAATGTACACCGTTTAAGAAAGCATGATTTGTTTTTCTTTCAAATATCTTTTCATGATGGTAATACGTATCAAACTTAAAGTCTTCTAATAATTTTACATCAGAGGGAATAGCCCAGAACATTTCAGTTCTAGATTTTGCCTTAGCTTCTATGTATTGATCATAAGAATCAATAATAAATTTATCATACACACACGGACCTGACGCAACAACGTCCCACTCTTTACGCTCTATGATATATCTATGTTCAATTTCCTTTTTAGTTACCGGTTTATTTTTACTTAATAAAAAAATACCATTATAAAGTTTTTCATCATTAACTAGATGTATAAAGGCATGACTCTCATTTCGCTCATAAGGATTATGATGGGTTATGTATAAATCAAACTTAAACTCATCAGCAACTTTTAAGTTAGGTGATGTCATCCAGAAAAGATCTGTTGTAGAATTTTCTAAGGCAAATTGATACTGTTCATATGTTTCAATTTCAAAAATATCATATTTCTTAGGATAACTGATAGTGTAATCTATCTCTTTCTTTTCATTAAAGAATCTATATTTAAATTCCTTTTCTGTTATCGGAACATATTTGCTAAAAAGACAGACACCATCAAAATAATCTCCATTCTTAAACACATGAGTTATATGCTGATTATATCTAGGAACATAATAATCATAATCAAAATCTTCTACCATTTCTACATCAGGCCATATGGCCCAAAACATTCCAGTAGACGATTGTTTACAGGCCTGCAAATAATCTTGGTATGTTTTTATATTAAAAATGTCAAATTTAACAGGTAAGCTTGACAGAATATCGTATTCTTTTCTATCTATAATAAAGCCAGCATTAAATTCCTTTTTAGAAATATCTTTATTTTTCGGAATAAGCATTGCACCGTCATAGAAGTCACTATTTTTAAATACGTGTGTGATATTTCTATCATAATTGTTATGATGATCAAAATATAAATCAAATTTAAAATCATCCAATATTTTCATTGTAGAGTGAGTTACCCAGAACATTTCAGTTCTAGAATTATTTCTAGCCTCTAAATATTGATCATATGTATCTGCTACAAACTTATCATACACGCAAGGTCCAGATACAACTTCGTCCCACTCTTTCTTTTCAATAAGATATCTATGTTCAATTTCTTTCTTAGTCACTGGTTGAAATTTACTTAACAAGAATACGCCGTTGTACAACTTTTCGTTGTTAACTAGATGTGCAAACGCATGATTAAAATATCTCTCCGATGTATGAAATTCATCTAAACTAAAATTATCAGCAACTTTTAAGTTGGGTGATGTCATCCAGAAAAGATCTGTTGTAGAATTTTCTAAGGCTTCTAAGTATTGCTCGTAAGTTTCAATTTCAAACTTATCATAAGGAACAGGGTAACTCGCAATATAATCTATTTCTTTTTTATCATTAAAGAATCTATATTTAAATTCTTTTTCAGTAATCGGAACATACTTACTTAGCAAGCAAATGCCGTCAAATGAATTTCCGTTTCTAAATACGTGTGTGATATGCTGATTGTATTTAGGTACATAATAATCATAATCAAAATCTTCAACTACTTCTACATCAGGCCATATAGCCCAGAACATTCCAGTAGTCGATTGCTTACAGGCCTCTAAGTATTGTTCGTATGTTTCTATTCTAAATATATCAAACTTCTTGGGTAGACTAGACATTTCATCATGTTCTTTTCTGTCTACAATAAATCCATAGTCAAATTCTCGTTGACTAATTTCTTTGTGCTTCGACATTAGCATAACACCATCAAAGAACTCACTATTCCTATAAATGTGTGTTATATTTCTATCAAAAATATTGTAATGATCAAAGTATAAATCGAATTTAAAATCATCAAGTACTTTAATATTTGAGTGTACTACATAAAACATTTCTGTTTTAGAAGATGTTTTTGCATGTAGATATTCGTTATAAGTATCTGCCTTGAATATTTCGTATTGGCATGGCCCTGATGCGATAATGTCCCATTCTTTACGTTCTACAATATATCTATGCTCAATTTCTTTTTTAGTTACCGGACAGTGTTTACTCATTAAAAATACACCGTTGTATAACTTTTCTTCATTAACTAAATGTACAAATACGTGATTTGTGTTTCTATCAAATGTGTTACTATGATCAAAATACAAATCAAATTTAAAGTCATCAGCAATTTTTAAATTAGGAGACGTCATCCAAAACAATTCTGTTTTAGAATTTGTCATTGCGTCTAAATATTGCTCGTAAGTCTCAATTTCAAAAATATCGTATTTGCAAGGACCTGACGCAACAATATCCCATTCTTTCTTTTCAATAAGATATCTATGTTCGATTTCTTTTTTTGTTACAGGTCTGTGTTTACTTAAAAGAAAAATACCATTATAAAAATCTTCATCCCCTACTCTGTGTATAAAACCATGATTCTCTTGTCTTTCATAAGCATTATGATGGGTTATGTATAAATCAAATTTAAAATCTTCAGCAACTTTTAAGTTAGGTGATGTCATCCAGAATAAATCAGTGGTCGACTTTTCTAAAGCCTCTAAGTATTGTTCGTATGTTTCTATCGTAAAAATATTGTATTGTTTTGGATAACTAATGATATAATCTATTTCTTTTTTATCATTAAAGAATCTATATTTAAATTCTTTTTCTGAAACTTTTTGATGTTTGCTAAACAAACAAATGCCATCAAAATGATCACCGTTCCTAAAAATATGTGTTATATGTTGATTATATCTTGGTACGTAATAATCAAAATCAAAATTTTCTACCAGTTCGACATCTGACCACACAGCCCAAAACATCCCTGTAGTTGATTTTTCGCATGCATCTAAATAATCTTGATATGTTTTAATATCAAATTTATCAAACTTTTTAGGGACACTAGCTAAGACATCGTATTCTTTTCTAGCAACAATAAATCCATAGTCAAATTCTTTTTGACTAATTTCTCTGTTTTTAGTAATTAACATCACACCATCGTAAAACTCACTGTTTCTAAAAATGTGAGTCATCACTCTGTCATAAATGTTATTGTGCTCAAAATATAAATCAAATTTAAAATCATCTAATAGATCAACAGTACTAGGAATAGCCCAAAACATTTCTGTACGTGACTTATTTTTTGCTTCAATATACTGATCATATGTGTCTACAATAAATTTTTCATATTCGCATGGACCCGAAGCAATAATGTCCCATTCTTTGCGTTCCATGATATATCTATTTTCAATTTCTCGTCGACTTACTTTCTTGGTCTTACTAAGAAGGAATATTCCATTATATAATCTTTCTTCTCCCACTGAATGAACAAATGCGTGATTTTCATTTCTATCATAAATTTTGTCGTGACTAAAATAGATATCAAACTTAAAGTCATCAGCGGGACTCAAATTAGGTGATGTCATCCAAAACATTTCAGTACGAGAGTTTTCTAATGCTTCTTGATATTGCTTGTAGGTTTCTATTTCAAAGATATCATACTGGCAAGGACCTGATGCTATAATGTCCCATTCCTTACGTTCAATAATATGACGATGCTCTATTTCTTTTTTTGTTACGGGTCTGTGTTTACTTAAAAGAAAAATACCATTATAAAGTTTTTCATTATTAACTAGATGTATAAAGGCATGGTTTTCATATCTAGTGCCTTGAAAACTAAAATCAAATCCTTCAGCAATTTTTAAATTAGGACTAGTCATCCAGAACATATCTGTGGTTGTCTTTTCCATTGCCTCTAAATATTGCTCATAAGTTTCTATTTCAAATATATCGTATTTCTTTGGTTCACTAGCAACTTGATCTATTTCTTTTTTATCTGTAAAAAATCTATAATTTATTTCTCTATCAGAAATATGTTTATGTTTGGGAACAAGAGATAACCCATCATAATACTCTTTATTTTTCCATACATGTACATATTCTTCGTCCCATTTAGGCACATTCAATGTAAAATCAAAATCTTCTTTAACATCTATATCAGGCCACACTGCCCAAAACATCGGAGTAAGAGATTTATTTCTTGCTTCATGAAAATCTTTTACTTTTTTAGCAAAAGGATATTTTGTCTTTATTTTTTTCCAATTGGTATTTTCGCCAATAACAAAAATATCATACATAAGATTTATTCCGTTATAAATTTATATAGTTTATCAGCATACAATTTGTGCGGCTCTTCACCGTGATGCCAATACTGTGCTTTTTCATTTTTATAACCAGCGTTTCGATATTTCCAATAAAATGATTCATCATTATTAAGACAGTCAATATATCTATCTTTATCTATCATGTTCGTAAAAAATTCAGTATATGGATCTTTTGTAAACATATACATAGTATTACACATAAGATAATTTATCTTAGATTTTTGAAAATACCATTGTAGTTGTAAAACTAAATTAGCACTTAAAATTTCTAGATAGGTTACGTTATCAGTTATAAATTTTTGATAACCTGGCAAAACTTGTTTTTCATAACCCGTAGATCCTTCCCATCCCTGATTTATTCTATAATAATTTTTATCGTATTTAGAAAACCAATCTGCTGCTTTATTAGCAACAGCATAGTCAGTTCCGGTAACACTAGGCAGTTCTATTCTAGTACTTTCAGTCCATGCTACTGTAACAAATAGCTCCATTGACTCAGGATTATAATTTGTTTCTATCCATTCTAATACTAGTCTAGCTATAGAAGGATTTGCAGAAGCTACGCTACAAATATTAACTGGTTCGTAACCCAATCTTGTAGCTAATAGATTTCCAAAAGAGTGTTGCCTATTGAATACACTATCTTGTGATCCATCTATTTCGCTACCAGCAGCATGGCTACAACCTGCGATTAACATTATTTTTTTCATTTGTATTTTTGAGTTTGTTTAGAATAAGTTTTTTCAACTAATATATTATAATTATGCTCAAGAATAGGCTCCATGTCTTTATATAGATTTTTACAGTCATTTAACGACAAAGATCCAATAAATTTAATTAGTTGAAATATTTTAATTAATCTTTGCTCATGATTATCACATCGATCATAACCTTCGTCCCAGAAATTTTCAAAAGTTTTAAATCCATAATTTTGAGCATATTCTAAAGTCCTAGGAGGGGCAACTAATATAAATGGTGTTTTATATCGCACACTCTGAAATAATTTTTCACTAAAGTTGCCTGTATGTTGGGCAAATCTAGTTTCATTAACAACATCACAGAAAGATCTATCATAAAACGACTCTAATAAACTATTTCTGCTATTATCCATAGCAGGATTATGATGATTAGCATACTTTACACTTTCTGGATAATATGCTATATTAGGATCTATTATGTCTACTAGATTAGCTTGCTCAATATCCAATAATCTAGGAGATGTTGTGTTTAGTGTATTAAGACCGGTTACTAATTGATTATATAATTCTATGTTAGTAAATTGCCATTTAGAAATATCGGCCCACATATCTGCTAACAAAATATCCAAAGTTGATCTAAAATACCAACTTATAAAACTATTTTCTTGTGCTAAGAAAGCAGCAAGTAAATGTCTATGTTTAGAATGTCTCCAATTTAAACAAATAAAATTTTTATCTATTTTTTTGTTATTAGAAGCTTCAAATACTACATAATTTTTTATAAACAAATCATCACACGCTATCTTAAAATACTTGTTGTAATAAGGAAAATATATATGTGAATTGTAGTCGCATGTATATACATGAACATTTGTAAGATTATTTTTAATTACATATTTCTTTATAGAGTCAAGCTCGTCAGCTCTCATTAAATTTATGTCTTGTTCAAATTTTACTTCACTGTGAAATCCTCTATTATGAGGAAAACCTTCTACATATTGACATAATGGTTCGTACAAAAATATATACAAACCTGTATTATTTAAATATTGCCTTTCATTTTCCGAATGATTAAAACTATCTAAAATATTAATTTTACCATTCCACATATTAATAATAACTGGGAGATGACTGACTGAAGTTTGTTTCAGCGTAGAGACAATAAACAAATTGTTTAAAGTTTCATCTAAAGATTTTGTTTCTGGAAAATTAAACCAGTGTGTGCTATGTAGAATACTAGACAATCATTTCTCCAGTTATTTGTAAAGTATATCGATTGTCTGTGCCAATGTTACTTGCTGCATGAGGTACATCATTATTCCATAAAAACCAATCTCCGGCTTTCCAATTAACATAACCTTTACTATCTATTTCTAAATAATGGCCTGGTTTCCAATCTTCTAACATAACTAAGACTCTACAAACATTTTCAGGCCTAGCATTAAACAGTTCTATATATCTAAGGTATTTGTCTGTATGAACAGGCATTATTTCTAAAGTCTTCATCATATAAAAACAGTAGACTTGATTTTTTAATCCAAAGTGTGTAAAATTATTTAAATAGTCAGGCATAGGATTTCGATTATCATACATCCATCCTGTAAAACTTTTAACATAGTCATAGCCTTGCTTCTCCCAATCACTAATTTCATGATTAGTAATAGGTTGCTTTACATAATGAAAATTCTTATAATTAGAATCCCAAAATGGAGTTATATGACCTTGTTTAAATTTCATTTCTAATTATATCTAATGTAACGCAATGAAACCCGCCACCAAGTGTACGTTGTTGACGCATAGGCAACATTGCTGATTCAATTCCATACTTTTCTAATTCTTTACGTAATGATTCTTGATTTTTTTCAAGAGCTACAAGATTAGGATTTACACTAAAAAGATTCATATTAATCCATACACTGGCATTACAATATCCAGGATAATGGCCAATGTCTACCGGTTCAGGGCACCAAATAACATCCCAATTTTGTAAAGGTCTTGGTAACTGCTCAATACTTTTTATTCTACTAGGATTTAGCAACATTAGCCCTTCCCTAAGAAGACAAATTGTGCTATCTAGATGCATATAACTATAAACGCCTTCTATAGTCCATACTTTATTATTTGGTAACAATTCTTGTAAATATTCTGCTCCTTTTTTATTTCCGCTGTTACTAACAAGGTAATAGAGATTATCATTGTCTCTTAAAATGTTAGCAGCATCAAACGCTGGTTCAGTTTCATTTAGCGCAAGAATATTTGGATTACCTATACAATTTAAGTTATACAAACTATTGTTATGACTACAATGAGATACTCTAATATCACCATGTTTTTTTAAATGATGAGAAATACTATGATACTCGTATTTTCTAGCACTTAAAGGGTTAGGAGTAGCAAGAATTAATTCATCATGTACTAGCACAATATCTCTAGGACAATAGTAATAATAATTAGGAATAAAATTAGGATCAGGTCGTAAAACTTCTACACCTTCTTTTTTTAGAAAATTACAAAATATTTCTAAATCTTCGTTTGCTTCTTCAATAACTTTTTTTGGATAAGACCCAAACGGAATATCATTGTTATCTTTTTTATCTGCGTAATTTACTGTTCTTAAACTTACATCTAGATAGGGTATTTTAGCATCAGTAGCCGTGCCAACAATTACAGTTTTAAGAGGATCCCATTCGTTTTTACTTAACATTAAACACCTTCATCTTACTTATATCAGGGTAATCGTTACTAGACCATAGCCTAGGTTCAATATCTTTTATCTCATGAAATTTTCTAATTCCTTCAGTAGCAACTTCCGGAGTCATATAATAATGATATCCAATCATATCAATATCTTGCTCCTTCCATAATACGTTAGGATCTCTACCATCATAACTCATTTTTTTTAATTTTATAGCAGCATCTCTGTCGTCTGTTAAAATTATTCCACCGCGACCTAAATTTAAATGTTTACGAAACTGAAAACTTAAACACATGAATGTTCCCGATTTGTATCCGCCTTGTTTCCAATATACAGCAGCGTCAATTATATTAGTTTTACCTAAATAATAATAATTTTGCCAATTAGTATCATACCATTCAAATGGTATACTAAGTTTTATTAACGTCATCGGTATACTCAAATAAGTATGCCTAGGACATATAGCCGACGAAGGTCTAGTATATCTCAAACAAAGTTCTATTGCATGTGTACAACAATCTGTAGTTACGGCATACGGAGCATTAAAATATTCAGCTATTAAATTTTCAAATTCACTTATTGAAGACATCAGACTTCCTTTTTATACTAGTGATAGGAATAACGATGTTAGAAAGATGCATGTCTTGCTTTTCGGGAATAGCTTCCATAGAAGATCTATTAGCCACTTCTACTTCATATTCTTTAAAGTTTCCCCAATGGCCGGACCCCCTGTATCTAAATTGGAAGGTAAAATCTATAGTATTGTTGAGATAATGTTCCTCATCTAACAGCTCGCCAAAGTGAGTGTCATCGCGACCAGTATCAATATCCCATGTCGGTTTGGCTAATTTTCTAGCACGTTTAGCAGTATTACTCATCATTCTACTATAATCTTGAGCATAAAATGGTCCTTTACGACCCGTTGGAGGAGGTTCTCTGTTATCATATGGATTATCTATCTGATCAAATTTAAATTTAAAATCTGCAGTCCATGCACCTTCATCAGTAATTTTAAATTTAAATACAGCATTGTACATACCTGGACCATATTGACTACCAAATTCTTTTAAGTCTATATCAGGATTAAATAATACTTCTGCTTCGTATCCGCCTCTAGTTTTCCATAACATACGAAAGAACGGCCACATTTCATTTACAAGAGCATCAGCAAAAGGATTGATATTTGCTTTGATTATTTCGTAATCAAATTTTTCATATTCAACTTCTTTAATTATATTAGGGTTATCTAATTTTATTTTATAATGTTCTTTAGCTAAACTAAATCTTATAGGATATGTAAACGGAACATCTGTACAACCTGTCATAAAATCTAAAAACATATGAAATGTTTTTACTCTTGTCATAACATGAGTACCGCCTTTAGTAAAATCTTTTGTTATCCAATGATTTTGATACTTGTGCCAACTTATATTAAATTTATCAGGATTTTGCCCCACAATCGTCTCTGGCCCTAACCCATATCCTACTCCAGCTCCCACGTTATTGATGTTCATGTTACGCATACGCCACAGGAATGTCATGCTGTCAGCAAAGTCTTGTAATGTTTCTGTAGGAAATCCAACAATCCAATTTGTAGCAGCAAAAACACCTACTTCTTTGCCATCTCGAAAATTTTGTTCCATTTCTGCGATAGTTACACCTTTGGCCATATCGTCTAGTACATGTTGACTACCGCTTTCAATACCGTAATTTAACATGATACAACCTCCAGCTTTTAGATCTTTGAAATATTCTAGATCCATGCGACCATCACAACGAGCGTAGCCTGTCCAGTTAATTGGCAAACCTTTAGCTTCTACTGCTTTACAAAAGGCACGTAGTTCTTTTAAATTTCCATTAACTAGACTGTCAATAAACCATACAACGTCAGTTCCCTTATTATAATATAACCATTCTAATTCAGTAACTAAATCCACTGCCTGTCGTTGTCTATATTTCCAGAAATGTGTTTCTTCACAGAATGTACATTTAGCAGTACATCCCCTACTAATTTCCGTGTTAACTCCGTTAGGCAAATCATATAAACTAAAGTCTATACTTTCATAATCGGGCATAGGTAAACCGTTTATGTTTACTCTTTCGTCTTCTTCTTGTTTAAGAATATACGGCTCTGACCTTTCAACCCCTTCTTCAATCTCATCTAAAACTTTAAGTAAATTAATTTCTCCTTCACCTACTACTACATAATCATAATAAGGATGAACCTTAAACCAGCTTTTATGAGCGTTGGGGCCGCCGACTGCTATCTTAATGTGAGGAGCTCTGCGCTTTAATTCTTGTGCCATCCATTTTGTTGGTTCTTCGCTAATATAATACATTGAAAATCCGACAATTTGCGGACTAAGTTCGATAATATCATCTATAGCTTTAGTTAGTAGTGGCTCAAGAACAGGGTGTATATCTTTTAAATAAGTGTCTCCTTGCCAATGCCAGCTAGCAGCCGGATCCCATAATCTAAAAGGAATTTTTTTGTTTGGAATCCAATCTTCGTTATGAGCTTTATATGCCAGTACATTGAGATCCATAATATGGGTTTCATATCCGGCGCTTTTAGCTACTCCACTTAACCTAGCAAGGCTGAACGGAGGCATGTACGGACTCCATTCTGGACAAAGGACTAGTACTAATTTAGTACGCCTAGTTTTATAATCTACATAAACTGGTGTGAGATTTTTTTGAACAGATTGTTTTGCATAAGGAGCAATAGCTTTCATCATAGACATATGACGAGCGTCTGCTATATCTTCAGGTGGTTTTTCTGGCAATGTAATTTCTTTTTTTGCCAGTCCTTTTAAAGTAAAATCCAAAATAATTCTCCCTATAAGATATTTAACGTTTATTCTAAAATGGTATAATTTTTATTCATGATAACATCATAGTTATGTTCGACAATACTAGCAACATTTTGCTGCCATTCTAACCATTCTTCATTAGAAAAATTAGACAATCTTACTACTTCTTTCCATATAGCATTTAATCGTTGTTCATCATCAATTATACTATCGTATGATTCATCAATAAAAGGAGCAAAAGTTTTGTATCCGTATTTTTTTAAATATGCTAAACATCCTGTCGATCCTACAATAATAAATGGATGTTTATGAATAATAGGTCTAAAAGTTTTTTCTGTTAAAAATACACAGTTTTCAGAACTACTAAAATTTTTATAAAACAATGTTTCAGTTACTAGACTAAAATACGAGTCATTATGATATAAAAAATCACCGTCTCTTACATCTACTGGATTAGGTCTTTCGGATGACATTCCTAATAACAAAGGAAAAATATTTGAATGTTTCACATACATTTTTCTTATTTCTTTGTCAATGTAATGGTCGGCAATTTCTTTACCAAATTGAAAAGACGAGTATGTCTTATCTAGATAACCGTCTCTTAGAATATTATAAAATATTTCAACTCTGTGTTGTCTAGGAGCTTTATTGAAACAATTAAAAATTTTAGATTTATTTTTTATTTCGTAGGTAATAGTTTTTTTAGGATTCTCAATTAGATATTGTTCTAAATATGCTTTTTCTACCATTTCAAAATAATTAACTTTTATCATTTTAAGAACAGGATTAATATTGTGTTTTTCACAATATGTCATATATGCTTGATCACTATTATAAGACGAACAAAGATAATAATATTCTACAGAACTGTCATCGACTAATTTTATTATTCTATGTATTTTTCTAATAATATCAAAATAAGTGCCTTCGGCTATATTATCAAATAAAATTTTCTTATGACCATTTTTAATGGCTATCCTTATGTCATTTACTATTTCTTTAGTGTCAATCATGTGAAAATGGGCAGCACTTAGACAGTGTGCCCATACATGATAATAATCTTCTAAATTAGGTAAATGATTTTTTATTAAATTTTTAGCATCATTTAATAAATCTTGATTAGGAGTTAAACTTTTTTTTTACGAGTATTTCCGTAGCTAATAACTTCAAATCCTACATGAGATTCTCTATCTAATTTGCGCCAAGGATCTAAAACAGTTCCGCCCACTGGCACTGCTGTTTTCATCCACTCTTCCCAATAGCCTATTAAATATATGTCTGTCCAATCTTTTCTAATATCCATATCGCCAGTATTAGGGTCAAAGTAATGAACATTCCCGCCTAGCTCTGTAACATAATGACCTACTAATAAACTTGGACTGCCTATTGTATAAGGAACACCAGGCTTATAGGCTTTGCCAATAATTGTTACATTTTTACCATATTCTAAACATCGTTTTGCCATTCGTTTTGCTTGAACTTCTCTAGCTTTCATAATAGCATCAAATAGATCATATCCTAAATCTAAACGTTCTGCTAGGTATCTTAACGCAATGTTATCTCTAGGATGACATGCACCACCGTCACCTAGGCCGGCTCCCATATATGCAGGACCCATAATTCTGTATGTGCTATGCTTTAAAGCATTAGTAACTACATCAACATTAATGTTACCGTTTGTCTCAGCAACATCTTGTATCATATTTACTAAAGCTAATTTTGTACTAATAAAAGTATTATAAAATATCTTAATTGATTCTGCTTCGTCCCAAGTACCAACTTCGTATCTAGGATTGTTTTCCATAAATGGTTTATAAAAATCAATTAATTCTTTTGCGTCTCCAGTAAGACTGCCATCTTCAGTTCCAATAATTACCATTTCTGGATTTACCATATCCCATTTAACTGTGCCCATTGCTATAAGATATGGATTGTAGATAAATCTAGCGTTAGTTATACAAGGAGCTAGTAAATTTCTTACAGTGCCCGGTAAAGTAGTACTAATTAGAACAACTAATTGCGATTTATTAACATATTTGTTAACTTCTTCAAGAATCTGTTTTACAACAGTATAATCAAAGTCTTTATTTGGAAGGTGACTAGTCGGAGTTTCGCCACCATAAATTGGATCATGAGCAGTTGGAGCAGCTATAAAAATTAAATCTCTACCCTCTACGGCTTCTTTAATAGAGTCGCACATCCTGAAATTAGAAGGTGTCCTAGGTGCTACATCATATCCTACTGTATTATAATGTTGGGCCATTACCTCGGCACAATCTTGCCCAAGTTTCCCAACTCCTATCATCGCAACTGTTTTCATAATTGTCCTTACAAAAAATTATTTACTTATTTACGTTTACCACCATTGAGAAAAATGAGCATCTCCATGTCCATTGTTTCCAAATAATGATACTAATTCTTCTTTACTTTTAGCCTTACTCATATTTTGAGTAGAATTTTCGGCAAAAATTTTAGATGTCAAAGATAATTTAAAACCTATTTTTTCAAGATAATTTCTATATCGTATAGGACTAGGGTGATAATCCCACATAGGCTTTCCTTGAAAAATATAAGATACTCCACTAGTTCCCCATGTACCGTTAAACTCTAAATCAAGCATGGGTTTAGGTACTGTTTCGAATGTAGAAGAATAACTTTTAATTATCGAATCTACTTCGTTGTCTTCATTTTGAAAATTTAACGGAACTGATAGCAGAGTAATTGAATCACATTTTAAACTTTCTAAAAAACACTTAGTATAACTTATCAACGACAGATCCCGTATTAAGTATCCTTTTGGATCTGCAAACTTTTTAACAAAATTTTCAGAGTAAACTTGTTGCGTAAAAATATTACCAGGACATTCCCATCTATTGTTAATATATCTATCTTCTCTACAAAATGTAGACCACATAACAATTACTAAATCGTCTTTGTTAAATTTTAATTTTAAATTAGCTTCATATATTCTATTACTAATCATTAAATTTCCTGCACCACAATATCCCATATTGTAAAACTCTGCTTGTGGCATATCTTTAGCTAAAACATCTGCCCAAGTTGGCCACCAATATCCTGTAAAGCTACAGCCAAATGCAAAAAATCTTTTGTATTTTGATAAATCAATATTGTCAATCATATCATATTTCTGTAATAAAATTAGTTTTATTTTTTAATAAGGTATAATTATAATCGCAAATTTTTTGAGCTTCATTTAAAAATTCTCTTAATCTATCATCTGATAAATTACATAATTTTTTAATTTCTTGTACTACTCTTATAAGTCTTAAAGTATCATCATCTATCATATCATATGACTCATCAATTAATTTATCAAATGTTTTATATCCTAATTTTTTTAAAAAATTTAAAGTACCAGGACGGCCTAGTACAACAAAAGGATGCTTATGAGCAATTGGTTTAAAAATTTTTTCTGTTAAAAATAAAGCTGGTTCTTGTTTGTAATAAAAATTAGTTTCTGTTACTACACTAAAATATGTATTTGCGTACAGATCAAATGTTGACGACATTAGATTTGCATGATTAATTTTTAAATCTGATTGATCTAAAATTAAAGGTGGAATATTTAATATATTATTTTTTTCAGCTATTAATTTGTGCTGAATATCGGGATATTTGTCATGTAATTCTAAAATTATATTCCACAGTTTGTTATAATCAAAATTATCGTCGCAATCTGCTAGACTTACATAACCCTGATCTAACAACTTTTCTAAATATAAATGCGCTACTAAAATGGGTCTATGCCACCTCCATCGCCTATTAAAGTTAAGAAATTTTTTATTATAAGTTTTGTATTCTAGTGTAGGTTTTATAGTGTAGTTATATTCTAGTTGCGATATACCATCTTGCGAAAATTTTTCAAACAATGTAGTTTGAAAGCACCTAAATGGTTGTTTACCTAATTTTTTAGCAAAGTCTATCATCAAATCTCTAACAGTAGGAGATTCTGTGTATAAATGAAATTTATTTTCTGGGATTTTTAATTGAGCTAATAAAAGATTTATTTCAGCTACAATTTTTGTAGATGCTTCATGAGAATGATATAAGACTAGATATAAATCTTCATTTCGAATCTTATCTATTATGTCGTCAGACAAAATATTCTTAATTTGTTTTACGTTGTTTGGAATAGAATATTCAATCCAATGATATTTAATTCCAGGATAATCACTGATTTCATATACAACATTTTGATCACGATAATAGACTTGTCCATCGTAATTAATAAAAGGAATAGTAGAATTAACAATTGGCATTTTTAAACTCTGTCAAACTTTGGAATAATAATATCAGTGCCGCAATGACAATGATCTTTTCCGCATACTATTTGTTTAGGGCCAACTTTAGAAATATCATTTAATATATGCCCTACACTATCACCTTGTCCACAACTAGCAAGACTTACTTGTCCTGTCGGATTTATAAAAATACAATCTCCCACATTACAAATCCAACCTTTAAAAAAGTTTTGTCCGTTTACAATAATTTCATTACTGTTTGTAGGCGATTTAGAATTATCATCATACCTATTAAAACTAACTGCTTTACTTTCTTTATATGGTTTGGGTATAGTAAAATTCATTTCTACATTATGTTCATTGATAAATTTGGCCTTATCTTGGTCTTTATACTGCCACGGCCCGGCATTAACACTCATTTCATCAAACAACGGAGTCCATTCAATAAAATAGTTAGGCATAACCGTTTTTAAATAATTTCCAAAATCAACTATTTCCCAAAATCTTTCTTCGTGCATTAACATCTTAGTACATAGATAATTTACCTTGTCACAGAGAAAAATATTGTTATCTCTATATTTGTCTTTGTCGGCAAATTCAACATGAAAACTAGCCACAATATCGTCAAACAAATGGTAATGTTTTTCCCACCAGGCTAACGGTCTACTTAAATTTGTATTAACAGCTAATGTACAATCAGGTAATTGTTCTCTTAACCATTCGCATATTGGAATAAAATTCTTCCAGGCTGTCGGTTCTCCGCCGCTGAAGAAAAATTTATAATGCTTATATCCTACACTTTTATATCTTTTAATAATAATATCTAAATTTTTTAAATAAACATCTAGATTATCATCGTTACGATGACTTCCTCCCCAGTTACCTGGATTACAGTAGCTACATTTAAAATTACAAAAATTATTAACTTGCCATGTAACTGCTAGATATGGTTCTGGCGCATGGATAGCAATTAACTTTTTGCCCATCTATACACCTCTTTGAGTTCAGGGGCTACATCTAGAATTTTTTCATTTCTAACAATATCTAATTCATCATTGAACTTAATAAATTCTTGTAAGCCACCTTTGTTTGGTTCACCGCTTTTTAAATTCTGCTGTACCATTTTAAAACCATCACTAATTGCCTTATTATAACTATATTTGTGAATATACTCTCTGTACAGTCGAGTTAGCTTCTCTTTACTAAATTCTGGAAGAATCATGATATTAGCATACCAGGGACTAGTAGCTAAGTTAAACCTCGGTGCCGTATTTTTATCAATTAAGTCATTATCAATTAGATAATCAAAAAATTTAGGAAATTGGTACACATTCCAAATACTTATTGTTGGAGTTATTTGAAATCTAGCGTGTGGTACTAGCTCTTTAATTTCACGTAAATTCTTTTCTATCCTATCCCAGTCAGTGCCTTTTCTAATTAATTCACCGTGTTTACCCATACCATCAAGGCTAGCCCAAATAATCAATTTAGGAAATTTTTTCCAGTATTCGATTAGGTCTTTATCTTTATATTTTAAACTAGAAAAATTTGTAGTATAAGTTAATTCAATTTTTTCATTTACACCTGTTTCTAACCAATAATCTAAACACTCGTAATGTTCAGGAGTAATGATAACTTCGCCGCCAGCAAAGTATACCTCAACTACATCCTTTAGATATGGTTTTAATTTTGTCATAAAAACTTGATCTTCATTATTACTCACGACCATTTTAGTCATATTAAAATGTTTGTTTAGAACTTCGACGCCTTTATGATCTATAAATTCTTGTGCCCATTGACTTGAGCAACTAGGTCCGCAACTGCGACATTTCATATTACACAAATTGCTAAATCGCATATCCATGTATTTCATTTGAAATGACTTTAAACTACCATCTTCGTTAGTTACGTCTTTTACATATTCTGGAGTTATACCATTGCGGCTAGGACAATTAGCATTGTGACTATTACGCATAGTAGTAGTTCCCAATGCTTCTAAATCATAGCACCTTTGACAACTACTTACCGGTTCATCATTTAAAAATGCCAATCTCATTTGTTTAAATTTTTCACTATTCATCATGTCTAAAATAGATGAATTTTCGTCAACGGTGGCATATACATCATTGCTATTTGCTATACAACAAGGTAATACACGCTTGTCTGGCCAAGCATGAAAGTGCATCCAAGGTAATATACAAAAATGCTTTCCAGTTTTGATTAAGTCTGCTATATCTTTCATTTTATTCTACCAAAATTGACAGTTTATTTAATTCAGGGAAAACTTTAAAAAAATCTTCTTCTCTAATTTTATCGACTGATAATGTGTGCATGAAAAAAGTTTTTTTGTTTTCTTCCCACGAATTTCTTTCAGCTGCAAAATTAACAGCGTCTACTACTAGCGTTGATAAACTAGTGCCATTATCCTTGTGTTGTTCAGCCCATTTTCTAGCTTTAGATTCTGCGGTAATCTTTAACTCTTTAGGCAAACTTTTAGCACAGTAGTACGGGGGATGTACAGCCCTATACAAACTATGATGCCAATCATTACGTCTGATTAAATTTTTACTAATAAGATAGTCATAAAACTCAGTTAGTGTGAAATAATTAAAAATGCTAAACACCGTATTCATTTGAAAACTAATATAGTCTAATTCACGAAAAGTTGCTAAATTAGATTCCACTTTTCCCCAATCTGTTCCGTGACGCAACCATTCTGCTCTTTCACCATAATGATCAACCGAACAACTGAGTTCTACACGTTTAAAATGTTTCCACAAGTCAAGTACATCATGATTTTTGTATTTAATATTACTAGCGTTTGTGTTATACCTTAGAGTAACATCAGTTCTTCCCTTACGAATCATTTCTTCTAAAATTGTATAGTGCTCGTCTGTAATTAACGGTTCTCCACCGGCAAAATAAGCAAGATCAATATGTTCAATATGTGTAAGAACTTCTTCTAATAATTTTCCTTTGTTATCATCTGCGTGAATAACAATAGGATGATTAGGATCATGATTGGCACGTTGTTCAGCTGCCCATTGACTGCTAAATTCAGAACCGCAAGTTCTACATTTAAAATTACAAATATTACTAAAACGAATATCGTAGTATTTCATTTTGAACTCAGGCATGGTGCCATCTTCTAATGTTTGTGGCACTAATTCATCAAAATCTTTACTCCAAAATTCTTTACTATAATTTCTAAAACTATGTGGACTGGCTTGTTCATGTTTATAGCAAAAATCGCAAATAGAACTTTCTTTTTCGTTTAACATGTTAAGGCGTAACTGTTTCATCTTATCATTATTAAACGCTTCTTTTAATGTAGAATCTTTAATACTACCAAACGGTGATGTATAGGTATTACTACAGCAAGGATAAATGTCCCCCCGAGGAGTAATATTTAAGTGCATCCACGGAAACATGCAAAATACTTTGCTTTCATTTAACAAAAATTTTTTATCTAAGTTCATTTTTTTATCTTTAATTTAAGTCTAGTAATGCTTCTAACTCTGGAAAAGTTTTTCTAAAACTTTCTCCCCGAATGTCGTCAACTCGAACAACTTCTCTTTTAAATTTTTTACCGTATTCATCCCATAAATTTCTATCTTTAACCCATAGAGCAGATTTCTGTAATTCGTCTATAATAGTTTGACTGTAATTATGTTTTGTCATAAACTCATTTGTTCTATTCAGTGTTTCTATGCCCTGCTGTTTATATTTTTCTGGCAGCACATGGCAAGTAAATTGTTCAGGAGATGACATTGGATACAATGTAGCACTTCTGTCTGTGCTTGTAAAAAGATTTTTTTTGTTCATGTATTCATAAAATTTATCAATTGTCAATAAATTAAAAACACTTAATACAGTATTAATATGATAAAATACATTTGGCATCTTTTTTACTTTCATTATATTAGATTCAATTAATCCCCAATCAGTACCATGTCTAATATATTCTGCTCTTTCGCCGCAATGATCAATACTTACATGTAATTCAATACTATGCTTAAATTTACTCCACATTTGAATAAGATCTTTATCTTTAAAATTTAAATGACTAAGATTTGTATTGTATCTTAAAATTATATTATCAGACTCACCAGTTCTAATCATTTCTTCTAATAACGTATAATGTTGTTCAGTTATTAGAGGTTCGCCGCCGGCAAAATATGCTACCTTCATATTAGGTATTTGGTCAACAATTTCTTGTAAAAATAATGGTTTATTATTTTTTGGAATAGGAATAAACCCAGGAATATGTTTCATATTCTCTTGCTCCCATTGGCTGCTATAAGAAGCATTACATGTTCTACACTTAAAATTACAGATATTATTAAATCTAATATCAAAATACCGCATCTTAAATTCTTTGAGAGAACCGTCTGAGTTAGTATTTTCTAGACTTTCATTTAGGTAATCTTTAAAATAATCATTGTATGCTTTTCTAGGACTTACAATATTTTTTTCATCATACCTATGACAGCTTTTACAATCATTAGGAAATATACCATCTAACATATTTTTACGTAACTCATTCATTTTTGGACCGTTAACTATCTCCATTAACGAATGTGTAGCAGTATTTCCTACTCCTTTGCCTTCTTTAGTAGATTCTGCTATACAGCAAGGAGCAGCTAATCCAGATGGTGTAGTATGGATATGAATCCATGGCAGCATGCAAAATGTTTTGCTTTCTTTAATAAAGAAATTTTGTTTATCTGATGAATCCAT